>Ga0194053_10000056_pt1 | contig 79049 bp, 85 predicted proteins | sample SepL228m_MetaG_FD_161684 | JGI IMG/M metagenome (GOLD analysis project Ga0194053, IMG submission 161684) | Anoxic zone freshwater microbial communities from boreal shield lake in IISD Experimental Lakes Area, Ontario, Canada - Sep2016-L227-8m | ecosystem: Environmental > Aquatic > Freshwater >...
ATCAGACCTACATACTATGAAGACAGCCCTAGAGCTGTATGCCAATGATCATAGAGGAAACTACCCAAGTACCATAACATCAGGAGACACACCAGACATGTATGGACTCAACAACTGTTCTTCATGGCAAGGAGGATCTCTTACAGGCAGGACAGACTGGATACCAGAATTGGTCCAAGGAGGCTATATACATAAACTCCCTCACGATCCCAATGGTCTAGCCACATACACCAGTAACACAGAAGACGGCTGTACTAACACTTATGTCTATAGCTCAGATGGTACCAACTACACCCTCTACAACTCACTAACCATAGCTGCCACCAACCCAAATGCTTCGACCACAGCCTTCAACAACGGTGGTGGTAACGGAGGAGGAAATGGTGTAGGGAACAACAGTAACAACACCAGTGGTAGCTATGCAATTCAAGCACAGAACTCATCATTTGATCCTCCTCTAGCTCTTTTTACACCAAATGATGGACTACTTCAACCTACACAGTTGACGGCTGAATTCTGGTTTAAGTTATCAAGTCCGTCTGGTGCAGCAGGTGTTCATTATTCATCGAACTCCGACTATAATGGGTGGTTCTTGTGGGTTCGTGATTCTAGTAATATCACATTGCGCGTACCAGGGTATGGTGGAAGTCCAGCAGATTTTCCAACTGATATTTCATTGAATACATGGCATCATGTCGCAGCTACGGTAGATTGTCCAACTACGACTATATTTTTGGATGGTGAAATTCTAGGTACAGGATCATGCAGTAGTGGTAGTGGACAAGTCCTCCCAATGTATTTCTTTGGCGGCGATGCGACTATAGATAATATACGAGTAAGCGACAATATTCGTTATACTGGATCTTTCACGCCAGCAACATCATTTACATCGGACGCGAACACTGTAGCCCTATGGAAATTCAATGAAGGGTCTGGGACATCACTGTCTGACAGCTCTGGCAATGGTCATACAGGAACTCTTACTGGTAGTCCAGAGCCGACTTGGGTGAGTGGAGTTGGTGATGCGGGTGTAAATAGACCCAGATGTTCTGGTTATTTCGGAATTTGCTTCAACGATTCAGACAATAAATGGGCCGTTGGAGTTGATGGTCCACAAGACTTTGATCTATACAATTCGAGTTCCGACATATTATTGACTTTGTCATATTCCACTAGGATTCATTTTCAAGGCCAAGGTCTTGGTTCTCCCACAGTTTCTCTGTTAGGACAGTCTCAAGAAGCTTACAGAGAGATGTTGGGAGACCAGAGGGTTGTTATAACAGGGATTAATGATGGAGATAATTCATTGATTGTTATTTTGTCTTCAGAAAATGATATCGATATACAGACTATTCAAGATATAGTTAGTAATATTACGACCGCTAATCTATAAAACCCCATGAAAAAAATCCTAAACCTGTCAGTAGCTATCTTCTCACTAGTGTTATTGATGTCTGTAGTGAGTGGGTCCCAAAATGTCTGGGCGTCTACAGAATCTAATTGTATTCAACTAGGTTACTCGGGTACATTCATCCCGAAAACTTCTGGTGAGCTTAGTGTATTATTTGTGGATGGATATTCAGAAGATGGACGTGGTTACTATAACAACAGTGGTTTATTTACAGGAGAGATTAATGGAATACCCATTACTGTTGATGGAGCAAATTCAGACGGTACAATATTTGGATATGTAGAAGCAGGAAAAACATATCAATATTCTTTCTCCGGTTCGGCTCAGTGGGGTCCGGGTATTAATGCTAATCCCGATGGTACTACCGACGGTGATCCTAATCCTATACGAGTGGCAGATAAGGAATTCATTTGTTACGGTACTGATATAATGGGAAAGACTATAAAGGCATTCTCTCTTGTAGGACTTATTTCTAGTTCTGTTGCACCAGTCCCCACCGTATATATCACCGCAAGGATCGACGATCATTTCAAGGGTAGTAAAGCCTTTGATGGCGATACAGCGACTCTTTCTTGGAATGCTACGGACGCTACTTCATGTACAGCTTCAGGGGATTGGTCCGGAATCAAGAATATAGAAGGTTCAGAAAATATTGGACCATTTTATAAAGCTAATACACCACCAGGTGGTAAATGGTCATATTTCTTAAAATGCACCGGTGCAGGTGGTGATGGATACGGTGAAACATCTGTATCTCCAGCAGTTTCATCAAGTGAAATTATTGCTAAGAAACTCGGTTTAACACCTTTCAATGTTAGATCTATAGGTGTTGCTAAAGGGAATGCTAGCGAAGATGGTAAAATTCTTTTATACGCTCCTGGATCAATACCTATTTTAGGTAAAGGTGAGGTATTGGTTAAAGGTCTATATTCAACAATTAATGGTGAAGATCAGAGCACTTTTTATGTCGTCAATAAGTCTAATCTTCCAGACGGATATATTCTATCTGCCGAAGGAGAAATAAATACCGGTGGTTTTCAGCCAACTGACCGCTGGGGTTCTCCTATAATAAGCAAAAAAAATGTAGCTTTTTATACTTTAGCAGATCTGACGACAGTAGCTATAGAGGATTCACAGAAAAATTTCACCATTCTTCCAAAAGAAAATGATAGTAGCTTGGGTTTAGCACTTAAACTAGCAATTGCAGTTCAATCTCTTACTGACAGACTTGATTCAATATATCAAAACGATTCTGTCAGTGCGCTAAGGATGGCTCTGACCATTGGTAGATACTTAAAGGGAGATGCTGATTATACCCCAGAAAATCCAATCTTAAGTTCTTTTAAGAACTATGGCAGCCAGCTCGCTCAATTAAACCCAAGTACATATGTTGGAGACATAGTAGCTCAAACGGCAATAGAAAAAGCTGCGGTTGATTATGTTAATAATTCAATCAAATCTTTTGTTCCTGTTGGTGCTTCTGTAGAAAATTCTCTTGTGAATGCGGTTGCTATTGGTCAAGGGGTTTGCAGAGACAAATCCGCAGCTTTAGTTGCCACATTAACATCTGCTGGCGTAAATGCTGCACTAGTAGTGGCACCTGGTCATGTTTTTGTAGCGGTGTTAGATAGTGCCGGCAATGTTGATCATTACTTAGATCCTATGTTTTACGAAAACTATATCGCTCTCGCAAGACCAAGTGTTCCAAAGACACAGATCATACAGTTCATAAAATAAAATCTCTCCCTTGCTCCTATCTCCATCTCACTGTAAAATGTAGTCAATGATTCTCATCCTCGACATCCAAAGCTCGTCAGTACGCGGCTCATTGGTCGCCGGCGAGACAAGTCGCGCATCAAGCAGCACGCGCAACAAGACTATATTCGAAATAGGTATAGAGATTCCATACCGCGTCTCGAAAGATTCGAAGACTCTCACGGAGAACATACTGGAAGCAGTGAAAGTTATCGTGCAGGGTATAATGAAAGACCTCATCTTGCGTCGCGAAAAAGACGACTTGAAAGCGAAGTCAGCAAAAATATCCGCGGTGCATTGCGTCATATCATCGCCATGGCTCATATCACAAGCGCAGATAGTCTCTACGACATTTAAAAAAGAAACGAAAATCACGGACAAAATCGTGGATTCCATGTTGGATAACAAAAAGGCGAAGCCGACATTGCATATCACCGAAGAAGCGCACAGAACTGGTCAGCTCAAAACTATCGAGAAGAAAGTATTTTCTGTCATTTTAAATGGCTATCCGACGACGGCTTGGCAGAACAAGAAAGCCAAGACTCTCGACGTGTCTTTCGTGGTTAGCTCGGCTAGCAGTCATTTTATGGCGCAACTAGAGGAGATCTGCGCGACGGTTACTCCAGGCGGCTCCGCGAAGAATAACAAAAACACAAAGTTCCACTCTTCGCTCATACTGCACTATATCGCCAGCACCAACCTTGTCCCAGATGCGGCAGCTCATGTTTGTGTCCATATTCACAATGAGATCACGGATATCATCAGCATCAGTAAAACTGGAAATATATATTTCGCTTCATATCCAGTTGGATTGCGTACGATCGCTAGGAGAATATCTGTCGCTATGGGAGTCAGGAATCATACAGCTGAATCGATGTTAGCACTCTATGCGGACATGCATCTAGACATTGCTCACAATAGAACATCCAGTGTCATAATCGACAAAGTCCTTCAAGGTTGGTCTCGTGAATATCATGAATTTTTGAAAATGGCAGAAGTTCCACACAATTCTCCAGTACACATCTTTGTCTCTGCAGAAAAATATCCAAAACTCTTCGCGCGCCTTATGCGTATTCCAAGTTCGAAAGCAAAAGTCGAACCAATAACTGAAGATATATATCCAGAAGCTATTAACATGCTATAATTCTTCTATGCCTCGCCGTGTAGAAGATATTAAGCCTTCAAATCGCAGATCAATACGCGATATACCTATCCGTTTATCTACACCCAAAAAAGAAATCATAGACACTGTAGTTCACACTCATACACCTGTTGAAAAACCTCATCATTCAACAAAAAAACCAACAGGTCTTCGCTGGTTTCTGATCACTATCGGTGTATTAATCATCTTTTCTGGTCTTGGATATATCGCTTCGACTTATTTTTCTAGAGCTTCATTTACCATAACTCCAGTATCCATGGTCGCAGAGATTGACGGTATTTATTCTACACAGGATTCTTCCTCTGGTCTTACGACAGCTAGCGGTACTATTCCATATTCACTTATGACTGTACGCGGCTCTGCCAGCACCACTGTATCAGCTACTGTCGGTCCAGCTGTATCCACGAAGTCTCAAGGACCTGTCACTTTGTACAATTCATACAGCACACAGTCACAAAAGCTTATTGCTGGAACTCGTATGGCAAATTCATCTGGTCGAGTATATAGATTGGCTGGATCTGTAGTCATACCTGGATATACCGTATCGTCAAAGACAACTATACCTGGCAGTGTAAATGCCACGATCATCGCCGATCAACCAGGAGACCTTTATAACATCACTGGTGCCAGCTCTATCAGTGATTTCAAGATGGTTTCTTACAAAGGTACTACCAAGTACGATTCTATTTACGCTAGGATATCAGCACCAATAGTCGGTGGCATGACAGGTACCCAGAGTATTATCAGTACCTCTGTTATGTCTTCCTCTACAAGCCAATTGAAGACAACTATCATTGCCGATCTATTGAAACAAATTCACTCTGTAATACCAGTCGGTTATATCATGTATGACAGTGGATATATTTCTTCATTTTCTACTACAACTTCACCAGGTGTAGATAAAGCACACGGAGTCGTGACTGTACAAGGAACTGTTAGTGGTATGCTTTTCAAAAAGTCTGATCTCGTAAATCGTCTCGCTAGTGCGAAGACTGTATCTTCATTTAGCCCATTCAAATATGATACTTCTAGTTTGGAATCCTTGAATGTTCAAATCATCAATGATTCTACTTCTACCAAATCCAAAGTCAGTAGCCCGATAATATCCATGAAGGTAAAGGGGACAATTAAGCTTGTAGGAATAGTCCCAGTAGAGGAAGTGGTCAAGAAAATACTAGGCAAAACATCTGAAGAAGCTCAAAAGATATTCAAACAGTATAGCCAAGTTATAGATAAGGTTGAAGGCGATGTTATGCCGCAATGGTCAAATGTTCCAATGAATCCGAGCCGTGTATCGGTAGTGGTAAAGTAATCCACGCCTATCCACTTGACGACTGATAGTACTGTCTGCTAGTATATGCATCTGCGCAATTTACGAATGGATAACGCGTTAAAATCAGGGAATACCGCAAAAGGCACCGTCGTTGAGGCGTTGCCTGATACTTTGTTCAGAGTGGAGATAGAAGGAACAAAGGAAGTGGTTCTGGCTTATCTTGCAGGTAAGATGAAGATGAACAGAATCCGCGTTCTGATTGGTGATAAGGTCGAACTTGTCATAGATCCATATGGAGGTAGAGCGCGCATTACAAGACGATTTTAATAATATATGAGAGTAAAAGCTTCAGTCAAAAAGATTTGTTCGAAATGCTCCGTGGTTCGCCGCGGCGGTTATATCTATGTTGTCTGCAGTTCGAACCCTCGTCATAAACAGCGTCAAGGCTAAATATTATGCGTATCCTAGGTATAACACTTCCAGAAAACAAAAGACTTGAGTTCGCACTCACATCCATTTATGGTATCGGCACTTCTCGTGCTCATTTTATACTTGCCAAGACTAAGGTCGACGGTGCTACCAAGCCCAAGGATCTGACAGTCGAACAAGAAAACGCAATACGCAAGCTCGTCGAGAGCTACAAAATAGAAGGTGATCTCAAACGCGAGGTCGCCTCAAATGTTAAACGCCTGAAAGATATCAAGTCATATCGCGGTTCGAGACACGCTCGCCATCTGCCAACACGCGGTCAACGCACGAAGACAAACTCCAGAACAGTCCGCGGAAACATCCGTAAGACTATGGGATCCGGTCGTCGTAAGGAAGAGAAGACATAAAAGAGCACTACGAATAAACAACAAATAAACAATACCATGGGAAAAAAAAGAATTGTAACAACAGATGCAAAAGATGCCGGAGCAGAAAAGAAAGCTCCTGCGGTTTCTTCGAAGAAGCGTATAGAGACTGGTGTCTTGCATGTTCAATCTACCTACAATAACACCAAGGTCATGCTAACAGATGATAAAGGCAATGCACTTATGTGGGGTTCAAGCGGTGGTGCCGGTTTCCGTGGTGCAAAGAAGGGAACTCCATTTGCAGCTGCTAAGGTTGGTGAGACATTGGCTTTGAAAGCACAAAATATCGGTTTGAAAGAGATTCGTGTTGTCGTAAAAGGCGTCGGTTCCGGTCGTGAGTCCGCTATTCGTGGTTTTATAAGCAAAGGAGTCAATATCATTTCTATATCAGATCAGACTCCTGTTCCATTCAATGGCCCAACACCTAAGAAGCCAAGACGCGTCTAATATTACCAGCAGGTGCGCTCTGCCACCTTCACCTTTTAACTAAACCAACATGCAAATCGGACCAAGATACAAGAAAGCAAGATACCTAGGAGCGCCTGTCTTCAAGAAGACACAGACGCAAAAGTTTGCTATGCGTTCACAAGCCAAGACGACAAAGAAAAAGGGTCGTGGTGGCAAGAGTGAATATGGTCGTCAGATGCTTGAAAAGCAGAAGGCGCGATATAGCTATGGAGTATCTAGTGGTCAATTCAGCAATTATGTCAGCAAAGCCCTCCAGTCAAAAGGCGACAATGCCAAGAACTTGCTCGGTGCTCTCGAGAGCCGCCTAGACAACGTTGTTCTCCGTGCAGGATTTAGTCTTTCTCGTTCCGGAGCACGCCAGATGGTTTGCCACGGTCATATTTTGGTAAATGGCAAAAAGGTCAATATTCCTTCATTCCAAGTCAAAGTCGGAGATGTTGTTACTATCAGAGAAGGTAGTAAAAAGAAGGGTATATTCGCAAAGCTTGATGAAGATTTGAAGACTATTGCTACACCAGCTTGGATCAAGATAAATCCTGATGCAAAGACTATCACCATCGACGGCGAGCCAGTAGCGGACACAACCGGACTCCTATTTGATGTTCGTTCAGTGCTAGAGTTCTACACACGCTAAACATTTTTTAATAATTATTTAAATAATAAAAAATATATGACATACGACGTAGTTTTACCTTCAAAGCCAAAGATCATCACAGAAACCGCCAATAGCGGCACTTATGAGATCGATGGTCTTTATCCTGGCTATGGCCATACTCTAGGCAATTCTCTTCGTCGCATTATCCTGTCTTCATTGCCAGGTGCAGCAGTTACAAAGGTCAAGATCGCCGGTGTTGAGCATGAGTTTTCCGCTTTGACCGGAGTCAAGGAAGATGTCATCACTATTTTACTGAATTTGAAAAAGCTTCGCGTTCGCATGACAACAGATGAACCTGTTACATTTTCTATAAAGGTTAAGGGTATTCATGAAGTCACTGCCAAGGATATTAAGGCTCCTGGTCAAGTTGAAGTTGTAAATACAGACCTACACATCGCTTCTCTTACAGACAAGAACGCTGAACTAGATATGGAGATAACTGTTGAGAAGGGCTTGGGTTATGTTCCAAAGGAGGTCGTTCAGAAAGATCGCGTCGATATCGGTGCTATCACTCTAGATGCCGCTTTCACTCCTATCCGTAAGGCAAACTATGAAGTTGAAAATATGCGCGTTGGTGATCGTACAGATTTCAATCGTCTACGTCTTTCTATTGAAACAGATGGAACCATCACACCACATGACGCTCTTGAGAAGTCTGTAGCTCTTATGATCAACCAGCTCAAGGCTATTGTCGGATTTAAGGAAGAGGAAGTTGTTGTGACTCATGTCTCAAACAAAGGCAAAGATGCTGGTGCAGATGAATCAGGTGAAAAATCAGAGTCTTCAGGTAAGATTCTTGACGCAGATATCTTGAAGACACGCATAGACTCACTAGGTTTTTCTTCACGCACTATCAAGGCTTTGACAAATGCAAACATCCGCACGCTTGGTGGCCTCTCTCGCAAGAAAGAGTCTGACATCATGGATGTCGATGGTCTTGGTGCAAAGGGTATGCAAGAGATCAAGAAATTACTAGCTCAACACGGAGTCACTCTTAAACAATAATCAACTACCATGCGACACGGAAATTCAGTAAGAAAATTCGGCAGAGAGACAACACAACGACATGCGTTGATGCGTTCTTTGGCGCGCAACCTCATCCGCGATACGCAAATCAGAACAACTACAGCCAAGGCAAAGGAACTCCGACCATTTATAGAGAAGTTGGTCACAAAGGCCAAGGTTAACACTGTCACATCACGCCGCTTGGTTTCTTCACGCCTACAAGGCGATCCAGAAGTAAAGAAGCTTTTCGATGTAGTCGCTCCTAAGTATGCTGACCGCAAGGGTGGTTATACACGCATTATCCGTGTGCCAAATCGTGACTTGGATGGAAGTCCAATGGCTATTATCGCTTTTGTATAAACACATGAAATACACAATAGACGCACAAAACAAAAAGATCGGACGAGTTGCCAGCGAAGCAGCGGCTCTTCTTATGGGTAAGAGTTCAACCTCTTTTGCAAAGAACACTGTCGCCGATGTCAAAGTCGAGATCGTAAATGCCGAGAAGGCCGATATCAGTGCCAAGAAAAAGACTGGTGATGTTTATGTCACTTACACTGGTTTCCGTGGTGGTTTGAACAAAGAGAGTTTGGGTCATCTTATAGACCGCGCTGGTATGATCGAGGTCATGAAGCGTGCTGTTTACAATATGGTCCCAAAGAACAAGCTACGCACTTCACGATTGAAGAATTTAACTATTAAAAAATAATATGACAACCGCTCATACAACTAAGACATCAGGTAAATATTTTGAAGCCGTCGGTCGCCGCAAGACTGCTGTTGCTCGTGTTCGTCTCTTTCCAAATGCAAAAAGCGGTTATGAAGTAAATGGCAAGACACTCGAGGCATATTTTCCTACTCGCGAGATGCAAGCCAATGTCACCGATGCCATCACAAATGCTAAGCCAGCAGAGAAATTCCATATAACGATCAAAGTTGTTGGTGGCGGTATATCAGCACAATCTGAAGCTATCCGTCACGGTGTAGCTCGTGCTTTGCTAGAGTATGATATTCAGCTCCGCGGAAAGATCAAGAAACTCGGCTATTTGAAGAGAGATGCTCGTGCCAAGGAACGCAGAAAGTTCGGTCTCAAGAAAGCCCGCAAGTCTCCTCAGTGGAGTAAGCGTTAAAGGCTCACTATATACTTATATATCAGAAACCCTCGTGAATGCTGTGAAGCACCACGAGGGTTTTCGAATTGCAGACTGATGTTATTCTCGTAACATCGTGGCCGGTCTTTGTCCTGGGACTGGCTTGATGTGATTCTTGGTGATCTCGAACCCGTCATTTTCCAAGAGACCATATGAATGATTCTCGACCATATAAACACCAGCCTTCACATCCCACAATACCTCATCTTGTTCAACTGGTAGTATTTGGCCTCCGACGCGAGAGCAGATCGCAATAGTTTGGCCATTACGGATAAGCCAGAGTGTCGCGTCTTCTCCAGTGCCTGGAAATTCGATGCCATTTAGCGTCGAATTGAGTATTGGAACACCATCGCGGAGACCGCTCTGGAAGATCACTATCCCTTCGCCATTTTTCTGACATACATAGTTACACCATACAGTTTGTGGCATAATTCCCCCCGTTATCTTGTTGTACTGTTTTGTAGTTGTGCTGTTTTGTTGCTGTGCTGTTTTGTTGCTGTGCTATTCGATATAAATATACGCATTTCCTCGGTAAAATCAAGGCCTTATGGTTTTAATCCTTGACAATAAGCGGTACGATAGTAGGATGAGTTACAGTTAGAACAGAGAGAAAAAATCAATATGTAATGGCTTTAAGCCATAGAAAGAGGGGTCAGTTTGAATACCAAACCAACAACAGCCGCAGGTATTGTATTAGCGACAGGGATTAAGATTCTTGATATAGGAGTCGACGGTGATTATGTCGAAAAACAACAATGGGTTGCGTCCACTAGTGCAGTCCTTGAACTTAAGCTGAAGGCGTTAGTAGTCTTTAAATGGATTATCAATCAGACACAAGGATTTCAGATCCCAGTGAGAGTGATTTTCCGTTATGGCCAAGCACAAATCATTGGCCAGTGTCTGTGCCAGAAATGATGCCCCGGATCTGATGCATTCAGGCACCCGCGCAGTCGACTCGTCGAAAGATGAGAAGATTGCGCTGGAGCTTTTTTTCCGCTAAACTAACCCCACCATGTTCAAAAAAGACCACTCAGACGATACAGACGAATCCGTCGTAGCCGAGGAATCCGCCGCAGAAACCATTAAAAAACTCCGTGAGAAGCTCAAAAGCACTGAAAAAGAGCGCATGGAATACCTAACCGGCTGGCAACGCGCCAAAGCCGACCTTATAAACGCCCGTAAGCGCGATGAGGAGGATCGCAAGGAATTCATCAAGTTTGCCAATGAACGCCTTATAGAGGGCATTGTACCCGTCCTAGAGAGCTTTGAGCTGGCGATGGGGAACAAAGAAGCTTGGGAAAAGGCCGATAAGAACTGGCGTACTGGCGTAGAATATATATATTCGCAGCTCAAGAAAGCCCTCGAAGAAAGCGGTTTGACCGAACTTAGACCACTCAACCAAAAGTTCGACCACGCACTTCACGAAGCTGCTTCGTATGAGCCGGTCACTGACGAAAAGCTCGATCATATCGTCCTCCGTGTCATCCAAAACGGCTATTATTTAAATGGGAAGCTCATGCGTCCAGCGAAAGTTGTTGTTGGAGAGCATCACAAATAAAAACCACCCCGCCGTGCCTGTATGAGCGCACGAGCGGGGGGGTGATTTGATATTGATATCGATATCAAATGGACCGTTCACAATCTTTATCAGGAATCCATTCCTCTCACATATCCGCTGAAACGGTCCTGTGAAGAACACGATTTCCGAGATAAGCAATGCCAGACTACCAAAAACTCGGAGATTCCTCAGCCAGACTTTTTTCGTCGAGAACCAAGTCCAGCGTAGATATACAATCTTTATGATCAATCCAACAATACCACAGACCACCCCGATCCAGAATGGAAAACTGATGATGACGATTTTCACTTAGACCTCCTTTCTTGGTTATTTGGTCCGTGGACAATGATGACATTTTTTCGGCTTTATGTAAAGATGTGCATATAGGCCGCGTGCCTCAACAATATGTATATAAAAATCCGTGTCATCGCCGGCGCAAAAAGGGAAGTTGTCACCGAAGAATCGGCTGATCATTTCAAAATATCTGTTAAAGAACCAGCCGAGCGCAATCTCGCAAATGCGCGCGTGCTTGAGATTGTACGTGCGCAGTTTCCAGGAAAGAATGTGCAAATTGTTAATGGTCATCACTCACCGTCGAAGTTGTTAGTGGTGGATGATGACTAGAGTTCTCTCGGATATCTGTATAAAAGAAAAGGCCCGCCCGGATAAAGCGTGCCTTCTGGGAAAGCCTCGACAATATCTTAAGTCCCCACAACATAAGACATGGCTAGAAGAACGATAAGAATTCAGGATGGATGGTCTTTGGAGAATAGACCGCTTGGTAGGAAGTTAATCCCTGAATACGTTCATCTGCTACAAGTATAGCATACCATATACTATTTGTCAATACCCAGACATTGCGACATCTGGTATAATAGGAATCACTAAATATATGCTTATTCAGAGCCATTACAACCAGCAAGGCATATTCGAGAGAATCGTCCGATCAAGAGACGGCCAACTTGTGCGCGTCTTCTTCGAAGTCTATGAGATTGGCGGTGAATTCAAGGGTCGCATCTTGCGAGCAGAGCCAATATTGGCACTTGCCGGAGAATCTTCAAAGTCTGAGTGTGCCCACATATTTGCTTTGTGTGCACCGACGAAGATTGTTTCTCCGTATCATTGGACCGTTGAAAAGAAGATTACTTCACCATTTTCTATTCGCGACTTTTTAACTAGTATCAAGATAAGGGCTCCAGCGTATTAAATATTCGTGCGCTTCAGTCTATTGAAGTGCCTCTAAAAGTGAGTGTGCTCCTGCACACCTATATTTATTGAGTGGCGTCAGAATTTGAAGCATTAAAATTAACCCCTTAACAAACTTAAAATCATGTCAAAAATCATAGGAATAGACCTCGGTACGACTTTCTCGGCAGTAGCCGTCATGGAAGCCGGAACACCGAAGGTCTTAGAAAATAGCGAAGGTCAGAGAACGACTCCGTCAATCGTGGCGCAGTCGAAGACTGGCGATCGTCTGGTTGGCCTTCTTGCGAAGCGCCAGGCCGTCACAAACCCGAAGAACACGATCTTCCAGATCAAACGCTTCATGGGTCACAGCTTCGATGAGCCAAGTGTACAGAAAGACATTAAGAATGTCTCATTTGAAGTGCGCAAGTCATCGACTGGAGGTATCGAAGTGAAATTCGGCGACAAATGGATCCGTCCAGAGGAAGTCTCGGCCATGATTCTCACGAAACTAAAAAACGACGCAGAGACTCGCCTTGGTGAGAAGATCACGCAAGCGGTTATAACCGTGCCAGCTTATTTCAATGACTCGCAGCGTCAAGCTACAAAAGACGCCGGTCAGATCGCTGGTCTCGAGGTTATGCGTATCATCAATGAGCCGACAGCCGCAGCTCTCGCTTATGGCTTCAACAAAAAGAAAGATGAAAAGATAGCGGTGTTCGATTTCGGTGGAGGTACATTTGATATCTCCGTGCTCGAAGTCGGTGACGATGTGGTCGAAGTGAAGTCCACAGACGGCGACTCACACCTTGGTGGTCGTGATATCGACGCTAAGATTGTGAATTGGTTGGCTGATAAGTTCATGAAGGAAAATGCCATCGACCTCAAGAAAGATTCTCTAGCTCTACAGCGCTTAGACGAAGCTGCAGAAAAAGCCAAGATCGAGCTCTCAACAGCTATGCAAACGGAGATAAACATTCCGTTTATCACTTCAGGTGCAGATGGACCGAAGCACTTGCTGGTCACAATGACTCGCGCACAACTCGAAGACCTCTGTGCGGAATTCATAGATCGCGCCATGATGATCACGAAGCGTGCTATGGATGCTTCGCCATTTAAAATGGCTGAAATAAATGAAGTCGTGCTAGTCGGTGGTCAAACACGCATGCCAGCTATGCAAGAGGCGGTGAAAAAGATGTTCGGTAGAGATCCTCACATGGGCGTAAATCCAGACGAGGTGGTTGCGGTGGGAGCAGCTATTCAAGGAGGTATCCTTGGTGGCGAAGTCCGCGATGTTCTGTTGCTTGATGTTATTCCATTGTCACTTGGTATAGAAACTTTGGGCGGCGTCGCGACGAAGTTGATCGAGAAAAATACAACCGTTCCTACCCAGCGAACTCAAGTATTCTCGACCGCGGCCGATAATCAAACTTCTGTAGAAATCCATATCACTCAAGGCGAGCGCGCTATGGCGGCAGATAATAAGTCGCTCGGCCGATTCATCCTCGATGGTATTCCACCAGCACAGCGCGGTATGCCGCAGGTTGAAGTGTCATTCGACATCGATGCAAACGGTATCTTAAATGTTACCGCGAAAGACAAAGCGTCTGGTAAAGTTAACTCGATCAAGATTACGGCTTCATCTGGGCTTTCGAAAGAAGAAGTCGAGAAAATGAAACAAGATGCTGCAGCTCATGAAGCTGAAGATAAGACCAAACGCGAGGGCGTTGAGGCGAAGAATATTGCCGAGCAACTCGTCTTCACTTCGGAGAAGGCCTTGAAAGATGCCGGCGACAAAGTGCCTGCGGATCTGCGAAAAGCAATCGAGGATAAGGTGGCGGATTTGAAGCGTGCTAAGGATGCTACGCCTGTAGATTTCGCAGCGGTTAAGACCGCTACGGAGGCATTGAGCACCGAAATCCAGAAGATTGGACAGTATATGAGTCAGCAGCAGCCAGGCGCAGGAGAAAAGGCGCAGGGTGAAGGTGGTGCAAATGGCGACAATGTGAAAGATGCGGAGTTTAAGGAGAAGAAGTAGAGACACACTACAAATAAAACACAAATGAAAGACTACTACAAAACCCTCGGCGTCGAGAAAAATGCCTCGAAAGATGACATCAAGAAGGCATTTCGTAAACTCGCGCACGAACATCATCCAGACAAGACAAAAGGCGACGCAGCTTCTTCGCAGAAATTCAAAGAAGCCAGCGAAGCGTATTCGGTGTTGTCGGATGATTCGAAGCGCTCGCAATACGATCGTTTCGGTTCAGCTGGACCAGGCATGGGCGGTGCAGGCCAATATGGCTCTGGAGGCTTTGGTGGTCAAGGTGGATTTGGAGGATTCAATGCGCAAGATTTCGGGGGAATTGAATTCGATATTGGTGATATATTTGGTGACTTCTTCGGTGGTGGTCGCGGACGAAGCGGCGCAAGTGGAGGCAGTCCTCAACGCGGCCGCCAGAAAAGAGGTCATGATGTTTCCGTGGACATTCAAATGACTTTCGAGGAATCGATCTTCGGTGTAGAACGCGAGATTCATGTAACCAAGACCTCGAACTGTGTAACATGCAGCGGAACTGGCGCTAAACCAGGTTCAGGTATGAAAACTTGTGACACTTGTGCTGGAAAAGGTCAGGTAAATGAAATGCGACGCTCATTCCTCGGTACATTTAACACGACGCGCATCTGCGATATCTGTCATGGCAAAGGCCAAGTCCCGAAAGAGAAGTGTCAGACTTGTCAGGGTGAAGGCGTGCTAGATCGTCAACAGGAAATCATTGCCAAGATTCCAGCTGGTATAGAAGATGGCGAAATGGTTCGCTTAAGTGGAATGGGTGAAGCTGTAGCCGGCGGTATCGCTGGAGATATGTATGTGAAGGTTCATGTGAAGACGCATCAGTTCATACAACGCGACGGTTACAACCTCGCGACAGAACTCCGTATCAAACTCACGACTGCTATAATCGGTGGCGAACAAACCGTGAAGACTCTCGATGGCGATCTTGTCCTCAAGATTCCAGAAGGTTCCAACAATGGCGACACCCTCCGCATTCGCGGCAAAGGTGTTCCAAATGATCGCGGCCACAGAGGCGACTTCCTCGTGAAGATCTCCGTCGAAATGCCTCGCAAACTTTCTCGCACCGCTCGCGAAGCTATAGAAAAACTAAAAGGGGAGGGAGTGTAGAAAAGGTGGCATATTTCTGCTATTATTATGACCATGAAGAAAATCCTATTATCAGGCGTTAAGCCGACCGGTCAGGCTCACATCGGGAATTATTTCGGTGCGATGAAGCAATTCGTCGATCTGCAGAATTCTGGCAACTATGAATGCTACTTATTTATCGCGGATTATCATGCATTGAACTTGATACAAAATGCCACAGAGATGCGAAAACTGACACAAGAGTTAGTGCTGGATTTCCTTGCCATCGGGCTCGATCCGAAGAAGTCGATCATATTCAAACAGTCGGATGTTCCGGCGCACACGGAGCTGGCGTGGATATTTGACACGATCGTGACCATGCCTTACCTCATGCGCGCGCACGCTTACAAAGACGCCGAGGCGAAAAACAAGGAACTAAATGTCGGTACATTCAACTATCCGGTTCTCATGGCGGCTGATATTTTGCTCTACAATACAGACGTTGTTCCAGTCGGCGCAGATCAGAAACAGCATGTCGAATACGCTCGCGATATTTCCGAGAAGTTCAACCATACTTTTGGAAATGAAACCTTCAAGCTTCCAGAACCGCTCATCCTTCCAAATGTCGCAACAGTTCCAGGTATCGATGGTCGCAAGATGTCGAAGAGTTACAACAATACAATTCATCTTTTCGCCACACGCGAGGAGATAACAAAGGCGGTTATGAGTATTGTGACAGACGCCGGACTTGGCGCGATTGGACCAGACGGAAAACCTTCCGACGGCATCCCACAAAATGTCTACGCTATTCACAAACTTTTCAAGAGTGAAGCCGAACTCAAACCGCTCTATGAAGCAAATAAAGGGAAGTACAAAGCTCTCAAGGACGCGCTCGTTGAAGATGTTGATGCTCTTATAAAACCATTGCGTGAGAAGCGCGCCGAGCTGGCCAAGAAATCTGAAAAGGTTGTAGCAAAAGCTTTGGAATATGGCGCAAAGAGAGCAAATAAGGTAGCGGTGGAAAAGTTGGAGGAGGTTAAGAAGGCGGTTGGGGTTTTATAAATCATCGTTGGCGAATTATAAAATATATAAAACAACAAACCCCGTACAAGCGGTTTGTTGTACAGGGTGGTAACCCGATGCTTCCTAAAGTGGTGTGGCATCGATCTGTGGAGTAGTTTCAATACGCTGTTTTACATGTTCAGTTCTCTTCACATTACCGCAACCAGTACATACTAGACAGGAGATTCCCTCTCTGTAAGTATGTGTGAATTCGACGCCGTAATAACTATCGTATTCCTTTTCTTGCGAGGTTTTGGGATTAATTATCTTCGAGACCAAATGCCGGCTACCGCACTCACACTTATCGGGATACGACACTAATGCAATAAGTGCAAAAACCACACCACCTATTGTTAGTACATATGATCCGAAGAAAAGTCCGGCCGTTATTAAAGCCGCCGCAACAACAAACATTGCTTTGCTAAAGAATGCGCCCAGAGGATAATTGATGTTATCATCCGGCAGACTCTTCCAATCAACAATTCGATTTGGAGTTTTTATTTCCATTTCATTTTACCTTTCTTTTGGTTTGTTCTACCCACAACAACCATAGTGGTAGTCGTGGCAGAGAACTCTGCTAGCAGCATACACTAAATTACATTTTTGTCAATAGAAGTTGCCCGAGGCACAACACCTCCATTTCTACACATATTCCTGCTATTATTAGGACTGTTCAAATTAGCGCGCCAATTACACGACAATGCCATTCACCGTAAAAACCACATCATTCGAAGGCCCGCTAGATCTGCTTCTGGACCTCATTGAAAAACGTAAACTTTTTATAAATGACGTCTCATTGGCGAAAGTGACTGACGACTTCATCGCGCACGTGAAGCAATTCGATAATATGCCGATGGGAGAATCGGCTCATTTCATCTTGGTGGCCTCGACGCTCCTCCTCATAAAATCAAAATCGCTTTTGCCGGATCTGAATATCACTGAAGAAGAAAAAGGCGACATGAATGACCTTGAGACTCGCCTGAAAATATATCAGCGAATGAAAGAAGCTAGCAAGCGCGTGAACGAACTTTTCGGTGGCGACCAGATGATCTTCGAACAATCGCAGTCGGCGCATTCTAGGTCGCGATTTGCTACGCCGGTCTTCGTGCCAAATCCGGAATTTACGCTGGAGAAGGCGCGTATGACATTGGCCGACTTGATAAATCGTTTACCGAAGAAAGAAAAATTACCGCAAGTTATAGTGCAAAAGGTCATAAGTTTGGAGGAGACTATTGTCTCATTGACCACGCGTATAACCAGTCATCTTCGTATGAGCTTCAAGGAGTTCACAAAAGATCACAAAGAAAATCGAGTGAATGTTATCGTGAGCTTCCTCGCCATGCTCGAACTTGTGAAGCAGGGAATAATGCATGTCACACAAGAGTCGACTTATGGCGATATCAATATGGAGACGAAGGATGTGTCGTTGCCGAGGTATTAATGATATTCATGGCTTTTTTGACGCGCGATTTTTAGCCGTTGTTTGGCGGCGGTGGGGACATGTCCTCCAGAGCACTTTTAAAAAGTGACAACTTTTCTGTCACTTTGAAAAACTCTCAAAAAGCATGTGTGCCACGACCATCTTGCCGTCACGATTTTTATTTATGATATAATCAAGCGACACAAAAGAATCGCCATGAGCCAAAACCTTTCCAAACAACTAGAAGCTATCCTTTTCTGGAAAGCTGAGCCAATAACTATAAAAAAGCTGGCTGCATTACTTAATGCTGATATACAGGCGGTGCGTTCAGGTCTAACTGAATTGGAAACCGCTCTGCAAACTCGCGGAAGTGGCCTCACCCTCGTCCAAACAGACGAAGAAGTCACTCTCGGCACCGCCAAAGAACTCTCACCACTCATTGAAAAACTAACAAAAGACGAACTCTCACGCGACCTAGGAAAAGCCGGCTTGGAGACTCTCTCTATAGTGCTTTATCAAGGACCGATTTCGCGCGCCGATATCGACTATATCCGTGGAGTAAATTCCCAATTCATCCTTCGCGCACTTATGATCCGCGGCCTAGTCGAGAGAATAGACAATCCGAAAGACGCACGCAGTTTCCTATACAAACCAACATTGCAACTACTTGCACACATGGGAGTCTCGAAAATTGCAGATTTACCAGACTACGAACAAGTCCGTGCCGACATCGAAAGCTTCAAAAATTCGGCGCAAGCACCAGAAGATGCTACAATAAGTGCATAATGGCATCGCGTGGTAACAGCAATAAAATAGACGGTTTTTTTCTAGGTATGGTCGGATTGCTCACAGCTTCCGGTTTCGTGATTTTCTTATCAGCATCGCTGGGACTTCTGGCACAAAATAGCGCCAGCTTCGGCTCTATTGCATTGAAACAAGCAATAAGTCTCGTGCTTGGTATCATTGCCTTCTATATATTTTCAAAAATAGATCAAGTCTGGATCAGAAGATCTGCACTATTTGTATTCATCGGCTCCATAGCTGTGAACTTACTTTTGTTCATACCACAATTTTCCATATACCACGGTGGAGCTGCACGCTGGCTTGACTTGGGACCAATATCCTTTCAACCATCGGAATTATTGAAGATTGCTTTTATTATATATCTAGCGGCGTGGATATATTTTGTGAAAGACAAAATAAAAACTTTCAAATTTGGCCTGCTGCCATATATTTTGATAATGATCGTCCTAAGTATTCTCTTACTCGCACAATCTGACACTGATACACTTGTCATCATCGGTGGAACAGGAATAGTTATGCTATTTATAGCTGGTGTGCCATTTCGGCATATCATCACTGCACTCTTATTGATGGCTATAATGATTGGCGGAGTTATATACATGAGACCTTACGCACTCAAACGTGTGCAAACATTTTTCAATAGATCCAGCGACACTCAAGGTGCCGGTTATCAGATAAATCAATCTCTCATCGCAATCGGTTCTGGTCAAATCTCTGGTCGTGGTTTCGGCCAAAGTATACAGAAATTCGGCTATTTGCCACAGCCGACAGACGACTCGATATTTGCAGTAGCTGCTGAAGAATTCGGTTTCATAGGAAGTATCGGACTAATTCTCGCATATCTCTTATTGGCTTCCAGCATATTTCGTATCAGCATCCGTGCTTCCGACTCTTTTGGCGCCTTCGTGGCTATCGGTGTTGGTATACTTATAATAACCGAGTCATTCCTAAATATGGCGGCCATGCTTGGTATGATGCCGTTGTCCGGTGTGCCATTACTCTTTATCAGTCACGGCGGTACTGCTTTGATCATCGCCTTAGCAGCTACTGGTATCGTAGCCAATGTTTCCAAGAGCACGAAATGATGTTAAAATAACCACACAAAATCATGAAAATATTATTCACAGGAGGGGAAACTGGTGGGCATTTCTATCCTATCATCGCCATCGCAGAAAGTATTCGTGAACAAGCCAAGGTGCGCAAAATACTTATGCCATCTCTTTTTTATATGGCTCCGACGAAATACAATCCGCGAGCTCTTTTTGATAATGAAATCGAATACGTATACGTTCCAGCAGGGAAGATTCGTAGATATTTCTCTCTTTTGAATATAACCGATATGTTCAAAACTATTATCGGCTGTGTAACAGCTGTCATAAAACTTTTCTCTATATATCCAGATGTCGTCTTCGGTAAAGGTGGTTTCGGAAGCTTCCCAGCACTCTTTGCAGCCAGATTGCTCGGTATACCAGTCATCATCCACGAATCCGATAGTCTTCCTGGTAAAGTAAACGCCTGGGCCGGCAAATTTGCCAAGAAAATAGCTTTGTCTTATGAAAGTGCTAGTAAATATTTCAAAACCGACAAAAACAAGATTGCTTTTACTGGTAATCCTATTCGCAAAGAGATAGCACAGCCTATGACAAATGGCGCTCATGAATTCCTACAACTCGAACAAAACACTCCAACAATCTTGGTCCTCGGAGGATCTCAAGGGTCACAGACTATAAATGATGTGATGATACAAGCTTTACCAGAATTACTAAATCGATACCAGATAATTCACCAAGCTGGAAAGAAAAATCTCGAAGAACTCAAGGCCACTTCAACTGTCTTGTTGAAAGATCATCCATATTTAGCTAGATACCATCCTTTTGATTATCTAAACGCTTTGGCTCTACGAATGGCAGCTGGTGTTGCAGATATCATAGTCTCACGCGCTGGTTCTACTATTTTTGAGATTGCTGCTTGGGGTAAGCCTTCTATTATCATTCCATTACCAAATTCCATAAGCCACGACCAAACCGCCAACGCTTTCGCTTATGCAGAAACTGGCGCAGCAGCAGTGATCGAAGAGAACAATATGACGGCACATATTCTGATAGAAGAAATAGACCGTATTTATAACAATCTATCAATAAAGCAAACCATGGCTCAGAAAGCCAAGGATTTCTCTCGTCTAGACAGCGCACAAGTTATAGCCGATGCTATCTTGGAACTAGCGTTGACGCACGAGGTGTAGAGCGGTATAATTGAAGCTTACAAATAATAATCATCTAAAAAATATGGACAACGAAACATCGACTTCAAATGGCATAAGACCTTGGCAGTGGGTTGTGACAGCTGTAGTTATCATAGTGTTAATCATCGTCGGAATAATGGTCTTCAGCAGAAAAGGCGTCGAGGCACCAGCAGTCACTTCAGAAACACCTTCAACAACTACAGAGGCAGGAGCTATAAACCGTATTATAGTATCAGATCAATATCCTGGAAATGTTGTTTATATATCATCTGTTCAGTTAGCCAATCCTGGTTGGATAGTCATACAGACAAATGATTCCGGTAAGCCTGGTAAGATTATTGGCTCAACTTTTGCTCCTTCAGGTATAAATCCATCAAAAGTGACTCTCACTCAACCAATGATAGATGGTGGAACATATTATGCAGTGCTTTATTCAGACAACGGTGATGGTAAGTTTGAGGCAAGTCTAGACAAGCCTCTCACAGACTCAAACGGTAGTATCATCATGAAAGTATTTAAGGCAACAGCTTCCGCTAACTCAGAAACAAAAGGTTAATAGAAGATTAACAGATTGGCCAGTGACGAACTGGCCTTTTTGTTATAGAATGAGCCAATGCAAATTATCACCCGTTTCGCACCATCACCAACAGGATATTTTCACTCCGGCAGTTATCGTACGGCACTCTTTTCTTGTATATTTGCCAGACAAAATGAAGGTAAATTCATACTGCGTATAGAAGACACTGATAAGCTCCGATCAAAGAAAGAATATGAAGAAAATATCATGGAAAGTCTGGAATGGCTTGGATTGAAATTTGATTCTCTCTACAAACAATCCGATCGTACTGAAATATATAGAAAATATATCCAAAGACTTATAGACTCTGGTCACGCTTACATATCAAAAGAAACACCGAAAGAATCACATGCAAAAGACGGAGCAGATACGATAGCTCCAATGCGCACCGAAGTTATACGCTTCAAGAATCCGAACAAGAAAGTAGCGTTCGATGACATGATTCGTGGAAGAGTCGAGTTCGATACCACAGAACTCGGAGATTTCGTCATCGCAAAAAGCATGGAAGAACCTGTCTTTCATCTAGTAGTTGTAGTAGATGATATAGAAATGTCTGTCACACACATCATCCGTGGTGAAGATCATATATCCAATACACCGCGCCAAATGCTTATATATGAGGCCTTGGGAGTGACGCCGCCTATATATGCTCATATACCGCTTCTACTTGGAAAAGACCGTTCCAAACTCTCGAAGAGAAAGGGTGCTGTACCTATAACAGAATATCGTCGTAAAGGATATCTACCACAAGCTTTGGTGAATTATCTGGCACTACTCGGTTGGCATCCAACAGATGACAAGGAGCTTTTTACATTTGAAGAACTGGTACAGAAGTTTGACCTCCACCGCGTTCAGAAAGGCGGCGCTATATTCGATGAAGAAAAACTAGCATGGTTCAATAAACAATACATGCTTAAGCTTAGCGATCAAGAATTTGCAGACTTAGCTTCTCCGTTTATGCCAGAATGGTTATCCAGTGGTAGCGACAAAAGTAAACGATTGGTACCAATCCTAAAAGAAAAAATAACATCTTTTGGAGATATTGGCGGTCTACTCAGTGTCACAGGAGAACTTGGATTCATAAAAGATATTTCTGACTATCCAGCCGAACTACTGCTTTGGAAAAAAGATCCAAATCCAAAAACTGCTGCAGCTCATTTGAAAAAGGCTCTAGAAATCATCAGTGAAGAAAAAGAATTTACTACCGCCTCGATCAAAGTAGCTTTGTGGTCATATGCCGAAACTGCTGGAAAAGGTGATGTTCTTTGGCCACTACGAGTAGCGCTGACTGGTCAAGAAAAATCTCCGGATCCATTTGTCTGCGCTTTCTTACTTGGTAGGGAAGAGACCTTAAAGCGTATGAAAAATGCCATCGCCAAGCTCTCATAAACACATATGGGGTCGACTATCAACCTCGACTATTGTCTTGGTGGTTGCTGTGTCTTTTCTGACAATGATCCAAGTCGACTCGGTATCAGCTGTGGATCTGACTGTGCAAGACAAAATCGACGCGACGAAAGCATCGATCAGTGACCTAGACAAAGAAATCGCTAGTTATCAGAGCCAGATAGATGCATTGGCTAGTCAGGAATCGTCGCTATCTTCGACGATAAGATCTCTACAACTTACTCAGAAAAAACTAGCTGACGACATAAAGGTCACTGAAAATAAGATAACTTCGCGCAATCTTGAAATACAACAACTATCATCAAAAATAAACCTACATCAACAAAATATAGACAATGATCGTTATGTCATATCGAAAGCATTGGCAACTATTCATGAAAATGATAATGACACACTCGTCGAAACCCTCCTTGGTAGTTATTCAATATCCGATATACTGGATTCATTGAGCAAGATAGGAATAGTCCAAGGTCAGCTGATAGAGCGTATCGATTCAACTGAAAAGAACAAAACCACCTTAGAAAATACTAAAGTTCGTACAGAAAAGGCGCGTGCCGACTTACAAGTTTTGAATAAGCAGAAAAAAGATCAGCAATCCATCATCGCCGTCACAACACAACAGCAGAACTCTATATTGAAAGAGACCAAACAGTCTGAGTCTGAATACCAGAAAATTCTAGCCGAGAAACTCCGACTCAAAAATGCCTTTGAACAGGAAATGTTGACCTATCAATCCAGTCTTACCACAGAAGTTGATGCTTCGAAAATACCAGAATCTGGTTCAGGTATTCTAGCTTGGCCTGTAGATGCTGTGCGTATTACTCAATATTTCGGTAATACTTCTTTTTCTACAGCCAATCCACAGATATACAATGGCCACGGACATACTGGCGTGGACTTCCGCGCGTCGATAGGCACACCGATCAAAGCTGCCCTTTCCGGAATTGTTTTTGCAACAGGGAATACAGACTTAGTCAGAGGATGTTATTCCTACGGAAAATGGATTATGGTAAAACACAACAATGGTCTGTCGACGCTCTATACTCATCTGTCTGTGCCGATAGTCACCGCAGGTACAGCTGTCATAACAGGACAAATCCTCGGCTATAGTGGCAACACCGGTTATACAACTGGTCCGCATTTGCATTTTGGGGTCTATGCCAGCCAAGGTGTGACCATACAAACACTTACTTCAAGTAAAAATTGTCGCAATGCCGTCATGCCTATCGCTCCATTCTCGGCTTATCTTAATCCACTTTCTTATTTGCCATAGGTATCAGATTGTTATAAAATGAAGACATGATTTTACCAAAAACACCTACCAACAGGGGATTCATCAATATGATCATCCTCATTGTCGTCGTCTTATTAGTCTTGAGTTATTTCGGTTACAATCTTCGAAGCATAGTCAGTGCTCCAAATACACAGGATAACTTCTCTTATGTTGGTGGTGGTATTGTAGATCTCTGGAACGGTTACCTGAAGGTACCTTTCAATTTTGCGTGGAATACATTTGTAGACCTGATCTGGGATCCAGCTATCACAAACCTGACGGCTATTAAGAACAATCAACCAACGAATATACAGCAGCTACAACCAATGCTGCCAGGAACTGCTTCTTCGACGCCTGGGTAAAACGAAATATGCCGGATAAGCGCAAAATTGAGAAATGGAACTTAGAGAAGATCCGTGGTGGTTTTGAAAAATTTTATCACGAACACAATCGCTATCCAACAACTCCTGAAATTGATATTTATCCATTTTTACCTTCTTCTAGACAACTTCAAAGAAGATTCGGTGGCCTTCCAACCCTAAGAAAACTCATAGGATTATCTGGCCCGACAGATTTCACAACTGGAGAATATGGTTCGAAACGTGCTCTCGAGATAAATAAAAGGGCAAATATGCTGGAACAGATGGTATATGAGTATTTGATAGAAAGATTTGGCAAGCCGTTTGTTCACAGAGAATATTTCTTTACTGATGATAGGCGGGCACGAACAGATTTTTTCGTGTATTGGCAAAAAGGGAACTTCGCGGTTGATGTATTCTACCCAAAAGATAAAAAGAACTTTTTAGGGTGTCTTAATAGTAAACTCAGGACATATAAGACTACCCAGCTGCTAAAATATCCAGTCATATTTTTAATGATGAACGATGATATAAAGAGAGAACAATTACTATCTATAATTAACAATAAGAAAAACAAATTGCAGTCCAATCAAATAGTAATGACCTATGAACAACTTAAGGATTTCTGTCAGGACAAACCACACATGTGACATCTATCAGTATATTTTACAGGCTTATCTAGCCATATGTCGTACAAGGTATATGATAAAAAGATATATTGTGCGACACGATACCTCTAGAGCCCCTACTACCTACAAATAAGAAGGTTCTTAGTTTGCCATCGCCAATACTTCGGACTGTGCCCAGCATTTTGAGGATGACTTCCAAGGCTCTGCACCATACTTTGTATAAAGATATTTAGCGAAAGCTACATTTCCTTCTACTGTGTATATATCAAGACCAAGCTCAATTGCCTTATCGGCATGATACTTTTCATTGATTTGCATGACACCAACGTCTGCACTGTTGACCTTGCCACGCATAAGGCCACCATTTGAACCGTATTGTCTGAAGGTTGACTCACATCGTGCAATATCGACGAGTATAGGATCGTCTATATACTGAGCACGGACATACTTCTCAACATCCTTAGAGCTGGATATACGAGTAGGTATTACCTTGTCAGTAGTCGTCGAATAAGCTGCTTCAACTGAAGTTGTAGTCGAAATCTTATTTATGTTCGCTGTATGTTGCTTTGCGCTTCCAGCCATATACATGGATGAGACAATCAAAGCCATTCCTGTTGTGAATTCAATCATAATTTAAAAGAACAGGTTTCGTGAGCATGACGCTTACTTTACCCGTTCGCGATATAGTTTAGCAAATACAAGCACTCTTGTCAAGAGGCTACTAGGCAAAATATGGCCTTGTTGAGCCATATTTTAGGTCTAAAATACCCTTATTTCTAGCCATATTACAGCCCTTGCTATTAAAATGGCTTATGTTATACTCCTTATCACATTACTTTTAATATTTAACCGCAGTTATCCCCATATAACCTTAATAAAATGGCCCATAAAAAAGCAGCAGGATCAACAAAGAACGGAAGAGATTCAAACCCAAAGTACCTGGGTGTTAAGGTTAATCATGGTCAAAGTATCACTGTAGGTCAGATTATCCTCCGCCAGCGCGGTACAACAGTCCTCCCAGGCCAAAATGTCGGCTGTGGTAAGGACTATACCCTCTTCGCCCTCAAGAACGGCCGTGTTGAGTTCTCCTCAAAGCGCAAAGTTAGTTTCAATAACGACATAGATCGCAAGAAGATTGTGCATGTGAAATAAGGGGAAAGGTGAAGGGCGCAAGGCGCACTACGAAGATGGCGGTTTTCCTGTTTTCTACTTCTATAGATTAGGGGCAATACACGCTTTCCAAACCATTACTTTATCCACATTGAAAAATTGGACTGGCTTAACAGAGCGATTCCAGTTTATCAATGTTGATAACTTCGCCTTTTTATACGATATGTTCACCCCTCTCACTCATCGTAATCAAGGCACCAAACGCCTCATCGGCGCTTTCATAGACTGGAAAGCTATACTTTTCTGCTTCAGATTTATACATCGGTCGTTCAACTTCAAAGAAGGAATGAGCCTCAAGTTCTTGTAATTCAACCGTACTTCCCCATCGAGGGTCTTTTTTGTTGCGCTCAAATATCTCTTCTACTGATTTTCCGATTAAAATTATTCCCGGAAAATTTAAATCTCTTTTAGCTAGGTGTGGAAGTATATTCACGCATTCAAAAATGACTGGTCGTGGTTCATTATCATACTTTCGTATCTCCGCTAGAAATACTGGCCACAAAGCTTCAGACTGCGCCACCAGGTTTTTCCATTGATCAGCTAAACTGGTTTTAGTCAGATATTCATACTCATTTAGATTTAAATAAAAGTCTACCCATTTCTTATACCTTTCATCTTTTGAAAGGCTCTCTCTCAAATCATCCATACAAACAGCAATGCCACCAGTAGAAGCGGCAAGCTTTTTTGCTAAGTATGATTTTCCAGATGCTGGTATACCAGTGATAAATAGTCTTTTGGGCATAATCTAAGTAACCAAACCGGCTTTCTACCCCTTCTTCACCACCAACTTAAACTTGGCGGATTTGCCGCCAGCGCGGACTTCCACAGAATATTCACCAACCTCCTTGATCGGGTGTTCGAGCTGTATGAACGAAGGATCTACTTGGACATGAGCCTGGCTAGCGAGTTCGGCGGCGATGGCTTCATTGTGTAGACCGGCGAACAAGTGGCCTTTTTCATTGGCCTTGCTGACTATAGTGAGGACGACGGATTCTAGAGACTTGATATTCTTCGCCATAAGCTCCTCTTGAACCTTATCCTCGGCGGACATGCGGCTCTTCAAGAGACCTATACGCTTTACGGCTTCTGGTGTAGCTGATATAGCCAATCCCTGAGGAATAAGCAGATTCAGAGCGTAACCATCGCTAACATCCTTTATATCGTATCTCTTCCCTATTTTCTTTACATCTTTCAGTAGTATGACTTTCATGTTTTTATTTTGCTTAATTGCTTTTTGCTTTTAATTGTTAAATTGTTGAATTCAATATACTAACCGCCTTATCCATAACTGGATCCGTACCAGCTGCAACAGCGGCGGCTACTTGTTTGTCTGTAAGCGTCACTGGATAGTCTGGTTCTAGACCATCGTGCGAGAGGTTGTGGCCATTTGGCGTGAGCCAGTGAGCGATAGTGACCTTGAGAGATGATTCTGGAGTGACAGGGATAAGCTCTTGAACAGAACCTTTGCCGAAAGTTTTGGAACCAACAAGTTTGGCTACGCTATTCTCCTGTAATGCTCCTGCTAATATCTCTGATGCGGATGCCGAACCAGAATCAACTAAGATGAGCATATTTAGTTTGTCACCGAAGACATCGTAACCCTTACTTCTAAAAATATTTGGCTGACCGTGCGCACCGAAATCTTCGGATACCACAACCTTCCCTATCGGCAAGAAATATGAGGACATATCCCAAGCAGCATCGAGATAACCTCCGGGATTGCCACGAAGATCGAGAATAAGCTTATGATCACCAGAAGCAATAAGCTGGCGCAGAGCTTCACGGAAGAGATTTGGTGACTGAGAGGTGAAGCTATATAGCTTAATCACGAATATACCACCATCTTTTGTCTCTGTATCCAAAGTTGGAATCTTGATGATGTCGCGGGTTATAGTACGCTCTACGGCTTTATTGGCACCCTTCGGCAAGAAGGACATCTTGACCTTTGTCCCTTGTGGACCGCGAATAAGTGCGACCGCCTGATCTACACTCATATCAACAGTTGAAGTACTATTTATAGATAAAATAAAATCTCCACTTTTCACTCCAGCAACTGCAGCCGGACTATCTTTTATCGGAGCAACGACGAGTAATTGGCCATCTTTCTTGCCAATCTCCATCCCGACACCACCAAAATTTCCGGAAATATTGTCTTGGAATATCTTCGACTCTTCTGGAGGAAAGAAAACAGTATAAGGATCATTAAAAGAAGAAGCCAGACCTTTTATGGAACCCCAGACCTTCTCTTGGTCTGTGGTACTACCGGTACTTATGTATTTATTATTCAAAATATTCCAAGCATTCCAAAATGGAGCAAATTGAGCATTTGTGAGAGGACTTTCTGCAGAATTGATAGAGATAACGGCAACAGTTTTTCCGGATCGGAAATACCAGCCAGCACCAAAACCGACAGCCAGAGCTAAAGCCATGGCAAGTATGACATTGGCTGTTTTATTGCTAAATCTGTTTATATCCATATTGTGTAACTGTGCCATTTTAGCATATACTATATGTCATGACCACCACACACACTCATCGAGGACTTGTTTGGATAGATCTCCAATCTCCAAACGAAAAAGAGATCGCTGACATAGTAAGAAGATACGGATTGAATCCACTTGTTGGAGAAGAACTAAAAGATTCACCATCATCGGCGAAAGTGAATTTTTATAAAGATTATATTTTAGTAGTCCTCACTTTGCCTGTACGCGTCCATTCTGGTGATGCATATGAGATAGTTGATCGTGAAGTAGACTTCGTTATCGGTAAAAATTTCCTGATAACTTCCAGGACAGAGACTATTGAGCAGCTAGAATATTTCGCCAAAATCTTCGATGCCAATGCTGCTCTCGACAAAGATAGCGCCATCGAACATGCCGGACATCTCTTCTACTACATAGTTCAGAGAATATACAATGGTATGTTCCAAGATCTGGAAAATATCAAGGATTCTTTGCGTATGGCCGAATCTCATATCTTCAACGGCGATGAGAAGAAGATGGTTGAGATACTTTCCTTCTTGAGTCGCGAGCTTATAGATTTCAAACAGACGGCACATAGCCACCACGATGTCTGGTCGGAGTTGACTACATTTACAGAAAAAAGCGCTTTGTTTGGCAATGAATTCTCTTCATATGTACACACCATAAAAGATGAATCAAATCATATAAATGAGACCATAGTTAATTCACGTGAACTTCTGGCTGACTTGCGCGAAACAAACGACGCTCTCCTGAATACCAAACAAAATGAGATAATAAAAGTCTTGACCTTGGTTTCATTTATCTTCTATCCGCTAACTTTCATAGCCTCTGTGTTTACAACGCCAGGCATAGATGTCCCTCTAACTCAATCTAAATATGGTTGGTGGATAATCGATGGCATAATGCTGGTTGTAGCTATAGGTATTGTTGTTTACTTCAAAAAGAAAGATTGGATAAAGTAAGATGCAAATAACACTCTTCAATACACTCTCAAAAAACAAAGAGATCTTCAAGCCATTGAAGATCGGCAAGGTTGGTATGTATAACTGTGGACCAACTGTATATGATCATGCACATATAGGAAATATGCGTGCCTATATATTTGCTGACACATTGCGCAGAATGTTCGAATATAACGGCTATCATGTCAACCAAATCATGAACATCACCGATGTCGGCCATCTCTCCGGCGAAAATGCTGGCAATGCTGATGAAGGCGAAGATAAGATGACCAAGGCTTTGAAGCGTGAAGGTATGCCACTGACGCTCGATGCTATGTATAAAGTTGCAACTATTTATTTTGATAAATTCGTCGAGGATATTCGTGATTTGAATATAGAATTACCAAGTAAGTTTCCACGCGCTGCAGATCATATAAAAGAAGACTTAGAACTCATCGCGGATTTGTCGGCCAAAGGATTCACTTATAATACTTCGGATGGTGTTTATTTCGACACCTCGAAATTTGCTGGATATGGAAAACTTGGCAATATAGACATCGCCTCTTTGCGTGCCGGCGCTCGTGTCACCGAAAATACCGAGAAGCGCAATCCAACTGATTTTGCTTTGTGGAAGTTTAGCAAACAAGCCGATGTTAGTGGATCGCCACTTGGTTGGGATAGTCCTTGGGGCAACGGCTTCCCAGGTTGGCATATAGAATGTTCCGCCATGTCTACAAAATATCTCGGACAACCTTTCGATGTTCACACCGGTGGCATAGATCATATCCCAGTTCACCATAACAATGAGATCGCCCAATCTGAAGCTGCTCACGGAAAACCTCTGGCAAATTATTGGATGCACAATGGCTTCATAAATGTCGATAGTAAGAAAATGTCCAAATCCGCCGGCGGATTTGCAACCATGGATCTATTGAAAAAGGAGGGTGTATCCCCTATCGCTTATCGATATTGGCTTTTGACCGCGCATTACCGTTCTCCAGCCAACTTCACCTATGAAGCTGTTCGTGGTGCAGAAAGTGCACTCTCAAGACTCGTGGCTACTTTGCGCGATTATCCTTCTGGAGGAAAAATTATCGCCGAATATAAAGAAAAATTTACAGCTTTCATAAATGATGATTTGGATACACCGAAGGCAATCGCTTTGATTTGGGATTTGTTGAAAGATTCCACATCAAAAATATCTCCGGCTGATAAGCTCGCTACTATTTTGGATTTTGATAAGGTGCTGGGGTTAAGATTGGCTGATGAGAAGAAGCCCACAGTAGTTCCAACAGAGATTGTGGCTCTAGCCGAAGCGCGCGAAAAAGCTCGCCTAGCGAAGGATTGGAAAAAAGCAGATACTTTGCGTGGTCAAATCGAAGCGGCCGGGTTTGATATTTTAGATAATAAAGCTGGCGGATATGAGTTGAGGAAGAGCTCGTAAGACTTAGGTGGTACACATGTTTTTTGAGTGTTTTTCAAAGTGACAGAAAAGTTGTCACTTTTGAAAAGTGCCTCGGAGGGATGTGTGGGAGACATGTCCTGGTGACAAGGGTGGATGATTCCCGCACTGTCCCCTAGTCTTCATCATCCATCCGCGTAAGCTCGCGTACTTCATCGCGCAGTGTCCCTATATCATCAGATATATCCTGACGACACGCTTCGACTCGATCTTCCAAATCAGAAAAACGTGAATAAAGCCGCGACTCAGCTGCATCTATGCGTTCCTCCAGACGTTCGAAGCTGCGTGCGATAGAAACAGCTACGTCGTCATTGTTCTTATAAATAAGTCTCTCGATCAACTCAATATCTTTTTGTTCTAAAGTCATTTTTATGCATTATTTTTTAATAAATTAACTGATAATGCACGTTATTATGCGGCAGCGAGTTAAAATAACGATGAAAAAGTTATGAAGAAATGCTCAAGAAGTTCTCAAATCTCAATAAAGACTCAATCTTCTCCACAGTATATCCCCCATTCGTGGCCATAAAGTACCATTGCTTCGACCCTATCTAGGCGTGTTAGAATGCCTTCATGAATCCGGGAGCAAATCAAAATTCAAATCAGGCGGCGCCATATTCGTCGCCTTATTTCAAAACAAAGGATTTGAAAATTCCTCCACAAAATCTCGAAGCAGAAAAAGCTTTACTCGGCTCTATACTCATCCGCAGTGATGTTATGCACGATGTGGTTGATATCATCAGAGAAGAATCTTTCTATACGACACCAAACAAAATAATCTGGGGGACACTCTTCGAACTCCACAGCAAAAATACGCCGATAGATTTACTTTCAGTTTCAGCTCGTCTGAAAGAAAAAGACCAGCTAGATCAAGCTGGTGGTATGACATATTTATCCGAGCTCATTAACATAGTGCCGTCTTCGACAAATGCAAATCATTACGCAGAAATAGTTGAGAAGAAACATGTTATGCGCGATCTTCTGCGTGCAGCCGAGCGTATTACCGGACTAGGTTACGACGAAGAGGCGGACCTTCATGAGATGTTGGAAAAAGCCGAGAAAGAACTTTATGCCGTCACGAACAAGAGCGGCTCTCACAAATTTATTGCATTGAAAGATACTCTTCACGACGCTTGGGATCGTTTCGAACATTTATCAAAAACTACCGGAGAACTTCGCGGAGTACCGACTGGATTTGCCGACTTGGACAATAAGCTCGCCGGCTTTCAGAAATCCGACCTCATCATATTGGCCGCTAGACCTTCGATGGGTAAAACCACTTTGGCCCTAGATATAGCTCGCAAAGCTGCAGTTAACCACAAGGTTCCAGTGGCTATATTCTCATTGGAAATGAGCTCAAACCAGCTTGTAGACCGCATGCTGGCAGCTGAATCCCATGTGGATGCGTGGAAGCTTCGCACAGGCCACAATCTATCCGTAGAACACGATTTTAAGGCTATTGGAGAGGCTATTGGACGCTTATCAGAAGCTCCTATATATATTGACGACCAGGCTGGAAACAATATCTTGAAAATGCGTGCTGTGGCTCGTCGTTTGAAAAATGAGAAGGGTCTTGGACTTATTATTATTGACTACCTGCAGCTCATGATTCCTACCAATGCCCGTGCCAATGACAACCTCGTTCAGCAAGTCACCGAGATCTCGCGCTCACTCAAAACTCTTGCACGTGAACTGGAAGTACCGGTCTTAGCTCTCTCACAGCTGAGTCGTGCCGTCGAGCAACGTGGAGGTAAGCCTCGTCTTTCCGACTTGCGTGATTCCGGTTCCATCGAACAAGATGCCGATGTGGTTATGTTCATACATCGCGAATCCGATCAAGATGCTGGTGGCCGCAAAGAAGAAGCTGAGATCCTCATCGAAAAGCACCGCAATGGTCCAACTGGTTCTATCAAACTCTACTTCGATCAGAAGAAGACTACGTTCTTGTCAGTGGATAAGGCTGACTTTGGAGATTTTGATAAGGCATAGAAACACTACAAATAAACACATACGAATAATCGCATGGATTCACTCCGCCGACTAGAAGAAATATTCGCACACTTCCCTGGTATCGGTCCGCGTCAGGCGCGAAGATTCGTGCATTATTTGCAAGGTCGTCCAGCGACGCAGGTAGCCGAGTTGGTGCGCCTAATTGGCGAAGTCAAATCCGACACGACGGAGTGTTCGAAGTGTCATCGATATTTTATTGGAAATGAAAAAGTTTGTGCTATCTGTGCCAATCCAGAACGCGACACTTCGACGCTCATGATCGTCGCTCGCGACTCTGATCTTGAATCCGTGGAAAAAAGTGGTGCTTATAAGGGGCTTTATTTTGTGCTTGGCGGAACTGTGCCAATACTCGACAAAGAGCCAGAAAAGAAAATTCGTCTAAGAGCGATGCTTGAGAGAGTCAGTAAGGACGATGTCGGCGGCGGCTCATTCAATGAAATTATTCTCTCACTCAACACTACGCCAGATGGTGAACATACGGCAGATATTGTAAGAGATGCTCTCAAGAAAATTTCCAGCACAAATAACGCGACCAAAATTACAATTCTTGGTCGCGGACTTTCGACTGGTGCTGAACTCGAATATGCGGATAGTGAGACTATTAAGAATGCGCTTGGAAATAGAAAATAGGAGTGGTGCCACCAGGACATGTCCCCCACACATCCTCCTGAGCACTTTTAAAAAGTGACGGATTTTCCGTCACTTTGAAAAACACTCAAAAAGTGTGTGTCCTGTCACACACCTTCAAACGATATTAGCGATATTATGAGCGAGCACTTATTGGAGCGCACTTACTTCAACGCATCTATCTTCACTTTGAAGAATGGCTGGCGGTGACCATTGCGAGTCCAACCGGAACGGCTTTTCTGTTTGTATTTGACGACGAGAACTTTCTTGGCACGGCCGATCTCGATGATAGTTGCCTTGACTGAAGCATTTGGAATATAAGGTGTACCGATAGTCGTATCTGAGCCATTGTCTACGAGTAAGACCTTGTCGAAAACAACCTTATCGCCTTCTTTCGCGGTATCAGAAAGCTTCTCAATAGTGATAACATCGCCTTTTGAGACGCTGTATTGCTTGCCTCCTGTTGTTATAATGGCGAATTCCTTGGTTTCCATAGTGCGGGTATTATTGCATAAGGCTAGATTGAATGCAAGGGTTTTGCTAAATAAACGGCCAATTCATTGACCTATTGAAAATGGATATGGTATGGTTGTTACGGGTCAGAGAACATTTTCAATACTAACCGCCTGTTTATACAGGCAAAGGAGAAGCCATGCCACTAGCATTGGTAACTGGAGGAAATCGTGGGATTGGACTCGCATGTGCCGAAGAACTGATTCGAGAGTACGGTTATGATGTGATCATCCTTGCACGCGACCAGAAGCGTCTGGCACGAGCAGCGACGACACTTGGTGGAAACACCGAAATCATCACTGTAGATATCACCGATCGCTGTAAATTATGCGAGAAGGTCAGGAATACAATGTCTCGTCGGAGGCAAGCAGGTGCAAAAACTGACTTGGATGTCATCATCCATGCAGCCGGGATACTACGACTGAATAACTCGCTAGATTCTGTACAGGAGTGTATGCGTGTCAATTTCATCGGGACTTATAACATCCTGCATGAAGTCGCAAACTTCTACATGAGACCGAGTGGCCTCAATGAGAGAAATCACAAAAAGGGACACATCGGAATCATCGGTTCTGCAGCTTGTCTCTCAACATTCCCTGGGAATTACGGAGCATATGCAGCATCGAAGGCAGCCGTAGCGGCGTATTGTAATTACGCGCGCAAAGATAGTTTGATCAATAAAGGATCGACGCTGACTGTCGCTTTTCCATCCATTGTGGACACGGATATGACAGACACCTGTGAAGCTAGGGAGCAGAGGTCTTATATAGCCTTCCCGCACCACACAGCCAAATCGGCCGCACAAGTGATAGTAAGAGATGTCTTATCCGGTAAGAGGACATCATTTATCACAAGAAACGATCGGTTCATGTCCTTCCTAGCACGGATTGCACCAGAGTTGTTCGAAAAACTGGTAGAAAGAAAAGTTGAGAGGGCTTGTCGCTAGAAAAAATAACCACACAAAGTCGAGGTAAATCACCCGCTAAACAATCAAGAGCCCGTGCTCTAAGTTGTATGGCGGGTTTCTTGTTATCTCATATAAGGCGCATTTATTCTGTATCCGGTTTCTCTAGCGCAGGAACTTCTAGTCCTGGACTATCCCCTGTTATACGCATAACATCTTTGTCTATTTTCTTGAATTCCTTACCAGCTAAATTGTACTGGTTAACAACTGTACCAAGGTGCGTTCCCATTTTCATATAATAATCTTCGAAAGACTTTAGATGATTGCCGAGCTCATTTACACGCTTGACGATATCTTTCGCAGTCTCTTCGATCTTGAGCGCCTTCAGACCTTGTAAAACTGTCTGCAAAAATGCCAAGAAAGATGTCGGTGAGACTATGAGGACATGGCGCTCTTGAAAAGCATAATCTATAAGGTCGCGAGTATTTATCTTAGCACCACCGATCTCGGCCACCAGAAGGTCGTAGTAGATCGCCTCATGAGGAATGAACATGAAAGCGAAATCCATCGTGCCATTTTCTGGTTGAATATACTTCGAAGTTTCGTCGATGCGATTTTTCAAGTCAGCCTTGAAGAGTTTTTCCAAACGATCACGCTCTGCTGGATTTTTCTCTTCAACCAATTTGTTATAGTTTTCCAATGAGAACTTCGAATCTATCGGAATAATCTTGTCTTTCACGAAAACAACCGCATCAGCGATAACTTTCGCGCCACTGCCATCTTTCGCTGACATTTCATATTGCATAGCATAACTTCCTGGTGGCAAGACATTGCGCAACAGAGTCTCCAGATAATATTCGCCGAGTATTCCGCGCTGTTTTGGATTTTTCAAAATGTCCTGCAAGTTCTGGAGCTGATCGGCAAAAGAAATGACTTGTTTACCAGTCTCTTTTACTTGTTCAAGTTCGCTAGTTATGTCTTTTATCAGCTTCTGCGACTCACTAAACTGGCGATGCAAAGCCGTGCTCATCTCCTTCGAACTTTCGCCAAGCTTGGTATCGACGGTGCGACGTAGATCATTTACTTGGTCAAGGATCAGTTTCAGACCGTCACCGGAATTGGCACTGGTAGGCTCGCCATTTTTACGCTTCAAAAAGCTCCATGCCAAAATAATATTGGCTACTACTGCGACAATGATAAGGATAATAAGGGTTGTTTCCATTTCGGTGCGATATGCTAATATTAGCATATGATTCACAAAATAATAAAAGACCAAATAAAAGATGCTCTTCGTGCGAAAGATACAATAAGACTAGATACATTGCGTGGACTCAATGCCCTTTTCATGAATGATTTACTGATGAGCAGTCCTGGTGCTAAGACACAAGGTGCAGACGGTGAATTTATCTCCGACGATAAAGCGCTGGCTCTCATTAAACGAAGTGCCAAACAACGCAAAGACTCTATTGATCAATTCACAAAAGGTGGTCGTGAAGACTTAGTGGCAAAGGAGCAAGCTGAACTCGCAATACTTGAATCATTTATGCCAACACTTATGACTCGCGACCAGATAATGCTTGTCGCCAAAGTCCGTATAGATTCTATAAAAGCTAGTGGAACCATAGATCCAAAAGCTAGCGGTAAGATTGTCGGGATGATTATGAAAGAACTAGCAGGCAAAGCCGATGGAATGGACGTAAAAGCTGTGGTAGAAGAGCTGTTGGCTAGCGATTGACACATAGCATCAAATAGTGCATAATATTCAAGGAGGTGTTACATGAGAAAGTCCTTGGAAAAGAAACTCCGAATGATTCGGATGTTCAATGAGTCGCGGCGTGTTCTCGGTATGCCCCTATTACCAGAACCAGAAATCCCCGCCGACGAAAAGGAAAAGAAGAAGAAATTCATCCCAGAATCATTCGCGGAGAGGTCTCTACCACCCGGTGATAGAGACTAAAATAGCATCCACCACAAATGGCTGCTATTTTTGTTTGAATCAAATACTCTTGAACTTAGCAATAGCGTCGATCGGATTGTCACTCTCGAATATAGCTGACCCGATAATAAGTCTATTTGCACCTGCAGCAATAAGTAATGGAGCAGTTTCTAGAGAGACGGCACCATCTACAGAGATGGCCATGTCTGGGAATTTTGCGCGTACACTCTTGATCTTATCTATCACTTTGTCATCGAAACTTTGACCTTGATAACCAACATGATCGATACCCATGAGCTGAATGGAATTTATACTGTCTATTGCCACAGAGGCTGGAATCTCTACTGGAGTATCTATATTGAAAGCCAAGCCAATCTCGGCACGACCAGATAATTTATTTATAGCTGCTACGACATCACCCTTCGATTCGGCGTGGATTATGATGCGTAAAGCTCCGACTGTGACCCATTCATCTACGACTTTTTCTGGATAGTCCACCATCAGATCAAATTCATAATCAAGTTCTTTCCAGGCAGGCATCCCCTCTTGTTCATGGAGCATCTTCTCAAAAGAATCATCATGCTTTTTGTATGGCCAAGTAAATGATTTAACAAAATGACCATCGCAGATGTCTATCTGTACAGTCTTAACAAATCCCTTTATGAGATCAATCTTTTCTGTAATCTCGGCGAAATCTCGCGGCAAGATTGCTGGTATGATTTCTGTTCTGGTCTGGCGTGGCATGCGTTTAAATAGAATGCTTAATTATTCGATATTATCGATCTCCGATATTCTCCTTTTGTGTCTTTCTTCACCAGAAAACTGAGTGGTCAACCAAAGTTCTATGACATGACATGCAGTCTTGTCGTCGACGAATCTGGCGCCGAGAGAGAGTACGTTCGAGTCATTATCTTTTCGAGAAAATTCCAAAATCTCTTCGTTTCCTCCGTACCAGACGGCAGCTCTGACACCAGGAAATCTGTTGGCTACTATTGCCTCGCCTTGTCCTGAACCACCAAAGATAATAGCTTTCGTTGCGCCACTTAGGTCTTCAGCCACTTTCATAGCTGCAGCGGTCATATAGACTGGATAATCGTCGCCATCTATAAGTTCGTGTGCGCCGACATCTAGGATGTTATAGCCTTCGGCAATGAGGAAGGTTTTGACTGATTCTTTGAGTGCGAAGCCGGCATGATCAGCGGCGAGGATGATGATTGGGGTGGTTTTCATATATGGTAAATCATAGCATTTTAATGGCAAAAGAAAAAACTACTAGTGTGGAGGCGTGCACTATCCTTTATTCCCTTTCATAATAATCCTACCATCGAATCCACCTCGTTCCTCATGCTTTTTCTGGCGGACTACTTCAACATTTTTGTATTCAGGAAGTTTCTTCAAGGATTCAACTACTTCTAAAACATCTGCCAATTCTTCGATATTGCCAGCTTCTTGAAATTCTATGACCTCTTCCTCGAGTTTTTTAATAAGCTCGATTTTATATTCTTCCGGCGAAGCTATCCTCTTCTCATAATTGAGACCTTTCTTATCGAGAATCTCTGGGATTTTATCTCTGACGAGTTTGTTATATGGTTCCATGTTTTTGCGCTTTTCACCTTTAACCTTGCGCCTCTCCTAAACCAACATCCCAGCTTTCACCACATGATCAACAAGCGTGTATGTGTACCCCATTTCATTGTCATACCAAGCGAGGACCTTCACAAGATTTCCGCCGACAACACGAGTGAATGCGAGATCAGCTATCGAGGCGTGGCGATTGCCCACGATATCATGCGAGACAAGTGGCTCTTCGGTCGTAGTGAAAATACCATTCCAACGAGCTTCTTTTGCAGCTTTCTTGAGCAAACCGTTAACCTCTTCGGCTGTAGTGGCACGCTTAGCAATGAAAGTAACATCGACGATAGAACCAGTGACGACCGGAACACGAATAGATATACCATCGAAAAGTCCGGCGAGTTGTGGCATAACTTGAGTGACAGCGATCGCAGCACCAGTCGAAGATGGAACAATGTTCTGCGCAGCGGCGCGACCTTCACGAAGATCTTTCTTCGATGGGCCATCGACTAGAGATTGGCTGGCGGTGTAGCCGTGAACCGTATTGAGCAAAGCTTTTTCTATACCGAGAGCTTCATCGAGAATAGCGATAAGTGGCGAGCCGGCATTTGTCGTGCAAGATGCATTCGAAGAAATTTGGCATCCTTCGAGCTTGGACTCATTCATTGACATAAGAACCGTGGCGCCTTGAATCTTACTGTCAGCTGCGTCTTTGATAGGAGCCGAAACAACCACGCGCTTGGCACCAGCCACAATATGCGCTTGAGCCTTTTCTGAAGATGTGAATAAACCAGTAGACTCAACAACCACATCGATATCAAGCTTTTTCCACGGCAGTTGTGATGGATCTTTCTGACTAATAAAAAGTATTTCTTGACCATCGACAACTAGAGCGCCACCGCTCGCGCCTTGTGCCTTTTCACTTGCGCCTTCTTTGATAGAAACATCAAATGGACTGACACCATAAGCAGTATCATATTTCAGGAGATAGGCAAAATTCTTGATATCGCCGAGATCGTTCACTGCAACAAGCTCAATCTCTGGTCGAGTTCTAGCCACTTTCACAAAGGCACGACCAATGCGTCCAAAACCGTTGATAGCTACGCGTATTTTTTTCATTGAATTGATTCTTATAATATTAAAAGTCCATGCATGGATTATACCATAAAAGAAAAACCGGGTGTTCTTTGGGCACCCGGTTTTCACAATTTAACCGTAATTAACTACAGGATCTTAGCCGCCAACTCGGCAATCCAAGACCGCTCGCCTTTCAACAAGCGTAAATGTGCGCATCCTTGCTGACCATGAAACCGAGAGATGGCGTGGGCAAACCCATTCGAAGTTGGCCCCAACTCCTCGACATCTACCTGATTCAGGTCTCCATTGATGATCACTTTAGTGCCCTGACCAACCCGAGTAATAATCGCCTTCATCTCTTTCGGGCTGAAGTTCTGAGCATCATCAATGATCATGAATGCATTATTGACTGTATCGCCACGCATATGATTGATACAGCTGATTTCGATCTTATCTTCCTGCATCAGCCGAGCAATCTCTGCCTTATGATTCTTTCCAGCCAAGAGTTTCAAGCTGGTGAATGTTGGCCGCTGCCATGGCGCGAATTTTTCCTCCAGAGTACCTGGCAAGAAACCAATCTCATTACCCAACTCATGCGTCGGGCGGAGAACAAGTATTCGACTACAATCATTCTCTGGGTGTGAATTCACGTCCGCGCCACGATAATTACTACCCGGTTTGATGACGTGATTCCAACCAGCAAGTAGCGCCATTAGACTTTTTCCTGTTCCAGCATCTCCTGAAAATGTCAGGATACCAATCGACGGGTCCATAGCAAGAGCAAGGGCAAATGACTGCTCTTCATTTCTCGGAACTACTCCAACTTCAGGCCTCTTGATTGATGGCTTATCGACTAGACGGAATGTCTTGTCGTGACTATTGTATATGGCTAATGCGCTTTTGCCATTATTGCATCCCCTTAACCGACAACACTCATTGGAATACAAGGAATGAATAATAGCTGCTTCTAGCCCCATCTTTTCAAGCAGAAGTGAACCACTGTGCTGGTGCTGATGACATTGATGAATGTCGGCTATTACCTGGTCATCGACAACTATATCGACAATACCAATCGACATTTTCTCTAGGTCAGAGATATTGTCGTTCAGGTAATCCTCAGCGAGTAGTTCAAGACTATTAGCTTTAATGCGTAGACTGCTATCCTTAGTCACCAAAATAACTTGGCGGTCAGTGTGAACATTAGCCAGCCGCTTGACTGTCATCAATATGATATTGTCCTTCTTTTCGGGACTCCATCCATGAGGCAGGTTAGTAAGACTGTCGCCATCCACATCGACCTTTAGAGTTCCTCCACCAGGCAACTGTATGCCTTTATGAATGGAATTATTCTTTATGATCAGACTTAGTGCACGGATAGCATCACGAGCACTACCACCTTTACGTGAATCGGACTTCAAATCATCCAATTCCTCGAGTACGACGATTGGGAGCAAGACGTCATGCTCCTGAAATGCACGCAACGAGTCCGGATCATGCATAACAACATTCGTATCGATGACGAAGATCTTCTTGGGTACTTGACTCATTTAAGAATCCTCCATTGGTTATACTACTTGTTTTAGTTAGAACATCTGAAACCACTCTATACTTTATAGAGAAATAAGCAAGTACATATCCTGTTGACTAATTTAAATCTATATCCCCTTACATATCTCTTTTATTAGTCCTGGCCCTTCATATATCATCCCTGTTATGAGTTGGACTAAGTCGGCACCAGCGGCGAATTTTTCGTGAGCATCTACAGCGGACATGATGCCGCCAACACCAATGATGGTAAATCTCTTACCATAAGCCTTGCGCGTGCGCGCAATCAAGTCTGTGGAAAGTTGTTTGCAAGGTGTTCCAGAAAGACCACCGGCGTATTCGTCTGGTGCTTCAGCGCGAACACCGAGAGAGCTGTAGTCCTTATTTAGATTTCCGATTATTACTCCTTGGAGTTTATAGAAATCAATAATCTTCAGAAGATTGTTAAACTGATCCCATGGCAAGTTTATAGGCATCTTCACATAGACCGGCTTGGTACAAGGAATCGTGGAGAGCTTCATAAGCAATCTAGTCAATAGATCCGGCGTGGTAAATGCTTCACCACCGAAAGCATTTGGACAAGAGATGTTGATGGCATAATAGTCGCCGATTCCCTCTTCATTTAGCCTTTTAAATGAATATACATAATCATCTATGCCGGATTGGATATCCACAGAATGTTCGTCATTTGTTCGTGCAATGGAAACACCAACCACGAAGTCGCTTGCGCTTTGAGATTCACTTGCGCTTTGCGCTTTGCGCCTTGCGCCTGCTTCTTTTATCCTTGCAATTATCGCTTCTACGCCATCATTGCGTAAACCCTTGTTCACAATAATACTTCCAGACTTCGGAAGTCGTGTTAGTCGCGGCTTAGGATTTCCGGCACAAGGACGAGCTGTCACCGAACCTACTTCCTCTCCACCAAACCCGATGTGTGGCAAAATTTGTGTCAGCTGACCATTGTAGTCAAATCCAGCGGATAGTAAAACTGGTGTACGATATTTTATACCATCGACAACCTTGGATATACTTGCGCCTTTACTTGCGCCTTGCGCCTTGCGCCTTGCGCTTTCGTGATAATCATAGAAAAATCCGACAACCCATCGTGTCAGATGAAACTTGCCCAAAAATTCACCAAATGAAATAAAAGCATCGTGGATCACTTCCGGATCGATGAGGAATAAGATTGGTTTTAAAATGTATTTATATAATGTAGACATAAGCTCGCCACGCGCCTGAAAAGTGGCGCTTTCACTATATCATAATACGCGCTAAGATATGAACATGCTAGCTATATTGATGTTTATTCCGGCCTTTATCACGGCCACAATAACCGCATTCCTATGCGGTATTTTGATGAAATTTGGCTATGTTGGATTCTTGGTAGTATTCTCAGCAATAGTCATTGGCGACCTTTTAAGCAATATTTTCTGGTATTTAGCTGGTCGTATTGGTGGTCAAACATTTGTCATTTTATTTGGAAATTTCTTCGGGATCACACAAGACCGTATCAACAGCTCATTGAATATATTTGATCGGTACAAAGACTATGCGGCATTTTTTGTCAGTGCTCCAATAGGTATGGCCATCATGCTCATATCATTTATGACTTCCGGAATTCGCAGATTGTCTTTCTGGAGATACATTATCTCGAATACATTACTAAGTGCTATCTGGATCTGGTTGATGTTAGCACTCGGATATTTATTTGGTCATGCTTATATAGTCTTCACCTCGATTATTGAGCGAACTATAGTCAGCATGATACTATTGGCTGTACTATTCATCTTGATCACCTTAGGAGGCTGGATACGCATGCTTATAATGCCAAAACTATGATTTCCATCATAATCCCCACATACAACGAAGAAAAGGCTATAGGCGACACTATAAAGCGTCTAATGGCATCAAATGGCTATGAGATCATCATATCTGACGATAAAAGTACCGATAATACTGTTTCTATAGCTCAATCTGTTGTAAGTAAATATTCTGATAATCCAGACGCTATGGCAAGAATAAATATATTAGCCAATGAACACAAGCATATCTCTATCGCTCAAAATAGAAATACAGGAGCAAAGGTTGCACACGGAGATTTCTTAGTCTTTATGGATTCGGATTGTGTTGTAGAAAACATCGAAGCCTCATTTGCAAAAGCCATCTCTATCTTCGAAAAAAATCCAAAGATAGTCTCTTTGACTGGAGCGATCGGTGTCTTACCTGAATATGAAACTCTTGGTGACAAAATTGTCTATTCTGTATTTAATCTCGTCCATCGTATCAAGAACAATATCCTGCATACAGGAGAATCTTCCGGCAAATTCCAGATGATGCGCCGAAGTGCTTTTGACACCATCAACGGATTCCGAGAAGACTTGGTAACTCGCGAAGATGGAGATATGTTTTATCGCCTTTCGAAGATAGGTCGCACACTCTATGTACCGGATATCATAATTCGTCATACTGGCCGCCGCGCTCACCAGCTTGGTTGGCCGAAACTGCTAAGTATATGGATGATTGAGACATTTTGGGTTATGTTATTTGATAAGTCACGAACAAAGACATGGAAAGACATCCGCTAAAAATATCTGTAGTCATACCGGCTTATAATGAGGCGTCCACCATATCGCCAACTCTCACGGCTATATTGGCCCAAGATTATCCTGATTTCGAAGTTATCGTTGTTGATAATGCCAGCATAGACAATACTTCTATGGTCGTGGATGAGATTATAAGCGCAAGGCGCAAGGCGCAAAACGCAAGTGAAGCACGTCCGAAGATCAGATTGGTTCATGAATCGAAAAAGGGGCTGCTCCACGCGCGTGAGCGTGGCCGCAAAGAAGCTACTGGTGATATAGTTGCAAATATGGATGCTGATTGTCTACCAGAAAAAAATTGGTTGAGCTTGGCTGCTAAATATTTCTCACATAACAATGTAGTAGCTGTAAGTGGTCCTTATGATTATTTCGATGCACATCCGACATTCCGAACAAGTTCCCTTCTCATGCAGAACTATATCTATAGACCGATAGCTTATGTGTTGCAATTACCATTTATACGCGGAGGAGCTGTCTTGATCGGCGGCAATAACCTGATTCGTGCAGATATCTTACAGAAAATGGGCGGCTACAATACCTCCTTAGTTTTTTATGGAGAAGACACCGATACAGCAAAACGAGTTGCTAAACATGGAAAAGTTGTCTTCAATCCAAAAATCAAGATGAAAACTTCTGCACGAAGATTCAAGAAAGAAGGTACTCTCAAGATGACAGCCAGATATCTATTTTACTTTTTTAAGCACACTCTGAGGGGTTGATGACGCCTTAGTACTTGTAGAGTTTGAGCTACTAGCAATATTGTTGTTGAGTGATGCCAAAATAGAATTCATACTACCAGAAAGAGCTTTGGCGGTGATATTCACTGTCTTATATTCTTTTATCTGATAACTAGGATTCATATTGTTGTAAGACATCCATAGATATCCAAAGGTTAAAAATGACCCAACACATAAGAGACTCGATATGACGAGCATCAGTCTGCTGTTTAACATAATCCTTATAGCAGTTGTTTTGCTCAAGTAACCAGATTTCAAGAGATCACTCTTCTTCATACCACTGAGCTGAAGAGAAGGTATCTGTTTCAATATATTTATATTTTCAAATTCATTGCTGGCACCAAGCATAGCTAGTCCAACCACGCTAGTATAAAGTGTTGGTACTATATTTTTACCACCCAAAACATCTAGATCTTCAAAATTATTGAAATGTGTAGCCGGGATAACTGGCTTACCAAGCATTTCACTGATTTTTTCTTTTACTCCACCAGTTATAGAGGCCCCGCCAACTACCAATATTGCGTCTATATTTTCTCCAAAAGTTTTCTCAAAATACGCAATTATTCTTTTTACCTCCGCAGCAATATTCTTCACTATTGGTTCTATCAAGAAGAAAATCTCCTCTGAATTATTCGAACCAACTGCAATCTTTTTTGACTCAGCCACCTTATCATCTACATTTAAACCTTGAGCTATAACTTTCGTCATCTCACTACCACCAATAGGTATAGTGATTGTCATATTCAAATCATTATTTCCTTTCACCACACTCACATCTGTAGTATGAGTACCTATATTTATTATTGCAGTGATAGAGTTCGTCGGAGTCAAAATCAATCGTGCGATGCTAAGCGGTTCCAATCCTATACCTACAACATCTAGCCCAACAGTGTTACATACGCGCACATAGCTTTCTGCAACGTTTTTCTGTATGCCTATAAATACAATACTGAGTCCTCCGCCAGCTATCGTCTTGGTTTTAAGATCCCAATACATCCTTGTTGGACTGATTGGAAGTACTTTGGTTATCTCTTTCTGCACCATGAGACGCAGTCCTGCGCCAGTCAACATAGTATTCATCACAAGATGATGAGTAAAAACTTGCGACTGTGGCAATGAGATAAAAACTTTGTTTGTAGATACTAGGCGTGGCTTAACATTTTGCAACAAGAGCTTTATTTGGTCAGCTAAAACCTTTTCATCCAATACATAGCCGTCTTTTATGATACCTTCTGGAAGTTCTGCGCGACCATGATTCTCTATAGAAAAACGAAACATCTTACTGAGTTCAGCTATCTCTATAGACCCATCGGCAATATCTAGTCCGAAAGCACGGTCAAAATTTGTATTCAAAAGCTTTTGGATCTTCTCGATCCATACTCTCGATTTATTCTTTACATCTATTATTGAAAAACCTTCCATGATTTGATATTTGAATGTATTTTTATAATTAAAAATCTCCGACTTCCTGCCAAGATGATACCACGGATTGGGGTGTATTTGTAGCTACGACTACTTGAAGTTTACGGGAAAATGAAGCTACTGAGCTTGAGGCATTTATGAGAAGAGATGTTCCAGTAGCAGATATGGGTAGTACATAACAATTATTTCCACCAATACTCAATGTATTACCACCTGCATAAGTCGACCACGAAGTAGAGGCTATAGAAAACTGTCCTAGAGCATACTCAACGCAACTGTTAGCGGAAGCCCAGGCTTGGGCGGAATATAACTCCGAAGCACTCATAGATGCATGAGAAATAGACTTCAGAATCATGGTCGTGCCCAAAATCAAAGACACGGCCGTAATGATAAGAACTGTTATCATCGCTACGAATCCACTTTTTACGCGAACATGCATGAATATATTATAGCATTATTAGACTCCAGGTAAGCGCCAATTGGTCAAAATAGTAGTCAAACTTACAAAATCTGTGACGCTACGAGCATTTGTCCACGAAACAGTACTAACAACCGTAGCTGTAGAGGTACTAGTGAAGCTGCTAGCTGGATTTAGGGTGATAGTTATAGAACGAGAAAATCTTGTATCTACAGTATCCGAAGTCGAAGCGGAAAACACCCATCCATATCCTCCACCACCAGATGTAAGTCCGTGTGGACCTGATATTATTAGATTTTCAAAACCGGAGTCTCGAATCGAAGTGACGGCTTCTATTCCCTCTCTTGCAATCTGAACAGCCTCTGTTTTATCCAAATCTATACGAGTAGCTGTGTTAGCGTCTATAAGTAAATTTCCAGCAGCTATAGACCCGATAGCAAAGATCGATATTGAAAGTACTAACTCTAGAAGACTGAATCCTTTTTTATACATATTCTGTGTTTGAAAATATTAGTTCTCGACTATTGTACCCAAACTGTCTATGGTAAGCGTCTTGGTAAATCCATTCCAGACTACAGATATAGTGCCAGTAGCTGTCGGTGTTCCTGTGTGTTTAGCAAAATTTATCTCTGGTATTGTAGTAGAACCTGGAAATGTGATGAGCGTGCCGGCTTGGACAGCATATAGTTCATCTGTAGCTGTGTTATGAGAAGAACAAGCTGAACCAACTCCTCCAGTATACAACACATAAGATGTAGTCGAGCTTGCTGTAGTGTTCAGACAAACTCCATATGAAGAATCATCTTTCTGTGCGATAGACTGGCTGCGTGCTCGTGTAAATGTATCTCCGAGTTGTCCTTGCATTCCAGCAATAGTCTGACCGTTGAAAAACTGTAGTCCGAGCGGTGCTGTAACCATAGATACAACGGAAATCACCGCCAAAACTATTATCATCTCTATGATAGTGAAGCCCTTCATTAGCTCAAACTTCCAGTTAGCTTATAAATAGGCAATATGATAGCAAGCGCCAAAGTAGCGACAGCAACGCCGATCATTACCAACAATATAGGCTCGATGACAACTGGTAAGCGTTTCGTCTTAATACTTATCTCCTTGGTATAATAGTCAGCCAAGTTAGTAAAAGATTCTTGAAGAGAACCAGAGTTTTCACCAACAGACAAAAGGTTCACGAAGTTTGGCGGATAAAGCGCTGGGTACAACTTCACTGTCTCTGTGACAGAGACTCCATTCATAAGTCTTGATCTCATATCGGTCAACGCTTTTCTGTAGTAGAGGTTTCCTGTTCCAACAAAAGCGATCTCCAAAGATTCATCTACAGTAAGACCAGACTTCAAAAGAGTAGCCAAAAGCTGACTGAAAAGAGCCAGCTGATAATCCATGATCATATCACCGAAGAAAGATATATGAATAGAGATCCTATCAATAGTGTATTTGACTGGTTTGGTATGTATAAGCAATTGGAATATGATGGTTATCAATACCAGACCTATCAAAATCATCACCCAATATCCTTGGAGGAAAACTGAAGCATCTAGAATAAACTGCGTTATCCATGGAAGCTTCACATGCAAACTCGAGAACATCGGTACTAGTTTTGGTAAAATAAAGACGGCCAATCCACCTCCAAGAAATACTGTTGCGCCTATGACCAATTTCGGATATAGAGTTACTGAGCTGATTTCTTTGCGTAGATTGCTATCACGGCTAAGCCAGTCAGCCAAGAAATCTAGGTTTTCTGGCAATGATCCAGACAATTCACCAGCACGCACCAAACTAGTAACGACTGTGCCGAATCGTGCATTACTATCCATCATGGCTGTATACAAAGACACACCCTTCGCCAAATGGCCATTTATTTCAGTCAATGTCTTCTTCAGTCCACTAGAACGAGCCTGATTGGCTAGTGACAATATCGCCTCATCTATGGAAACTCCTCCGCGCAAAAGCACAGACAAGTTCTTCGCAAACTCCACTTGATCCTCCAGCTGTAATGTAGTTTTGAATGTCATAATCTTAAATGCGCTTTGCGCCTTTCCCCTTGCGCCTTACTAGTTCGTCAATCCAAGTATCTCTTCGAAAGTAGTCATACCTTTGAATACGAGGCCAACACCATTATAGAACATAGGTATCATACCATTTGCGGCAGCTTTTGCCTCTATGGCCGATGCGGAAGATTTCTTGATAACTAAATCACGGATATCATCATCGATTTCCATAACTTCAAATATACCCATACGACCCAGATATCCGGTGTGATTACAATTTTTACAGCCTGTTCCTTTATAAAGCTTCAGATCTTCGAGACGCTGACCTGGAAAATGTCTTGTCATCAAAGTCTTGAACTCTGGAGTGTCTTTTATACGTTTTATCTCTGAAAGATTCTCTGGATGTGGTGGATACAATATCTTACAGTAAGAACAAATCTTACGAACCAATCTCTGAGATATGATCACATTCACTGATGATGCTACTAGGAAAGGTTCAACACCCATCTCTGTGAGACGAGGAAATATAGTAGCGGCGTCGTTAGCATGCATAGTAGAAAGTAGCATGTGACCGGTCATGGCTGCATTCACAGCGATCGAGGCTGTTTCATTGTCACGGATTTCACCCACCATGATTACGTCTGGGTCTTGACGGACAATTTCGCGCAAGCCGTTAGCGAAAGTGATATTCTTTTTTATATTCACCTGAATCTGTTGAACTTTTGTGACGCTATATTCCACAGGATCCTCGATAGTGACGATGTTGATTGGCAGTTGATTCAAAATGAGCATGATCGAATACAAAGTGGTCGTCTTACCAGCACCAGTTGGACCGACGACGATAATCATACCGTATGGTTTATCTATGGCTTTCTTCACTTTCTCCATATCTTCATCCAAAAGTCCCAGATCCTCCAGTGTCATCTCTCTGGATTTCTCTGAAAGAATACGCATAACGACATTTTCTCCATGGGTTATCGGTAGTATGGAAACGCGCACATCGAACTTCACTTTTTCTTTCACATAGTCGAAACGACCATCTTGTGTAGCATCTTGTTCGTCAGTACGCAGATGAGACATAATCTTTATTCTGGAAACGACTGGGCGATGCATATCTATAGGATATTTTGATACCTCATAGAGTGTTCCGTCGATACGGAAACGGGCTGACACAAATCCGTCAGATGCCGGCTCAAGGTGTATGTCGGATGCACCATTTTCATAAGCATAATCTAGAAGACGGTCGACTAGCGTTACTGGGCTGGTTTCATCTTTATTTATCTCATAGTTCTCTATGAGATCCTTGACGGTCTTATATATGTTGTCTTTATAATTTTTAAATGCTTCGCGCATCCCAAAAGGAGTAGCGTAATATATCGTCACAGTACCTTTTGTAACTTTCTTCAGAGAATCGATAAACTCAATGTTGTTTGGATCTGTCGTAGCCAGACTTATATCTCCTCCATCTTTACTGAAGATAACTGCACCTTGTGATCGAGCTACCACTTCCGGCAAAATCTCAAAAGCTTCATTGTCTACACCTTGTTCGTTGATATCGACAAACTGTGCACCCATATCTTTCGCGAGAATATCCCCGAGCTTATCGTCGGTTATTTCCCCTCTCTCGACAAGAGATATCTCGATCGGTTGACCGAGTCGGTCTGCATCATCTGCAGCCGCAGTGAAGCGAAGCTCATCTATATGACCTTTTGATACAAGTAATTCCTTTAGCTTTTCGCGATCATATGAAAGTGACATTTTAGATTATGGGACAATCGAACAGTTAAGCTGAAAACTATCTAGCAACACCGATTGCACCGTCTACAGTACCACCAGAAGTAATATTTTCAGTAAGAGGTGCGCAGACCAAGATGCGATTATTGCTTGCAGTTAATTTTGCAATGTAATAGCCAGTACCTGCTCCTGTAGAAGTTGCAGATGGATCGGTTGGCATCGATGTTACATAGGATACGCCACCAGAAGTAGAAGTAGCTAGGAAGTTTCCTAGAGCTGAGTAGCCAGTACAGCTTGTAGCGTTTGATTTACAGATTTCATCAGCATCGACAAGTTTTATCGCCGCACAGGTAGTAGATGCTGAAACATAGTTTGAAGCGTTTGTTGCTACAGCTGCAGGTACAGTACCGTTGTTATCTATAACATACTGATAGACCGCACTTAGGATAGTTGAGACATCGGCCCTTCTTTGCGCGTTTCTGGCATCACCAAGCTGTTTGGCTGGGTTGATAGCGACGATAACGATACCGGCCAAGATAGAAATGATGGCCACGACAAGCAAGATTTCCAAAAGAGTGAAACCTCGTGTATTGGTGGCATTACGCATTTTTGTGATCATATCAAGATTGATTAAAGACCTACTATTATTGTTAATAAAGTGTGGTGCACTTTTGTAAATTAGGTAGTCAAATTATAACACAAAAAGAAGGGGCAATATAATCAAATACTGGGGAAAACTAATCTTAGTCAACGAAGGTTATAGCCTTCCCTTTCTTACCGGCACGGCCGGTGCGGCCTATACGGTGTATATAATCCTCGTAAGTAGCTGGTAGGTCATAGTTGATGACATGACTAATATCGGAGACATCTATACCTCTAGCAGCGACATCGGTAGCAACAAGGACTTGGAGGTGGTTAGCTTTGAAGAGGTCAAGAGCTTTCTGGCGCTTGGACTGGTTTTTATTGCCATGAATAGACTCTGACTTAAAACCGCGCGCCACAAGAGCTTCTTTCAGACGTTCAACGCCGTGTTTGGTCTTACCGAAAATAAGTACTCTGGAGAAATCCGTCTGTCTTAGGAGGTCTTGTAGGACATCGAGTTTATTGCGAGGACCTACTCGGACAATATCCTGATCGACGCTCTTGGCTGTATCGCCGGTTTTGACTGAAATAGAAACTGGATTGCGCAAGAAACTCTTCACGAGGTTCTGAATATCACCAGACATTGTAGCTGAGAAGAAAAGTGTTTGGCGTTCTGCTGGCATTTTCGAAATCATGTATTTCATGTCATGAATGAATCCCATGTCCAACATACGATCGGCTTCGTCCAAGACAACAGTTTTGAATTGTGAAAGGTTAAGAGCTTTTCTCTCTTCTAGATCTTTGAGTCTTCCTGGTGTTCCTATGACGAAATTGTTAGAACGACGTAGGTTGGCTAGTTGGCGACCAATAGGTGCACCACCAACACAACAGACTGAGAACATGGTTAGCATGCGAGAAAATTCTCTGAACTCATCGTCGATCTGTGTAGCGAGCTCGCGAGTTGGGACCATGATCAAGATTTTTTCGTTGCGGTTGCGCAAGACTTTGTCGATGAGAGGTATGAGAAATGCTGCTGTCTTACCAGTACCAGTATTGGCAACACCGACTACATCTTGACCAGCCAAGATGTGAGGGATGATCTTGTCTTGAATAGGAGTCGGTTCGTTATAGCCTTTTTGTAAAATATTAACTTTGATCTTTTCATCTATTTTGAAATCAGTGAAATTGTGTTCCGGCTGAAAATGAGTCGTCTCTTCGGTGATGACGGCCTTATTGACGAATTTTGAAACATCGGAGAATGAACTGAAGCGACCGCCCCTACCACCACCTCTGCTGCCGCCGCGACCGCCACGAAAACCGCCTCCGTGTTTGCCTCCAGGTCTAGCACTAAAAGATGGTTTACCACCGAATTTTGGTTTGGCACGAAAAACATGCCCACCTCCGTGGTGGGCTGATGAGGCACCGCCATTCCTGAATTTATTTACCATAATAACGCGCATTCTTAGCCGCAATACGCTTCTTGGTCTTGCGAGAACGCGAGGTCTTATTCTTTATGTCTTGACTTGCTCTTTTTGCCATGGGACGAGTATACACTACTTTCGGATATATTGCACCTTTTTGAATAACCCCACCCATTTATGCACTCTTAACTAATTCATCACTCTCCTGAACCTATTTTGAATTTCATCCCCAGGAATGTACCCGTGCCGATTCCAAGCGCATAGACGATAATAGCGATGATGCTTCTTTCTGAATCCAGACGATTGAGGACATTGTACAAAACCGTCATAGACACAATAGTGTAATCTGGTTTTACAAACTATAACATAATACGGTGTTTTTTGAAGGCATTGCATCTTTTACAGGCGATTCTTAGGTTTTCGATGCTATTAGATCCAAAACTCTGACTAGGAACTTTCTTTCCTTTTGTGGGTTTAAGACATCTCAATTTCTTATTTAATTCGTTGGTCGAGAGTGGAATAAAATGATCGACGTCAAACTCTTGTACCTCACTACAATCAGGGCAAAGATTCAGCTGACAGGCTTTCCCAAACTTCTCTACTAAAGCATCAAAATATTGATTTCTATCCTTGTTGAATTCAGCACGTTTTATCTTCGGGTCACGGAAGTCAAATAATTTTATATATTCATTTTCGAAAATTACAACATTACCATTTGCTAGTTTGTCTAGAAAATATTCATAGTCAGCTTTGTATATAAAATTATTTATCATTCCATATTTTTTGAGGATTTCCTCTTTATCTTTTGGAATCATCAAATTGGAGACCATAATATGATACTAAAATTTTTTGGCTGCGGGACTTGGATTCGAACCAAGATAACAAGCTTCAAAGGCTCGTGTCCTACCATTAGACGATCCCGCAATGTTTCCATAGCCACACGACCGGCCAGAACATCATTTAAACACAAATCGCGACAACAGCCAACTCTAACGGCAGACTCTCTATGGAAGCGCGGCTGGTGTCGATGGTGGCTTGGAGCAAGATTGAGAGCATATTGACGGTCAAGAGTTTCTTCCCTGCTTGCGCAGAAATGAAGACAAAATCATCCTCGGAGGTTCGGCTTTGCACTTGTGTGCGTGATGATGCTGAATTTTGCATTAACAAGATGAAGCGCATCTTCTCGAGGACGAGCGTCAGAAAAAGATTCATAGACAATCCGGATTCGATAGCTTTGCCAATAGTGGCTAGAGCTTTGTCGGCGTCTTTGGTGATGATTTGCTCGATGAAGCTATTTACGATTTCAGCTTTTGGCGCACCGGTGATATTTTCTACATCTACACGCTTTATTATGACTGCTTTCTTCGACGAATCTGTTGGCGAAGATGCAATAACCTTCTCGAGAGTTCCGAGCGCATCACGGAATGAACCATCACCCAAAAGTGCGATCAGATCGGCCGCGCCGGCATCTAGTGAAAAGCCTTCTTTCTTGGCGATCTCAATTACGTGAACACGAACAATATCGCGCGAAGGCCTGCGGAAGAAAAATGCCTGACATCGCGACACTATCGTCTCCGGAACTTTTTCCAACTCCGTCGTGGCAAGGATAAAGATGACATGCTTCGGTGGTTCTTCGAGGGTCTTCAGAAGAGCATTCCAAGCGTCTTTCGAAAGCATATGTACCTCGTCGATTATATAAACTTTGTATGTCGAGGAAAATGGCAACACAGATACATGCTCACGGAGATGGCGGATATCGTCTATTCCCCTATTGGAGGCGGCGTCGATCTCGTAAACATCTTCCTCTTTTGTATCCAATGCTCGCGCAAATATACGCGCCACACTGGTCTTACCGGTGCCACGGCTTCCAGAGAAAAGATAGGCGTGCGCGACATGCTTGCTCGTTATGGCGTCTTTGAGTGCACTGACAACTTGATTTTGACCGACGACGTCGGACCATTTACTTGGGCGATATGTGCGATAGAGGACAGGCATAGTTTTATGAGATTATATTAGCATACCCTGGTCACGATTTTAAGCCGTTTTAGGCGGCGGATGGAACAGCAGGACATGTCCCCCACATATCCCTCTGAGGCACTTTTGAAAAGTGACAACTTTTCTGTCACTTTGAAAAACACTCAAAAAGCATATGTTGTGCTTAAGATTTTCTTCACCTCCTTGAAATTCTTCGCTTCCATGAGCCGCACACGCAATTCTTTGGCACCATCCCAACCATTCACATAAGCCTTGAAATGCTTCTTCATAACCGCGAAATTCTTCACGCCACCAAACATCTTCTCAAAAGTCGTCGCATGCTCTAACATTATTTTCAAGCGCTGACTCGGCGACACATTCCTTGCGCCCTGCGCTTTACCTCTTGCGCCTTCATTGAAAAACCACGGCTTACCAAATATACCGCGACCAATCATCACTCCATCACAGCCGCTCACACGCGCACGCTCACGCGCATCATCGAGCGAAAAAACATCACCATTTCCTATAATCAAAGTCCTGTCGCCGGCCGGCAAATCCGCTTGCAACTCATCACGCATCTTCACTATTTCCGGCATCAGCTCCCAATGTGCCGGCGCATCGGACATCTCCTTGCGTGTGCGCAAATGCACCGTCAAAGCCGAAAACCTATTCTGCAAAAGCAACTTTATCCAATCCATATCGATCTTGTTATAGCCGAGTCGCGTCTTCACAGAAACAGGAATCACAGGTTTACGACCGCGCACCGAGTTCACTCCTTCGCGAGCCGCTTCCAGAACCGCGATCGCCGCGCGCTGATCCTTCATCATGGCGGCACCACCACCCTGGCGTTCGACTGAACGATCCGGGCAGCCCATATTTATATCAAGACCATCAAAACCAAGCTTGGCAACCAGTTTGGCAGCGCCACGCATCGCTTCAGGATTACTAGTGAACAGCTGCGCCACTATCGGTCTCTCGTTGCTAGAAAATTTTAAATCAATCAAAAGCCGCTCGCGACCAGAAGACATAAGTCCGTCAGCAGAAACAAATTCCGTCCACATAACATCCGGCTTACCATATTTAGCAATCATTTTTCTAAATGCAGCATCGGTGACATTGGCCATCGGTGCCAATACAAAAAAAGGACGCGTAATACCTCGCACAGGTTTACGCAATTTCTGCCAGAAAGTTTTCGCCACGATTTTCTTCTTCATTTATTTATCTTACTCACCAGCGATACTACATCGGAATCGCGAGATTGGCTACCTAGAACCACAACCGCATAAGTTGGCGATGAAGAAGCTGTACCAAACTTGAAGAGAGCTGCACCAGTCCTATTTGCCTCCATGGTGTAGCCATTTTTGCCACCGATATAGTATGACCAAGATAAGAGATGTGTCGGATTCACCCAAGTATGTGCTCGCAAAGTCTTTGTCTCTTGTAATGTCACATCCAACAAACCCGGCTGATTCTTCTTCATCCAAGCCAAAATAATAGCCATATCATGAGCAGTCGAAACACTATCGACTGACAATCCAGCCGGATCAGCAAAATATGTCCTGTAAGCACCTATAGATTGTGCAAAGTCATTCATCGCTTTCATAAATGCAATGCGACCTTGCTGTTGACCACGCGCATTGGAAACATTATAAGCATCGGCAAGCGCCTCGGCGGCGTCATTTGAAGAGACCATAAGCAAAGGATAAAGAAGGTCATCGACTGTAAATGTCTCACCTTCTCTGAAACCGGCTGAATTGCCATATGTATTCAAAGTTTTTTTGGAAATAATTATACGTAAATCTGGTGGCATATATTGCCTCACGATTACCGCTGTCACCAATTTTGTCAGTGATGCAATCGGCATAAGTGTGTCTGGTTCATTGGACACAATAATAGAACCGGAATCTATATCCATGATGATATAAGATTTTGCTGTTATGGCTGATACAGGAGCTTCGTTTGTCGTGTTTATATTATCTTCCTCTTCTTCAATGGCGCTGTAAGTCTGCACAGTGACTGAAGAAAAATTAATCTTACTTACAAAAAAGCAGACTAATAGAAGTCCTAGACCACCGAAGACTATGTAGAAGAATGTCCTCATTTTTATACGTTACCTACTAGAGGTTGTGCCACCATTTATACGATAGAAAACATTTGTACCATAGCGTACATCTATATAGTCAAATGACGATGGAGTCTTGGTTGTGCGAACATCTGTAACCATATAAGTCCAAAAAGATAGCAGGTGTGATAATTCTTCAACAAGAGACTTTGTGTTATTGAAATATACAATAGCGATAGATTTGTCTGGATTTAGAATATACATCTCATATTCCCCATCCTCTTTTATCAAAATAGATTCGACCTCTAGACCAACTGAAAGTGCCCCAGAATAAAATGTCTGCAGACGGAGAAACTCCTCTGTCGAAGTCGCATATCCATCGATATAACCACCAGAAATATAATATCTGTTATATATGCCTGGAGAAGAAATCGGAGCTTTTGCATATATGAGTCCCGTCTTATCTACAAAAAAACAATCACCACCATCTTCTGGAAAACCAGGACAAGCCATTGCTGAAGGAGTCTTCTCTGTTACAGATATAGATATTTGATGGAGATCATTGAGATTGGTCTCAACTGTCTCCACTCTTCCAGAAGCTTCTTTGACGGCGCGTACAACAGCACCGCGTGGATATATTATGGAATTGGATTTCGAAAAGAGTCCAAAATATGATCCCGATATGGCTGACTGAGCGGCTGACTGTAAAACTGAGGATATATCTGAGTCAGCACCATCTACTCGCACAGAATCTATCCTGAAGACAGCCAACTTAGTAATCCATGACAGAGTGAAGGCACCTAATGCCAATATGACTACTGCTATTATCAAGACCCAGATGGCCTTTTTTCGCCTATGCTCCACATATGACGCCGATTGGCGTGTACGGCGGCTGATATGCATTTTATTTGATGACTGATTTGCCGAAATACTTTACGAGAGGTTCAGGGATCTTCACAGATCCATCTGCTTGCTGGAAATTCTCTATGAGAGAGACGAGAATGCGTGGAGTTGGAATGGCTGTAGAGTTGAGTGAGTAGGCGTATTTGAGTTTTCCTTCTTGATCCTTGTAACGGATATTGAGGCGACGGCATTGGAAATCATGGAAATAAGAAGCTGAACCGATCTCGCGATACTTACCCTCTTTTGGAACCCAAAGCTCGACATCGTATTTCTTCACCTGACCAAGTCCCAGATCACCACCACAGTTCGCGACAGTATGATAAGGTATGCCAAATGATTCTATAAACTCTTCTATGTTTCTGTTAAGTTCCTCGTGGAATTTCACGGTTGTTTCGTGGTTTGCTTCACAGAGTATGACTTGTTCGAACTTATAAAATTCGTTGACGCGTATAAGGCCGCGTATGTCTTTGCCATGAGCACCGGCTTCGCGACGATAACATGGAGAAAAACCGAGATATCTCTTCGGAAGTTCTGTTGCAGCCAAGACTTCGTCGGCGTGGAATCCCATTATTGGGACTTCGGCAGTGCCAGCTAGATAATCTCCATCTTGAGTCTTGTATAGATCTTCTTCACCTTGTGGCAAATATCCGCTACCAAATAGGTTTATCTTGCGTACTACTATAGGTGGTAAAACTGGTACGAAGTTTTTTGCACCGAAGAATTCCAATGCATAGTTCCAAATCGCAAAACATAGACGCACACCTTCTCCAGTCAAAAAATATCCTCTGAATCCGTGGACCTTGGATCCTCGTTCGAAGTCGACCATACCGAGCTTGGTCATAATCTCTACATGATCTTTTGGTTCAAATGCGAAATTTGGTTTCTCACCCCAGACTTTTACTTCTTTGTTGTCGGCATCAGTATCACCTTCTGGAACAGACATATCTGGAATATTTGGAACCTGTAGCATCAAGTTCTGCCAGTTGACCATAACTTCTTTCAGTTCTGTCTCTTCTTTTTCTAGATCAGCTTTTACCAATTTCATCGACGCTATGAGTTGTGCGCGATCTTCGGGCGTGGCGGCTTTGGTTATTTTGTCGCTAGCAGCATTCTGTTCTGCTCTCTTATGCTCTGTGCCGGCCATAAGGACTCGACGCTTATCATCGATGCTTATGAGCTCCTCTACTAAAAATTTCAAATGCTTCTTTTTCGCTGCACCGGCTATGAGGTCTTTATTTTCTCTGATGAATTTTATATCTAACATGTTTTTTGGGCTCTTTGGCTTGGTTATATATTAACATATTCGTGACAAGCCGGAAATATTCATCAGAAGTTGAGAACTTTTTGAGCGTTTCTTCATATTTTTTTGAGCGGAATTTTATCGTGGTGATTTACAATGCTGGCATGAATATTAACCAAAAATGTCTTGACCACGAAATACGCCTTTTGAAGCCAGAGGAGTATCCTTTTTTGCTGCGCCAATTGACCAGACAGCCGAAGAAGCTCTATGTCTGCGGCTCAATACCGGCAGATGAGGACTATAAATTCTTGTGCGTCATAGGATCGAGGAGTCATAGTCAGTATGGGAGAGAGATTTGTAAACAAATCATCCTTGGATTACGAGGCAGCCCCGTGGTCATAATATCTGGAATGGCTATCGGGATGGATTCACTCGCACATGAATTCGCACTCGAGGCTGGTCTGAAAACAATAGCTATGCCTGGTTCAGGTCTACTGGAATCTGTCCTATACCCAAGTTCGAAGATAGAATTGGCGAAAAGGATTTTGGAATCTGGTGGAGCTATCATGTCTCCTTTTCATCTCGAACAAGGTGGCGATGGATGGACATTCCCAGTAAGAAACGCCTTGATGGCTGGATGTTCTCATGCAGTACTCATGATTGAAGCTCGTAAAGATTCCGGTACATTGATAACTGCCGATAAAGCTTTGGACTTCAATCGTGATTTATTTGCGGTTCCGGGTTCTGTATTTTCTGATCTATCCAGTGGCACAAACATGAAATTACGCGAAGGGGCGATAGCTGTAACTTCCGCCGAAGATGTTCTGGAATCTCTAGGTATCGCTCGTACCGAAATTCCTAAGATGCAAAGCGATTTCGATATGACGACGCTTGAAAAGGATGAGCGAAGGCTTCTAGATCATCTTTCTTATCCTAAGATGAGAGATGAGTTGATCAATGAGATACATATGGACGCTACTGACTTAAGTGTGATCATAAGTAGTCTGGAATTGAAAGGAGCCGTATTGGATGAGGATGGATTTATAACAAAGATTTGGAAATGATAGATCAAAGGATAAATCGGAGAATAATAGAGGCGCTTGGGATGTCCCGAAATGATTGCTTGGTATTCGAATCAATGTTGAAATATCCCTATAGTAAAAATGTGACACAAATATCTAGAGATGTTGATTTACTAAGGACAACAGTGAAAAATGTCTTGTTAAGGCTAGAAAAGAGAAAATTAGTGATAAAAACTAGCACGAAGAAAAGATATCTATGGAGATATCGCCCTGGCTTGAAAAACTCTCAAAAAACGTGTGTCATGCCCCATCCATACCAGAACCGCGAGCGCGGCCGACAGTATCGATCTCATCCACAAAACCACATCAAAATTGCACATTTACCAGAAATCGTGTAATACTTACCGCGTGAATAAAAGATTACTCATCGTCGAGTCACCATCGAAAGCAAAAACAATCTCCAAATATCTTGGTGAAGACTTCGTCGTGCGTGCCTCTGTTGGCCATGTGCGCGACCTGCCAAAATCAAACAAAAAAGCTATAGACATAGAGGGTGGCTTCATTCCTCATTATGAAATCGTGGCGAAAAAATATGCTGTCATTGCCGAAATCCAAAAAGAAGCCTCGACCGCCAGCGAAATCCTTCTTGCAACCGACCCGGACCGTGAAGGAGAAGCTATTGCTTGGCATATAAAAGAATTACTCACGAACAAAGACCTTGGCGGAACAATCTCCGCGCGCGACGCGAAAAAACTTATTAAACGTGTCACTTATCACGAGATTACAAAAGAGGCCGTGGAAGAAGCTATCGCTCATCCACGAGATATCGACGAGCATCTCCGTGAGGCTCAAGAAGCACGCCGCGTCCTAGATCGCATCGTCGGCTATGATCTCTCCGGCCTCGTCTGGAAAAAAGTCCGTTATGGCCTATCAGCAGGTCGTGTTCAATCGCCGGCATTGCGCATAATAATGGAACGAGAACGCGAAATTCGCGCCTTCAAACCGGAGACTTTCTGGGCTATTGAAGGTATCTGGAAGACATCGGCTGCAGGTGCGAAAGCTGCAAACATTACCCTAACCTGCGCCGAAGAACCACGCGACAAAAAAGAAGTCGATCGCATCCTGGAAATCGCGCGTGATAAAAATTCAGAATGGAAAGTGATCGATATCGAAGAGACTGAACAAAAGAGGTCACCACGCGCACCATTTATCACTTCAACATTGCAACAGACTGCCAGCTCACGCCTCGGCTTCTCACCTTCGCGCACTATGGGCATAGCTCAGAAACTCTATGAGGCTGGACACATAACCTACATGCGTACAGATTCCACGAATCTCGGTAAACAAGCCGTCGACCAGATCACTGGCGTCATTACGAAAAATTATGGCAAGGAATATCTTTCACTGCGAACATTTGCCACAAAAAGTAAAAATGCTCAAGAAGCCCACGAAGCCATCCGTCCTACTCATGCCGAAAAAATGTCAGCCGGCACGACCGATGAACAAAAGAAGCTCTACAAACTCATATGGGCTCGCGCTATAGCTTCGCAGATGACCGATGCGCGCATTGCCAGAACAAAGATTATCGCAAATGTGATGGCCGCCGGAACAGCCGCCAGAACAGCCGCCGGCGCTAACGCACAACCAATACCAGATTTTTCTGCAACTGGCTCGCGCGTCGTATTTGACGGTTGGCTGAAAGCCGATCCAGAATCTATAGGCGAAGAAGTAACATTGCCTCCATGCAAGAAAGATGAACCTCTGGAACTTATTTCCATAGATTCGCAAGAAAAACAGACACAACCACCAGCACGATACACCGAAGCTGGACTCATCAAAGAGTTGGAGAAACGCGGAATCGGCAGACCTTCGACTTATGCTTCGATCACAAGAACGATCGAGACTCGCGGTTATGTGGAAAAAGAAGGTCGCTCACTGAAACCAACCGATACCGGCGATGTCGTCTCTTCATTCCTTGAGGAATATTTCCCTACTTATATTTCTGACACTTTCACCGCTGAGATGGAAAATGAACTCGACGATATAGCCAATGGCACTCGCGAATATGCGAAGACTCTGCGTGCGTTCTATGTGCCATTTCATAAAGATGTTAAGTCAAAGGAAAAGATCGCCAAAGCCACCAATCTTGGCAAAGCTGATGCCAAATTCAAATGTCCAAAATGTGGCAGCGATATGGATATCAAGCTTGGCCGTGGAGGTAAATTCATCTCATGTGAAAAATATCCGGATTGCGACGGCGCATTGAGTATAGATGGAACTGAATTCAAAAAAGATGAACCGATCGGAGTAGACCCTACAACTAGTCTACCTATCTTTGTTCTAAATGGCCGCTTCGGTCCTTATGTACAACTCGGAATAAAACCGCCAAAAGTTGCAAAAAAGAAAAAGGGTAAAAAAACAGTCAGTGACGCGGAACTTGCCGCACCTGTCGCGCCTACCATGCCGAAGCCGCGCATGGCCTCAATTCCCAAAACTATGGATCCTTCTAGGGTCACTGTCGCTGATGCACTCAAATATCTATCATTACCTCGCACTCTCGGAGTCGATCCAAAAACAGGAAAAGATGTTGTCGCTTCCGCCGGTCGTTTCGGACCTTATGTCGTCTCCGACAGTAATTTCCGTTCAATAAAGGCACCTGATGATGTCTATGAGATCACTTTGGAGCGCGCACTCGAGATGTTAGCTATAGCGAAGAAGCCGAGAGGGTTCAAGAAGAAAGCGGTTTAATAATGGCGATTTTTGGCGACAGGTGGGACACATCCCTCCGAGGCACTTTTGAAAAGTGACGGATTTTCCGTCACTTTGAAAAACACTCAAAAAGCATGTGTGTCGCCGCACCATTAAACGCTAAAATTCTTCAAATCATACAAGTCACCACTTTCTTCAGCTTCTTTTATATCCTCTGGCGCACGATCATCGACTCCTGTAATAGCATTCCCAATAACCGCCGCCGGCGCAGCCGCCACGACACCACTCGACTTTTCCACACCATTCAACTTCTCCAACAATACACGCAAATCATCTGGACTGAAAAAATCTATAGTGACTTTACCTCCTTCTTTTCCTTTTTCGATACGCACGCGAGTACCGAGAGATTCAGTGAAGTTGCGTTCCATTTCCATAATAGCTGGATCAAGATATTTTTCTTTGTTACGAATACGCTCAGTGGCTACACGGCGCGCAAGAGATTCCGCTTCACGAACCGTGAGCTTTTTCGACATTATTTCTTTGAAAAGGACGATCTGCTCCTCTGGTTTATCCACAAGCATTAGCAATGGACGTGTGTGACCCTCTGAAATCTTGCCTTCTTGGAGCGCGGTGATCATATCATCTGGTAGAGACAATATACGCATAGAGTTCGAGACATATTCGCGGCTCTTGCCGACCTTATCAGCGATCTGAGCTTGCTTCAATCCAAATTCCTTTGCCAGTCTTTCAAATGAACGCGCACGATCGACAGCATTTAGATCTTCACGTTGGAGATTTTCGATAATAGCCATCTCAAGTTTGAGTTGAGAGTCTTCCTCACCACTCCTTATAAGCACCGGCACCTGCGACAAGCCAGCGAGCTTCGAAGCACGCAGACGGCGTTCGCCGGAGATGAGCTCGTATTCGACAGACATACCACCTTGCTCATGATATACCTCCTTGCGCGTCACAACGAGCGGCTGAAGTATTCCGTACATACGGATAGATTCGGACAGGTCCTTGAGTTTTGCTTCGTCAAATTCGCGTCGTGGCTGATAAGGGTTCGGATGAACTTTTTCAATCTCAATCCAGAAGATCGCGTCATTAACATACGATGAAGCTGTTGTTGTCATGGCAATATTGTAGCATTTTTTGTCTGAAGTTTTAATATTCAAAATTGGTGAAAAATGTGGGTAATTAGTATCTAGAATGTACTACTATTGACACTATATGCATATTGGTGTTATACTGTGTGTAGGTAGCAGAAGGACTTTAAATGATCAAAGCAAAAACAATGAATAGCTGAGGAAAGGACTGAAAATGGAAATATCCATTGTAAACATCCATAACGGAATACCGACTAAAAAATCGGCGACTTATGAGAAAGTAGTGGCTGGTCTAGTTAGTTTCGGGCGCTGGCTCAACGATGTTGGGCTGAACTGGGAGATTACGGTTGAAGAAAACACTGTGATCACTCTGGAAGTGTTCCGGAGCTACAATGATCGGATTATTCTGTCTTGTATCGGGAGTCCGGAAGCAATCCAGCATATCAAGATGATGGTCGGATCGAAGGGTCATCCAAAGATGTTTTATCCATAAAAATTGGTGCGGTGAGGGTGCGAATGAGGGCAGCTGGCGTGTAATGCCGGTTGCCCTCTTTGACTTATTTGTAATTTAATATAAACTTTGGTAGCACATTGTAAGAGCGAGATATTTGCCGGGATGGCGGAATTGGTAGACGCACACGACTCAAAATCGTGCGGAGAAATCCATGGGAGTTCGATTCTCCCTCCCGGCACAGATGAAAATACCATTACTTGTGATCTTAGGACCGACTGCAACCGGAAAGAGCGATTTGGCCGTGGAGGTAGCGCACCGCATCGGCGGTGAGATTATTTCTGCTGATTCACGACAAGTCTACAAGGGTCTTGACATCGGCACCGGTAAAATCACACACGAAGAGATGCGTGGTATTCCCCATTATTGTTTGGATATAGCTGATCCGCATAATCGCTTCACGGTTATGGATTGGAAAAAAGCAGCCGAGGAGGCCATTGAGAAAATAAACACCAACGGAAAAAGCATTACCGGAAATAAAAGTGGTCACAAAAAACTTCCAATCATTTGCGGAGGAACTGGTTTCTATATCTCAACATTGATAGATGATCTTGGGTTCCCTGATATTGAAAATGACCCAGCAGAGCAAGAAGCTTTGGAAGCTAAGGATGTCGAAGACCTTCTCAATGAGTTGCAAAAGATCGACCCTAGACGCGCCAAAGGTATGGAAAAGAATAAGCGAAGAATCATCCGCGCCATACTCGTGGCTCGTAAGCTTGGCGCTGTGCCAGAATTGAAGATAAATAGCTCAGACTCAAAATATGAACCTGTGATGATCGGATTGGCCATACCAGATGAAGATCTGAAAGAGCGTATAAGAGCGCGTGTATTGAAAAGATTGGATGAAAAATATGCTGGTGGAATGATCAAAGAAGCAGAGAAACTGTATGCCGGCAACGCCGGTATTGGTGATGGATTATCCTACGAACGCATGGAAGAACTCGGACTCGAGTATCGCTATCTCGCAAGATACCTACAGGGACAAATCACGCGCGAAGATTTCATCGAACAACTCTCGACAAAGATCTGGCAATTTGTGCGCCGACAAAAGACTTGGTTCAAAAGAGATAAGAGAATCGAATGGTTCGACCCGAGAGATCCAGCAACAGTGGATAAGATATGTAAAAACATAGAGAGGGGCATCCATTCTTGGACACCCCTCTCGAATTGACCTGTTCATTCTGCTAAAGATTGCTCACCACGATGAGAATCCTCGGATGAACCCTCCAATGAACGACTGATGATTTTCATTTCCTGCTTAAGCCATCTAAGTAACTCCAAGACCACAAACTTAGCGCGCCTATCATACGAAAGACGCTTGATAAGCACTCCACATGGAGCCCCACTTTTAAAAGCTTGTGATTCCAGTGTGGCACGTAGATTTATGTGGTCTCTTCTTTCTGGAAAGAGAGTAACCCCATCTTCAGGAAACACACCCAATGTGCATATCTCCTCAGTCTTCATGTTGAACTGCACCATGAAGTGACCATGGTAACGACCGCGGATATTGTATGAGTGATTCACCTGATGACGATGTTTTGCTGGTGATACACATACAACTACAACTCTCGCATTGAAATCGGCCTCAGCCAACCTACGTTGGATTAACTTTCCCAATGATCTGTCCATAAAAAGGAGCCTCCTATTTCTCCATAGTTGATGCTACTCCGAAAAAGTCTATTGTCAATCGAGAGAAAAAGTTCTCAAGCATAAAAGAAAAGTGGCCCACCCAGCGACTGTCGCCGAGTGAGCCCTTTCGTAAACCTCCCTAATAGTTTTAGTTCAGGAACAACCCATGGAGTTACCACAATTCAAGCACTTGTAACAGGCACCATTTCGAACTGTGATTGCTTCACACACGTCACAAGGTGGACAATTGGCCATAGCAACCTGAATAACGCTTTGTGCGGTTTTGGCAATCCCTTCAGGCTTGCCACTACCAATGAGCGGCAATTCAGGGTGCGGTTGTGGCGTATTCTGTTCACGCCAGCCCCGGATAAACTGACATGCCATCCACCGAATAATATAATCCGTGATCGACTTGGCAATACTGATATCAGGATTCTTGGTGAACCCGCTCGGTTCATACTGTTGATGAGCAAGTTTGCTTACTAGCAACTCCAATGGGACGCCGTACTGAAGATTCAAACTCAAAAGCGTCCCGAGTGTATCCAGCAGGCCGCCGATAGTCGAACCTTCTTTGGCCATCAAGACAAATACTTCACAAGGCTGACCATCATCGAATAGTCCCACAGTAATAAAACCCGTATGACCACTGATATCGAACCTGTGAGTGACTGCCTGTTTATTATCAGGCAACTGCTTCCGCACCCCTGGTGCAACTGGTGGATTTGGATCCATGACTAACCTCCATTTTGTTTACCGCATTCGTCTAAACTGTTCCCCACATTTTCAACTCATTACTTCTACTCTGTCATTCAAATTACACTCTTTTTGCGATTTGTCAAATACTTCTTCCCTTTCAATTTCTCCGGCAGATATGAATCAGCGGCGCCGATCTTGTCGGCTGTCGGATATTTCTCATACCCTTTTCCATAGCCGAGATCTTTCATAAGTTTGGTAGGTGCATTGCGAATCTTGAGTGGTATTGGAATATTTCCCAGCTTGCGCACATCTTCTTGCGCGCTGCGCAATGCATCGTACGCGCTGCGATCTTTTGCCGCCAGAGCGAGATAAGCGGTGCCATGAGCGAGATTTATAGCCGCTTCAGGTAAACCGATGTTCTCAACTGCGCTGAAAACTTCATTGGCCACAACTAGTGCAGTCGGCTGTGCCAAACCAATATCTTCAGAAGCGAATATAACCATGCGGCGTGCGATGAATTTCGGATCTTCGCCACCTTCGATCATGCGAGCCAGATAATATATCGCCGCGTCAGCATCTCCAGCGCGCATGCTCTTTATGAATGCAGATATAGTATCGTAATGCTCCTCACCTTTCTTATCAAAACGGATAAAAGCGTGCTCGAAAGTATTTTTTATATTGGCCAATGTTATCGCACCATAAAGTTGCTTTGTATTTTCTATGGCTGTTATGGCAATGCGCGCGTCGCCATTGGCTAGACTGATAAGCCAGTCAAGAGCATCTTTCGGAATCTTCACTTTCGTGCGCAATAAGATTTTCTTCAAATCATTCTCCTCGAGGGATTTCAGAACAAAAACTCTACAGCGCGAAAGAAGAGCTGGTATGATTTCGAAGCTAGGATTCTCCGTAGTAGCGCCAATAAGCGTCAACTTACCACTCTCTACAAATGGTAAAAGGAAATCTTGCTGCGTTTTATTGAAACGATGAATCTCGTCCAGAAATAAAAGTTTCGGTCTCTGATCCATGAGTGTATCTGACTCGTCTATAATATTCCTGATATCCTCCTTACCAGCCGAAACTGCCGAAAGCTCGTACAGACGCGCATCGAGAGCACGCGCGTATATGCGTGCGATAGTTGTCTTACCAACACCTGGAGGTCCCCACAATATGAAAGAGAAAAGTCTCTTATCCTTAACAGCGATAGAGAGCGGCTTACCAGCACCAACTAGATGCTCCTGACCGACGAATTCCTTTAACGATTGCGGTCGGATTTTATTGGCGAGGGGTTCCATTTTAATACTTCCTAATCACCCCTTTTACCACCGCGGCGACATTTAGACTGCTTTCTGGATATATCGGCTTATAGGCTTTGTTGGCTGGTTCGAGAAATGCCGCCCCAGACTTCTTATCTTTTCGAAAATATTTCATCGTCCAGCCACCATCGACTTCAGCTATGACTATATCGCCGATCTTGGCTTCTTCTTTGCGCTCAGCGATAACTAGATCGCCTTCTTGGATACCGGCATCGATCATCGAGTCGCCTTTTACTGTGAGTAAATAAGTCGAGGATTTGTTTTTAATCAGATAATCCTCCAGATTTATCGTGTCCAACACCGACTCTTCAGCTACTGAAGGAAATCCAGCTTCAACCAAACCGAGCATAGGAATATCACCAAATAAGTTATTAGGAAAAAGACGACCACGAGAATCTTTTCCAAGAGCGCCTTCATCTACTAGTTTGTTTACAAGCTTATGGACGGCATTTTTCGACTTGAAACCGACAAGCTTCATAATCTCCGTATAAACCGGCATACGTTTATTGTTTTTGTAGAAACCTAGGATCTTTTGTTTGTAGTCATTGATCATGGAAATGGAAATGGAAATGGAAATGGAAATGCGCGCTATTAAAATAACATTAATGAGACAAAACTAAGTGAATTCTTCAACCAGCTAAACATGCTTGGTGCCAAATGCCTAAGTTGTGATGTGAGTAACTTGTGCCTATGTGCCTCGCGACGATAAGAAAGGCCGTGAATGATCTTCAAATCTATCTCGCGGTTCAAGCGCTCAATCTCCATACGGATGACTTGTATTGTGCGGTATCTACTCATGCCTATATTATAAGTGAACGACCGTTCACCTTGCAAGAGGTAGGGTGTGGATAACTAAATATGCGGGCGATGGAGGAATCGAACCTCCACTAAGGCGTTTGGAGTGCCTTGTGATACCATTTCACCAATCGCCCAAAGTAACCAACTTAGTATACAAGACGGAGACGTAATTGAGAAGCGGCCTTATCGGCCGCTTCGATACCATATTTCCGTCTAGATTATTTCTTCGCCTCTTTGAAGACTACGTGCTTGCGGAGCTTGGCACTGTATTTCTTGAGCTCAATCTTGCGCTCTACCAGCTTCTTATTCTTGCGCGTCCAATAGACCTCGCCAGTTGATTTGTTTCTTAGTTGTATGAGTGAATCTTGTGACATGTTTTTCGAGCTTTTATTCTTAAAATGGTGAGCTTGTAATATATCTTAGATGAGAGCATAATGCAAGTATGCTCAATTCTATATTCTCAAAGCTATCAAGAAAATCACCTTACGATCCGCTTATAACCGTGGAAATATCTAGGTCGCGCCTCATTAATAACCTAAATGAATTTCGTAAAATAGCCCCCTGGAATAACAAAAAAGACCGTATAGGCATGATTGCACCAGTCTTAAAGGCCAATGCTTATGGTCATGGGCTTGTAGAAGTCGCGGGTATATTGGAAAAAGAAAACTGGTCTCGAAATCATGGACCAAATCAAGGTAGAAGAATCCCCTTTTTCGTCGTCGATTCTTATTATGAAGCGATGATTTTGCGCAAGAATGGTATCAAGACTCATATACTCATCATTGGATATACAAGACCAGAAAATATCCGCAATTCTCGCGGACAGAACACTGCTTTCACTATAACAAGCATGGATATGCTCAAGAAAATTCGTGACATAAAATCTGCTCCATGGGATTGGGAGACTGGTGGAGGAAATGGAAAAATCAGTACATATATTCCAAAGATTAGAAAAGCTCGTCGTATTCACTTGAAGATTGATACTGGTATGCATCGTCAAGGCATACTGCCAGAAGAGATCAATGAAGCTGTTGAGATTATACGCAATAGTCCATCTATTATTTTAGAGGGTATATGTTCACATCTAAGCGACGCTGACAACGCCGATGATTCATTTACTGAATCACAAATATCTATATGGAATAAAATCGTAAAACGATTCCGATTAGAGTTTCATGATCTTAAGTATGTACATATGAGCAATACCGATGGTCATAAGTTTGTCAGTGATATTGACGCCAATGTCTCTAGACTGGGACTGGGGCTCTATGGTCTAACGAAAAATCCGGTATTGAATGCCAAGATAAAGATCCTGCCGATTTTGGAAATAAAAACAATCATCACTGGGAAAAAAGTCTTAATGACTGGAAAACATGTTGGTTATGGAAATACTTTCACTGCGGCGAAGAATATGACTGTGGCGACGATACCAGTCGGCTATTCAGAAGGTCTGGACAGGAGATTGTCGAATATCGGAGCTGTGACGATAAATATAAATGTCGGCGGCAGTGCAATATCGAAGCCGTGCCCTATTGTCGGCCGCGTGAGTATGAATATGTCCAGCATAAATATCACTTCTGTGCCCGATGTGAAGCTCGAGGATAAAGTCGTTGTCATCAGCAATAATCCAGCTGCACCGAACTCTGTAGTTTCTATGGCGAAACTTTGTGACACTATTCCCTATGATATAGTCGTCAAAATACCAGAACACCTAAGAAGGGTCGTGGTGGAGTAAAAGCCGCGACACCTTGGCTTTTTAAAATGTGCGCAGGGCAGGATTTGAACCTGCGTAGCCCATAGGGCGATAGATTTACAGTCTATTGCAATTGACCGCTCTGCCACCTGCGCGAATGATAACTCAAAAGGACTTAAAAGGACGACTTGTAAGAGTTTACCAGATTTTGGGTTTAGAACAAGGGTGAGTTTAATACATGGTGACCTCAACACACATACCTTTAAGGGATTTTTCAAAGTGACGGATTTTCCGTCACTTTTTAAAAGTGCCTCGAAGGGATGTGTGGGAGACATATGAGGGGCACGTCCTAGTGATAGGGGTGGAGGTTTTAACACCTTTTCCGTTAAAAGTACCGCTGTGCAGAATAATTTTTTGTCTTAATTACTTCCAATCATCTTTCCCACCATAACCGAACTTCCACTCTTACGGCGGCGACGTGACGATTCCCCTTTCTGTACGACGAAAGAAAATTCGGCTGGCGCGCCATCCTTCACACCCACAACAATCGTTCCTCCAGCACCTACCTCTTGACCTATGAGCAATTTTGCCACCGGCGTCAAAATCTTATTCTGGATCAAACGCTTGAGCGGACGTGCGCCATATTGAGGATTGTAGCCTTCTTTGGCGAGATATCCCAGAACATCCTCGGACAATGTGAGAGTGACACCTTTGTCAGTCAAACGTTTTGCAACCTGTTCAACTTGAATCTTAACGATCTCCTTTATCGCTTCTGGTGACAAGATATCAAATATGATGATGTCGTCGACACGATTCAAAAACTCTGGACGGAAATAATCCTTGAGCGATGCTGTGACCTTGGCCTTGGTAGCTTCGTAGTTGTCGTGGTCGCTAGTCTGTTGATTGCTGGTGAAGCCGAGCTTCTCCATACGCTCAATATGCTGCGCACCGATATTTGAAGTCATGATGATAACCGAATTGCGGAAATTCACCACACGACCTTTCGAGTCGGTGAGACGGCCATTGTCGAGGACTTGAAGCAAGATATTGAATACTTCTGGATGAGCCTTTTCGATCTCATCGAACAATATAACCGAGTAAGGGCGATGACGAACAAGCTCAGTCAAACCTCCGCCTTCATCATGACCGACATAACCTGGAGGTGAACCGATAAGCTTGGAAACAGAATGCTTCTCCATGAACTCGGACATATCCACGCGGATAAGAGCTTTCTCGTCATTGAACATAAACTCCGCCAATGCTTTCGTGAGCTCAGTTTTTCCGACACCAGTTGGACCGAGGAATATAAATGAACCAATCGGTCTATTTGGATCAGCGATACCAGCGCGTGAACGACGGATAGTGTCAGCGATCTTGGTGACAGCTTCATCTTGACCGACGATACGCTTCTTCAAATCATCTTCCATGCGCACTAACTTCTTGGCTTCGGATTCGAGCATGCGCGAAACTGGTATGCCAGTCCAGCGCGAAACTACCGCGGCAATATCCTCGGAATTTATCTCCTCTTTCAATATACGTCGTGAGGACTGCAACTTCTTCAAACGCTTAGTCTTCGATTCGAGGTCTTTTTCCAATGCCGGCAAGCGACCATAGCGAATCTCCGCGGCTTTTGCGAGATCAACGCGTGCTTCAGCCATATCAGCCTCGATACGGATAGCCTCTATCTCTTTCTTTATGCGCTTAATATCGGTAATAGTATCCTTCTCATTTTTCCATTTGAGTTCGAGTTCGGAAGTACTCTCTTTCAAGTCGGCGATTTCTTGCTCAATCTTGGCCATACGAGCTTTTGCAACCTTGTCAGTTTCTTTTTTCAATGCTTCGCGCTCGATTTCTAGACGCATTATCTTACGACGAGTTTCCTCGAGTAAAGGCGGCATATTTTCGAGAGATATGCGCAATGAAGAAGACGCTTCATCTATAAGATCAACGACTTTGTCTGGCAAAAATCTGTCAGTGATATAACGGCTGGCCAGATTTACCGCAGCGACGATAGCGTCGTCGGTTATGTGTACGCCATGGAAAAGCTCATACTTCTCTTTCAATCCACGCAATATGGCGACAGCGTCTTCTGGACTCGGCTCAACCACATGGACTGGCTGAAAACGTCTGGTCAATGCCGGATCCTTCTCTATGTATTTCTGATATTCCTTGATAGTTGTAGCACCGATAGCACGAAGCTCGCCGCGCGACAAAGCCGGCTTCAGCATATTGGAAGCATCCATGGAGCCTTCGGAGGCACCAGCACCAACAATAGTGTGGATCTCATCGACGAACAATATAATCTTGCCGTCTGATTTCTCTACTTCCTTCAAGATATTTTTCAGACGCTCTTCAAATTCACCGCGATATTTTGTACCAGCGATGAGTGAGCCGAGATCGAGTGAGACGAGTTCTTTGTCTTTCAATGATTCTGGGACATCACCTTGAGCCATTCTCAAGGCCAAACCTTCGACTATGGCAGTTTTACCAACGCCGGATTCACCGATAAGGATCGGATTGTTTTTGGTGCGACGCGACAAAATCTGAATAATGCGCATAATCTCATCATCGCGACCAATCACTGGATCGAGCTTATTTTCATGAGCGAGCTTGGTCAGACTGCGAGCGTATTTATACAAAGTGCGAAACTTTTTCGGTTGACCATCCTTTGATGGTGGATTTTTCTTGAGCTCTTCTATGACGCGCAAGACTTGCTCCTTGTCTATCTTGAAGCGACCAAGAATGTCGCGCGCTGTGCAAGGTATATCGAAAAGTGACAAGAATAAATGTTCCGTTGAAATAAATTCATCTTTCAGATCAGTTGCAACCTTCACGGAATTATCGAGAACTTGCGCAAGATCCGGCGTTAGATATATCTGATATGAAGGCGACAAAACATTTGGACCTTCTGGAGCTTCGATGTGTTCAAGTGTGACATCCGTCAACATAGGCGTATCAACCTCGAGTTTGTCCAAAATAGATGCCACCATGCTCTCTTCTTGCAATAAAAGTGCGATCAGAAGATGTACTGGATTGACGTGGTTTTGGCCACGTTCAATAGCCATTTCATGCGCTCTACGCAAGGCTTCTCTGGCTTTTGTGGTGAGTTTGTTTAGTGGTGGCATGGCGGTTTATATACGACGCTAAAAGCGCGCTGGTGATTACATAATTATAATAATACAAATTACCACGATTGGCAAATAGACAATCCACAGCAAGCTTTACTTCGCCACCTTGACCGCTTCTTCGAAAGCTATCGAAAGTAGCTTGGATGCGCCGTCGGCGCCCATGGTGACTCCGTAGAGCACGCCGGCACGCGACATGGTTTCGCGGTTGTGAGTGATGAGGATGAGTTGTGATTGCTTGGAAAGATTCTCAATCATATCGCTATATTTCCTGGAGTTGGCTTCATCGAGTGCGGCATCGGTTTCATCGAGGATTATAAATGGTGGCGGATTTACCTGTGACACTGCGAACAGAAGTGCAATAGATGTAAGCGCACGCTCACCACCAGAGAGCATCATCAGACCTTTCACTTTCTTTCGAGGCAAGCTGATATTCACATCGAGGCCTTCTGGACCATCTTGGTTTTCATCGCCTGCTCCACCTATTTCGCCAAGATCGCCGCTTGGCATGTCTCCAGACAATGCATCACCCAGATTTTCGAGATCGCTCTTCTTACGCCTCTTTGGTTCTTTTACAACAGTGAGCTCGGCACGACCGCCGCCGAACATTAGTTCGAAATATTTCTGGAATTCGGTGTTAATCTTGAGGATACCACTCTTGAATTCGACGTCGATGCGCACATTTAAATCTACAATAAGTTTCTCCAATTCTTCCTTAGCTTTTCCAAGATCGGTAAGTTCGCGAGCGAGGAATGTGTCGCGTTCCTCGGTTTCTCTGTATTCCTTCATGACTTCGGCGCCACCACCAGCACCGGCGTCTTCGAGACGAATCTTGAGTTTCTCGATTTGCTTATGGCGAGTTTCTTGGTCGATGCGTGATTGCGATTCACTTGCGCTTTGCGCCTTGCCCCCTTCACCTCCTTTATAATCCAAGGCTTCCCTACCAGCTATTATCCCCGCTTCGCCAAGCTCATGCTTCAGAGCTTCCTCTTCGCGTAGAACAATATTGAGCTTGTTGGTAAGGTCGGAAATAGTGTTGCGCACCTCATTTTGGCGAGCAATAACACGGAAAACATCTTTCTCTGCGTCGCGATTTGTGTCTTTCTCTTTTTCAATGACCAGCTTCAGATCATTGTATTCGTGCGTGAGTTTGGTCTCATCCTCGACCAATGACTTGAGTTTCGAGTCGAGCTCACCCTTTTCTTTCGACAACTTGGTGATCTCTGTTTCAGCGTCAGCAATCATAGCCGAATCAGTCGCTGAACGATGTTTGGAGATAAATGCTTTCAAGACACGCACTACCTCACCAAAAAGACGCTTGGCATCATCCAATGAACCGAACGACTCGATCGTGCCGACCATCTCCTCGACATCTTTCAGGTACACAGTTTTGGACTCTTCTCGGCGTTGCTTATCCTTTTCCTTTTCGATGGCACGCTTGTTCGCAGAAATTTCACCTTCGAGACGACCAAGCTCGCGCATGACGGAATCTTTTTCATTGCGTACATTGGCGATACGATTTTCCAGAGTGATCACCGCGTCACTTTTTACGTCTTTACTTTTCGAACCAGCCAAAATATTTTTCGAATGTTCAAGTGCTCGGTCAAGATCGGATAATTCTTTCTTCGGTCCAGCCAGCTCATGCGTGAGACGCGCCTTCTCTGTAGTCACATAATTTTCCTCTATGGCAAAATATTCTTTGTAAATGGTAATAAGCTCACGGCGCATCTCCTCAGCTTTCTCAACTTTCTCAACCTGCTTTTTCAAGAAGCGAAGATGTGGAGCAATCTCACGGCGGAGCGACTCGACTTGCTTCATATTTTCATCGGTCTTCTCGAGTTTGCGAATACTCTCCAGTTTTTTCCATTGATAAATCTTGAGACCTAAAGCATCCTCGATCATCTCGCGTCGCTCGCGAATATTTGCAGAAAGAATACGATCAGCTTCACCTTGCGAGATTATGTGATGCCCAGTAGCACCAATATGCGCGCCAGCCAACATTTCCACCACATCTTTGAGGCGGACTTGGCTGCCATTCAAAAGATATTCGTTGGCGTTATCGCGATGCACCACGCGCTCTATAGTAACTTCATCGAAATCGATGCTTGGAAATATGCGGCGAGAGTTATCAAATGTCAGCTTCACGTTTGCGCGGTTCGCACGGCCAGATGAGCTGCTGGAACTTCCTGGTCCTCCACTGTCGCCACCGCCTCCATTCCAAATCATGTCTTCACCACGTTTGCCACGAAGAGATTTTATAGACTGTTCGCCGAGTACAAATCTGAAAGCTTCAGCTACGTTCGATTTACCCGAGCCGTTCGGACCAACTATGCCGGTTATCGCCGAGGTAAAATCAAGAGTCGCCTTCTTGGCGAATGATTTGAAACCGGAAAGTTCAAGGGATTTGAGATACATTTTACTGCGGGGTTCGTGTCGCGGCACGGCCGATTGTTGTGGGTATATTATAGCAAATTTTATGTCGAAACCTCCACCCTTGTCACCGGGACATGTCCCCCACACATCCTCCCGAGCATTTCTGAAAAGTGACAACTTTTCTGTCACTTTGAAAAACATGCAAAAAGCATGTGTGTCGCCGGTCCGTGTCATTTAAATGGCTAAGAATCGTAGGTTGCACCGCCGATTATTTTCGTATTAGAACATGTTTCCTGAGCACATACAGAAATTGAGCCCTCGGAGGGCCTAATTTTCATATGGTGCCAGAAAGTATGTTCCAGTATCTTTAGAATAGCCACAACCGCTACCACCCCTTTGCGTCAAGCGCCTTTTCCGCAGCTTTCTGTTCAGCTTCTTGTTTCGATGGCCCAGAACCAGTAGCAACCTGTACATCGCCTAGAAATACTCCTAGAGTAAACTGTTTATCATGATCTGGTCCAACCTCCTTCAAAGTCTTATATGATGGCGTCACACCAACCTTTTCTTGCGCTTTCTCTTGGAAACGACTCTTGGCGTCGAGCCAAGTCTTATTCTTCACAATCTCATCTATATCCAAAATATCAAGAAGGTGATCGGCGATAAAATTCGCAGCTGGATTGTAACCTTGATCGAGATATATGGCACCGATAACTGCTTCAACGGCATTCGACAAAATAATCGAGCGAGCGCGGCCAGTATCCTTCGCTTCGCCGCGTGAAAGCATTATAAAATCGTTGAGCGAGATATGATCAGCAACTTTCATCAGACTGTTGGCATTGACTAGAGCCGCGCGATACGCCGTCAAATCCCCTTCGGCTTTATGTGGATATTTCCTGAAAAGAAAACTAGTAATGATAAGCTCTAGAACAGCATCACCAAGAAATTCCAGACGCTCATTATGCTCAAGTCCAGCGCCTTTGTTTTCATTCAAAAAAGACCTATGTGTACAAGCCATACGTAACAAAGAAATATCGTTGAACTCAACGCCAATTTGTTTCGCTAGTTTTGCTACATCATTTTTCATTTTAATAAAATCGCGGCGTATTATTTTCCTTCACTCAATAGCGTAACCGCCTTCGTCACTATCGGCAAAATATCATTATAAAAATTCAACTCCAAAATGTCCGACATCTTGAACCATTTAGCATCATCGAGACCTCCGCTTGGACCTTTTGTAAGTTTTGTAAATTCTGATTCAGCTAAGAAATAGTGGACTTGCTTACGGATTTTGCCTTTCTCTGGATCATTGGCAATATATTCATTCTCCTTAAGGTCTGCGATAATCTTAATATCAATACCCATTTCTTCCTTGATTTCTCGAATCGTACCAGCTTTTACATCTTCTTCGCCCTCCAACTTCCCCTTCGAAAGCGTCCAATGACCAAAAACATCGTGCACGAAAGCCATGTAAATTTCTTTGCCATTTTTCGCATAGACAACGGCGCCACCGAGGTGTTGCACTGGCATCTTCTCATATGGAACATCTGGAATCTTCTTCTTGGCCGGCAATGCATCCTTTCCTGGTTCACCGAGCTCCTTGTAAACCGCGCCGAGCACTCCATTTACGAAACGACCACTAGTCTCACCTCCGAAGGTCTTAGCAAGCTCAATAGCCTCATTTATAGCTACCTTGGATGGAACCTCGTCACGATCGGCAAAAATGAGCTCATAAAGACCAACACGGAGAACATTGCGATCCACTGGTGAAATCTTGTCTAGCGGCCAATCCGGAGCTGCCTTGACCATAATATCGTCAATCTCGGCACGCTTGGCGACTATACCATCGAACAATTCCTTGATAAACGAAACATCCGCGAGTCCAGGAGCAAACTCCTTTACATCGCGGGCAATAATAGTAGCGGCTTTTTCATCATGCTGGCCAGCCACATCCCATTCGAAGAGAGCTTGTAGGACTATGGAGCGTGATAGATGTCTATTGGCCATTTTGATGAAAGAACGATCCTTGTAACTAACCTTAACTCCTAAACTCAAATCTTAAATTATTTTGTTGATGTCTTCTTGGCGCTAGTCTTCTTAATTTTCGTTGCAACCTTAGCTGTCATATCTATAATAACACGACCATTGTAAGTACCACATGTCATGCAAAGCTGGTGGCTTCTGTGAGTAGCACCACACTTGCCGCACTTCGAAACGCGCACTGCATCCAGAGCGTGATGTGAGCGTCTATTGTTGCGATGTGATCGCGTTGCACGCATTCGATTTACCATGGAGAACAGTATTGCATATTATAGTTTATCGTGCAAGATGGCTCATGGCGCAAGACGACAAAGTATGTTATATTTTTTTGGTCCGCAAGTTGAAAACTTAAATGCGCCCATAGCTGTTTTGGTAGATATACAGACATGGGTGGCAAGCGAGATGTTAGTATGTTGAAAACTTAAATGCGCCCATAGCTCAGCTGGTAGAGCAGATCCCTCTTAAGGATAAGGTCGTAGGTTCGATCCCTACTGGGCGCACAAATCATAATATTTACCAAGCACTGACAAGGCCTTTACTTTTCCTATATTTCGTCTAATATCCTCAGAAGGAGGTGTGATTATGCTCATACTTGAAGAACGCAAACCGATACTAGTAAGCACTGGCGTGGGTATGCTACAGGAGGAATTGAAGGGTCATAATTTCTATTCTGTAGCTCTATTCTTTATAACCGGTGGGTTGTACGCATTGGCCAATGTCGAATTCAGATATGTCGACAAACCACTGGACAGACGATGGAAGATGTATAGGCAAGCAGATCCAGGAATTGAAGATCTGGTTTTCAATCCAGACAATCTTCCGGAACGAATCGAGCATCTCTTGATCCGAATCCGCGAAAACTTTGTTGGATTGTTATTTCAGGATCTGGAAATGTCTGTAATCGGTGAATCATTGACGATCAGTAGGATTGAGAACTGATTTACCGCGTGCATATATAAGCAGTTCTGAGCCAAGCCGCCAACCGAGAAAGGATTGGCGGCTAACTCTTTTACAATATATTTTTAATGAAAAATATGCTACATTGTGCGCATAGATAACATATAGACGCCGGGGTGGCGAAATTGGTAGACGCACGTGGCTTAGGACCACGCGGAGCAATCTATGGAGGTTCGAGTCCTCTCCCCGGCACAAAACGAACGAAGAGAGTTTTGTGATGGGAGTAAGCCGAATATTCGGCTTACGAGAGAGGACGAGAAAAGGTTGAGCATATTCCGACGAGTCACAGACGAGGAGGAATGCGAAACCTGTACCGAGTCTGTAAGACTCGAGTCCTCTCCCCGGCACA
>Ga0194053_10000061_pt1 | contig 77157 bp, 65 predicted proteins | sample SepL228m_MetaG_FD_161684 | JGI IMG/M metagenome (GOLD analysis project Ga0194053, IMG submission 161684) | Anoxic zone freshwater microbial communities from boreal shield lake in IISD Experimental Lakes Area, Ontario, Canada - Sep2016-L227-8m | ecosystem: Environmental > Aquatic > Freshwater >...
GTTTTCATCCGAATTCCCTTTCCTACGGATTCAGCCATAGGTTTTATACATCCCACCAGTGAACGAGGAATCCTCCCCTCCCCCCGCCAAGAGCAAAGCTCTTGGCGTCAGTCTGGGTGCAGGCCTTATTGGAGCACTGGCTCTCGCCGTTCGATACGGATGGCGCAACACACTGCGAGGGATCATTCCCGATGCCATCTCGCCGGCTGTCTTTGCCACACGGGTTGCGGAGACAACTCTCGGAGAAATCGTGTATCATACAGCTGACACTCAGAATCCCGGTACGCCGATACTTTTTCTGCATGGTGTGTTTCCCGGTGCCTCTTCTTTCGAGTGGTCAAAAATTTACCCCCGGTTTGCCAATACCTGGAGGGTTCTGGTTCCTGACCTGATTGGATTTGGCGAGTCCCAGAGGCCCTATCCGGCCCTGTCGGCGGAGGAGCAGGTGCGTTCGCTTGCAGAATTTTTGGATGGCACAACACCGCGGGAGCCAGCCGTCATCGTGGCTTCCGGGCTCAGCGCCAACATAGCCCTGCTCTTTGCAGCCCGTTACCCGGAACGAACGATGCGAGTGATTCTCTGGATGCCGGATGTGGCCCTTGGCAAGGCAAACCCATCCCGGGGATGGCATCGCCTCGGTTGGTTTCCAAGTATGGCAAGGCTTGTTTACCGGTATCAGCTCTCCACGGAATCATTTCTGCGCTCGTGGCTGCTTCGATCTGGATTCACACTTGATGGAGGCGGGCTTGAGGAAGCTCTCTCAGTCATCACTTCGACCGCCCAGCAGTATGGTGCAGAACACGCCTTCCTAGCGCAATCCTCCAAGGCATACTGGCGCGGCCTCCGCACGGGACTAAGGTATCTCTCCTCTCCGGTCTCGATGTTACTGGCCATCGGATCCGACAAGGACTCTTCGGCGGCAATCAGCGACCTGCGTCCCCTTGTAAGCCGCTTTGCCATTGTGGAGGTTGCCGCCCAGGGAGCACTCGCCCCCGTCGCCGAAGCCGATGCAGTCGCATCAGCGATCGAGCGGGAGCTTTCGACGACAACCCCGGATTCATCAACCGGCATTACAGCATAAACTCCAGCAACGACATTGATGGACTTCTTGCTGTAATCGGCATTATCTGCATATTTTTCTTCATTCTTCAGCCATGAGTCTTCAGCTTGTCACGGAGTGAATGTATCCGATCTGAGAGAAATCCTGCAGTATGTGCCCCGTTTTCGCGAACGGATCTTTGTCATCGCCGTGGATGGCACCGTGGCTGCCTCCGACAATTTTTCCAATATCCTGCTCGATATCGCTGTGCTTCGCTCTCTGAGCGTTCGCGTGGTTCTTGTCCATGGCGCGAGCCACCAGATCGAACAACTCGCCACCAAGAGGGGTATCGTGACGACCAACAGCGACGGAACCGGCATCACGGATGAATCGACCTTGGAGCTTGCCATCGATGCAGGCATTCGCCTCACAAACAGGATCATGGAGGGGCTTTCAGCCGTCGATCTCAGGGCTGCGTATGCCAATGCGATCATCGCGCATCCTGCAGGCATACTCGGCGGTACGGATCAACTGCTTACCGGAAGGGTGGAACGCGTGGATAACCATGCTCTCGAACTGCTTCTCAAAGAGGGCATCATCCCGGTCATCCCACCACTGGGATTCGACGGCGAAGGACGCACTTATCGTGTCAATTCGGATGGCATTGCGCTGGAAGTGGCCGAGGCTCTGCATGCCGCCAAAATTATTTTTCTCGGTGCGGATGATGTGATCGGTGGTACACACCCGTTACCCCGCCAGCTTTCCATCGATGAATCGGAAGAACTGATCAAAAAACTACGCGCCTCTAACGGGCCGTCGGGACTTATTTCCAAAATCGAGTGCGCCGCACGCGCCTGCCGTGGAGGAGTGCCTCGGGCCCATCTCTTGGACGGAAGGATCAATGAGGCCTTGCTCACGGAAATTTTCAGCCACGACGGTGCTGGGACAATGATTTATTCCAATGAGTATGAGCAGATACGACGGATCTATAAAAAGGATGTCCGTTCCATCATGACGCTCATCAGGCAATCTGTGGAAGATGAGGAAATCGCGCGGCGAACCCGTGCGGATATTCTCGATCGGATCGAGGACTACTGGATTCTGGAAGTCGATCGCACACCAATCGCCTGTGTCGCCCTGCATGTCGATCGCGAGCATTCGCTTGCAGAAATGGCATGTCTCTATGTGAGCCGCAGCCATGAAAACAAGGGGTTTGGCCGTAAACTGATGGCATTCACCGAAAATCTTGCCAGAGAAAAGGGTATTGAAAAAATTTATGCCCTATCCACACGGGCTGTGAACTATCTCCAGCAAAAGGGGGGGTATCTTGAAACAAGTTCAGATACTCTGCCACCAGAACGCCGCACCCGCTACGCGATCAGTGGAAGGAATTCCAAGATTCTTGTTAAGGAACTGCGTCCGAAGCATTCCTAAACACTGCTATCCCGGTGTTTGCATTGTCACTTTTACTCGCGAATAATTCCACCCCCTGCGGATATTGGATTGATGGGTGTGTCATCCTGCTCTATTTCGGGCTAATCGTAGCCATCGGGTTGAGGGCCGGCAGAGGCAACGCAACGCTGAAGGAGTTTTCACTTGGGGGGCGCGCCATACCATGGTGGGCTGTGCTGGCCTCGATCATTGCAGCCGAGACGAGCGCGGCTACCTTCCTTGGCACTCCGGCGGAGGGATTCAAAACCCACGCATTTTTCTACGGTCAACTAGCCATTGGCACCGTGATTGCGAGGGTGGTGATCGCTTTCACCTTCATTGGTCCCTACTACCGCTACGGCGTGGAGAGTATCTACGAGTTTCTCATGGTGCGGTTTGGTCCCTATACCAAAAATGCTGCCAGCGGAATTTTTCTGTTTACCCGGGTACTTGGGATCGGTGTGCGCCTCTATCTGGGTGGGGTCATCCTAGTTGAAATGCAGAGTTATTTCGGCGCAAAGCCATCCCTCGAGAGCTATTTCTGGGGCATCCTGGCCATCACACTCATCACGACGGCCTATACGATGGCCGGAGGTATTAAGGCGGTGATCTGGACCGACCTGATTCAGGCCGCGCTGATGCTCGGTTCAGTCGGCGTTCTTATCTTCTTCCTCCTTCACAATCTGGGAGGACTCCAACCTGCTCTTGCTTCCGCTGGTGGCTGGGAGCATCTTCAGTGGATTCAGGTTGGGTGGGATTCCTCCCTCCCATTCGGCAAGGCACTTTCTGGAATGCTTTCCGAACCCTACACGATCTTTGCCGCTGTCATCGGTTCCACTATTTTTACCATGGCGACCCACGGTACTGATCAGGATATGGTGCAGCGTTTGCTGACCGCCCCGAACCCCGCAAAATCGCGTTTCTCGCTGATCCTCAGCGGTCTGGCTGACATCCCCATCGCCCTCGCCTTTCTTTCGGTGGGCATCCTGCTCTATCTCTTCTATCGTGGACCGGGAGGAGGAGTGCCGAATATTCCCGACAACAACATCCTTGCTCACTTCATTGTTTTTAACCTGCCGGTCGGCCTGCGGGGTCTGATCATCGCCGGGGTGCTTGCAACCATGATGGGATCCACCTCGGCAGCTCTCAACGCTCTGGCGACAAGTTTCACCTCGGATTTTTATCTGCCCTATGTGAATCCGGGAGCAAGCGATCTCGACTCGGTGAGGGCGGCGCGTATCGCCACCCTGATTTTTGGCCTGTTCATGGTCGTGGTGGGTACTCTTGCTGCTTACTCAGTGCTTCACGATCCGCGACTTACCATCATCCCGCTCGCCATCGGGATTCTGGGATACACCTATGGATCACTCCTCGGAATTTTTCTCCTCGGAATGCTCACCAGTAGACTGGGTTCGGACAGGATGAATGTCGTGGCCATGATGGGTGGCATTTTGGCCGTCTTTTTTCTGGGTAAAGTTCATCTGCCGGGACTTATCGACTTCGGGAAATGGATGCCTGCGTGGTGGCCGGACATCGCATGGCCCTGGTATGTCCTGATTGGTTGCACGACAACTCTTCTGCTTTCCTTGGTTTTCTCTGTCGCACTACCACGCCCACAAGACGGTCAAGAGTTTTCGGCAGCTTCCAAAAAATAAAGGCGGCCTTTTTTTCTGTTTCTGCTTGAGGGGAGCGTCCGTCGCTTTTTATTCTCCACCTCCCTTAGGAAAACTTTTCATCCTGCCAATCGCCTCTTCCCTCACTTGAACACCACCTCGCGCATCTCACCAAAGACAGCACTCGCTGTAAGGACCTCTGAGGACTTCCCGACGGAAGACTCCAGGGGCATGGGAGGAGCCGGACAGGACACCCCTCATTCACTTCTCTGGGATCGCCTCTCCGCAGTCATCCGTAACCGTGTTCCAAGCGACAGTTTTGAACGCTGGTTTAGCGGAATGTCAGTGGTTGCTCTTGATGCAAATTCAGTCACTCTGGGGGTGCCGAATCCGATTCATCAGTTTTTTATCGAAAGCAACTATTCCAGCCTGCTCCATGCAGCTGTTGAGGAAGTTTGCGGAGTCCCTCTTTCCCTCAGCTTTGACTCCTCTGGCGAGAGCCATGCAGAGATGCCGGAAAGTACTGCGGCGTCATCCCCATCAAGACCTGCCAAGACTCTCTCCGTGAACACCATTCCCTCGGGAATGAATCCCTCCTATACCTTCGAGAGTTTCATTGTCGGTGCCAATAATCAGTTCGCTCATGCTGCCTCCCACGCCGTCGCGAATTCACCGGCACGAACTTACAACCCACTTTTCATCTACGGCGGCCCCGGACTTGGCAAAACCCACCTCCTTCAGGCAATCGGACACCGGGTGCTGGCAACCAAAAAAAACGCCAAGGTGGTCTATCTCCGCAGCGAGCAGTTCACCAATGAATTCATCGATGCGATTGCAACCAATGCCATCGTGGCGTTCCGCAAGCGGTATCGTCAGGCCGATATCCTGATGATCGATGATATTCAGTTTTTTGCAGGCAAGGAAAAAACCCAGGAGGAGTTCTTTCATACATTTGGAGCACTTCACGATGGCCACAAGCAGATCATTCTTTCCAGCGATCGCCCTCCGAGCGAAATTGCGAATCTGGAACAGCGACTTGTCTCCCGTTTTGAATGGGGAATGACCGCGGAGGTTCAACCTCCCGACATGGAGACCCGGATCGCCATTCTTCAAGGAAAGGCATCACGGATGCATATCGAGATCGAGCATTGGGTCATGGAATTCCTTGCCGATAAGATCCGCAGTGACATTCGCCGTCTTGAGGGGGCCCTCATGCGTGTGGCCGCTTACAAATCACTCAGCGGACAGTCGCTCAATATCGAGGCTTTGGAACATCTGCTCCGTGATGTCCTTCAGGAACAGGCACGCAAAGCGGTAACCATCGATCAGATCCAGAAAAAGGTGGCCGAGCACTTCGACATACGGTTGGCAGACATGACGAGCAAGCGAAGGCAGGCAAGCATCGCCTACCCGCGCCAGGTAGCCATGTATCTTTCCCGTGAAATGACTCCCTCCACCCTCATTGAAATCGGCGATGCATTCGGTGGCAAGGATCACGGCACTGTTATTCACGCCTGTAAGCTGGTTAAGAAACGCATGGAGGAGGATCCCAAGGCACGACATCTGGTGCGTCTGCTCGACCAACAACTCCAGCGGTAGTGCTTCCACTGAATGATTCTTCCGAGAATCAGTTGACACGCAGGCCCATAAGAAACTATCCAGAAGGCTCATTTTTAGGCTTCGTTATTTTTCATCTATGAAATTCACAGTTACCAAGCAGGCCCTCCTTGATGGACTGCAACGCATCCAGAACATTGTCTCCAACAGGGTCACCCTTCCCGTACTCTCCAATGTTCTATTGGAAACCACCGAATCAGGTCTCCAACTTACCGCCACGGACATGGAAGCAAGTGTGCGCACCGAGACTCCTGCCAATGTGGAAAGGCCGGGCTCAACAACCATCCCGGCGAGGAGACTCCTTTCCATCATCCGCGAACTTCCGGCGGAAGAGATCCAGATCGACACTGATGCAAAAAACATCACCTCGATCCGAAGCGGTCCGAGTTTTTTCAAGATTTACGGCCTCTCAAAGGATGAGTATCCGACCTTCCCTTCACTTGATGAAAAGCGGGGGTTCTCCATGAAGCAATCCGAGTTGAAGGAAGGGTTGCGCAAGACCTCCTATGCAATCTCCCTCGATGAGACGCGCTATGTGCTCAATGGCATTCTTTTCTCGTTTCGCGACGGGCGACTCACCCTGGTCGCCACCGATGGTCGCCGCCTGGCTCTCTGTGATGCGGAACTCGGTGAAATCAAATATCCTGAAGGTCATGAGAGGGATTTTATCGTGCCTACCAAGGCTATTGGAGAACTTCAGCGTCTGCTCACCGACGACAAGGATGTCCGGCTTCATGTCGGAGACAATCTTGTCGCCTTTGACCTTGGAACCACGGTTCTGGCCACAAAGCTCGTGGATGGTACTTATCCGAATTACCGTCAGGTCATCCCCGGAGAGGCTAAGGAGCGAGTCACCCTTGAACGGGAGACCCTCCTGCAGTCTGTTCGCCGTGTCTCCCTGCTCAGCAGTGACAAAAGCGGTTCCGTGAGACTTAATTTCTCCAAGAATACTCTCGATATCACTTCCAATACTCCTGAAGTGGGTGAAGCCAAGGAGTCGGTAACTGTCAACTATAAGGGCAGGGATCTCTCCATTGCCTTCAATCCTGAGTTTCTGATTGATCCCCTGAAGAACCTCCCCGATGACACCATTGCCTTGGAACTCATCGATGAAATGAGCCCAGGTGTCATCAAGATCAACTCCGCGCAACGGTTCCTCTATGTGCTGATGCCAATGCGCGTCTCTGTCTAGGGAAACGGCTGCCACTTCCCTCAGCATTGCATCCTGTGATGAAAATTTATGGAGTAGCCTTCGTTTTGGGTATTGCCCTTCTCTTGACCGGTTGTGAGACACCCCTCGTGACACAAACTCCTCAAGAGAGACAGGCCATCTCTTCGACCATTGCCTCCGAAGCTCCGGGGGATTATTTCATAGGTCGCCGTTTTTATAAGGTGGATTATAAAATGTGGGGTTGGATTAGGAAGCCGGGTGAACCGTGGAAAAAATCCCGAATGGTCATGCTGAACGAACAAAAGGTTCTGGCCCCTGACCGGACCCGCAATGTTATTGGATCGGACAATAACTATGAATATCGCCTCTCCGGATATTTTTCTGGAGAAAATGTCTATGAGCCGGCCAGCGACGCAGTCTATCCGGAGTTTGTCCTCACGGGAGCATCCGTGATATCCACCAACCCGCCCTTGATTTTCCCCGATCGTCGTTGGGTTGACCCGGCCATCCGACTGATTTCACCGCCACAGTATTAGACCGGTCTAAGCAATTCTATAGCCCTTCTTTGACGGCGGCATGGTACCGTTTGGCGGTGTTGCGTCGCTCCGTCAGTAGCTCATTGAATACAGCCTCTTTGCTTGCTCCTTGCCATCCGACCACATGGCGCTCGCAAATGATTTGGCCACACTATTACTTAAAACGATCTAGGACTCGTTCCTGGCCCTCTTCAACATGGATGTAGTGGACTTGCCAGGAACTAGGGAAAGCAGTTTAATCTCGGCACCAACCTCCTCCAAGACGGCGCGTTCCTGGGGATCCAGCGTCTCCAGGCTGTAATCCCCACCTTTCGCATAAACGGCTGGGCGAAGTTGACGGATGACTTCAGTGACACGCTTGCCCTCGAAGACGGAGACATGATCCACGCAACGCAGCGCAGCCAATACTTCTGCACGATCAGGTTCGCCGTTAAGAGGCCTCTCAGGCCCCTTGAGTTCACGGACAGATTGATCGCTATTGATGGCCACCACCAACGCATCTCCGAGCTTGCGGGCCTGCTCCAGATAACGCACATGACCGGTATGCAGAAGATCAAAACATCCGTTGGTCAGAACAAGCCTTTTTCCTTTGGCAGCGTACATCTCCCCAAGGGCTCTCAGTTCGTTAGGCATCACAATTCGCTCCATGCGGGTGACGATGTGAAATCGGCGCTACCGAGGAAAGAAGATTCTTCTTTTTTAGAACCAACCAACACCCTTTAATGTGCCCCTCTATGTCCATCAGCACATCACACCACCATGATGTCAGTGAAAATAGCGATGCGCATGAAAATGAAGAATGGGTTCTTCTGGCATGGCTTTCAGGTGCCTGCCTGATCTTTACTCTGCTCGGACTGCTCTTTGATTATCTTCATGCTTCCGATGTGGTGACGATCCCCCTTTATCTGCTGGCCTATCTTTCGGGCGGCTGGGATGCAGCGGGGGATGCATGGCAACGGGTGCGCAAAGGCCAGCTTGATGTTCATTTTCTAATGCTCTCGGTGGCTTTCGGTGCCGCCCTGATCGGCGCATGGAAGGAGGGTGCGCTCCTGCTCTTCCTTTTTTCAGCTTCGGGTGCGATGGAGCATTTTGCCATGGGACGCACAAAAAAGGCTATCAATGCCCTTTTTCACGGTGCTCCCAAGACTGCCAGAGTGCTGGCAGATGGTATTGAGAGCCAACTTCCCGTGGAGCAACTTGTCACCGGCATGGTCGTTCTGGTCACAACGGGTGAGCAGATCCCGGCAGACATGGAAGTGATTAAGGGGGAAAGCGCCTGCGACGAATCCAACCTTACAGGCGAGGCAATCCCCGTTCCAAAATCCATCGGAGATACTGCACTCTCAGGGACAATCAACCTTTGGGGCATTCTGGAAGGTCGAGTGATCAGGCCGGCCAGTGAGAGTTCCCTTCAGAAGATCATTCGCCTGATTCAGGACGCGCAGAACATGAAGGCTCCATCGCAGCGCTTCACCGATCGATTTGGCACCGGTTACACATGGTGTGTCCTCTCGCTCTGCCTGGTGATGTTCCTTGTCTGGTGGCTTATCCTGAAGCTGCCTCCCTTTGAGAGCAATGACGGATCGGCCAGTGCCTTTTACCGCACAATGACCCTACTCGTGGTCGCATCGCCCTGCGCACTTGTTCTCTCGGTTCCCTCAGCGATCCTTTCGGCCATCGCAAGCGGAGCGCGTCGTGGTATTCTCTATCGAGGAGGGGCAGCCATCGAGACTCTTGCCGATGTCGCTGTTGTGGCTCTCGACAAAACAGGGACGCTGACTTCCGGGAATCTGGCACTGTCACACATTGAGCTTTTTGAGGGGGAAGAATCCCATTTCCGATCTGTCGCTCACTCGCTGGCTCGACTCTCCGAACACCCTCTCTCCCGCGCCATCCGCAAACTCGCCCGATCCTGGGGCACCACCGCAATGGAGGTGGCCAATTTCCAAACCATCCTGGGCAAGGGGGTAAAGACCACTATCGATGGGGAAACCTTCGTCATGGGTAGCAGAGCTCTTGTCTGCGGACTTGCCAGATTCAACGATCGCGAGGTGCCTGAAACCTCCTCGGAGAGCTCAACCAATGCCGGAGCGGTTGTCTGGGTCGCGGGCGACCATCTCCTGGGATGCATGACATTCAGTGACGAAGTGAGGGCCGAGTCCCTTTTCACCCTCCGTGAGCTGCACCGTCAGGGCGTGCGCACCGTGATGCTCACAGGCGATCATGAAGCAGCCGCCAAAGCCATCGCCGATAAAGTGGGCATCGGGGAGACTCTCTATGAACTCTCCCCGGAGAAGAAGGTTCAGGCAATCGAACGGCTTAAGGAAAATGGTACAGTTCGCGTTGCCATGATCGGGGATGGCGTCAACGATGCACCCTGCATCGCCGCCGCAGATGTCGGCATTGCCATGGGTGCGCGAGGATCGGATGCAGCGCTGGAGCAGGCGGAAATTGTCCTTATGAACGACCGGTTGGAAAATTTCCTCCTCGCCCGAACCCTAAGCGTCCGGGCAAAATCGATCATCTTTCAGAATATCGTCATCTCGCTCGGAACCGTGCTGATCATGGTGACCACCGCTTTTCTGATGCCCATCCCCCTTACGCTGGGTGTGGCGGCCCATGAGGGCAGTACTTTCATTGTTGTGCTCAACAGCCTTCGGTTACTGGCCATCAAGCTTCATGTACCTGCGAGCGACAAAGGAAAAACGGAAGAGACTATTTCCATAAAATCGGTCAAATCCTGCCATCCCATCACCTGAGCACCGGATGCAATGACGGCATCGCCGTCTCCTTGGCCCAGGGAAGCTTGGAGTTGGGCCAGCGCGCGCCCTCCAGAGCACTCCAGTAGATGGTTGACACACCCAAATCCCGGGCCATTTGCTCCCAACCCGGTTCACCGTTCATGATCCAGTTAAGGGCAGCCAGCCGGGGCTTGTAATCCAAACCATGACTCCATAGATGCCCTTCATAACCACAGACAACCGGATGCCCCAGCAGGAGAACCGGATGATTGAATTCTGGCGCACAAGCGAGCACCTCTTCCGGGGGAGTGCTTTTTAGAACGGAAGCGGTTTCCTCAATCTGCATTGCCTTGATGAGCTCGTAGCCGTGCCTTCCGTCAAGCCCTGTTGCCAAAGTTGCCGCACCTGAACCGAACAATAAAATCAGTGTCACGGCACGAACCATGAAATTGCGCCGCACCAGCAAGACGCTCCAGAGATAAGGAACCATCACAATCCACGACCATAGCATCAGTTTCATATTATCCCACGGCCACGGCGCAAACCGGAAGGTCATACAACAAACAAAAACAAAAACAGCCGGCCAGACGAATGCACGCGCCTCAGAACTTTCACCATGTCTGAACAGGAGCAGGACAAGTATCAATGCCAGCGGTAGGGAAATGCCGAAATTCCAGAACCAAAATCGCACCGTACCGTCGCTCATCCACCCAGGACTCCATCCTACAGAATGCATTGCAGGGGAAGCACCCGCACCGGTGGTTACAAGCCATCCGGAAAAAGCCATCAGAGGCCAGGCAATCAGTGGAAGCTTGCAAAAGCGAGAGCGAGTTGCCGGGGCGAGGAAAAGAATGGCTAGCATCACCACACCGAAAAACAGAGCCGTATGGATACTGAAGAGAGGCATTGCGCCCAGAAGCAGCACCTGAACAGAAGTGGGTAGAATGATCTTCTGTGGATAGGCAAAATTTTCCTCCCTCCAGGCAGAGAGCAAGAGTAATCCTGCAGGCAGTACAAACAGAAATCCCCGTTGCGTCACGAACAGAGTCAGAAACAGATTTTTCCATTCGCTCACAGCATCGGGATCTTCGCCACGTAGCAGCACAAGGGCCGACATTCCTCCATTGAAAAGCAACGCAGCCAATGCCATCCCTCTCCCCCATTGCCAGAGGGCATACCCGGCAAGTGCGGCACCACCCAGTCCGCAAAGGATCAATCCCCTGTTCACGGGGACTCCGGCGATCAGCAACAGAGTGTTGAACAGATCACTCCCAAGCGGATAACGAAGAGGTTCGCCCAAGAGGATCGGACTAGCCGGCCACCAGTGTGTCGTCACAGCCATCCAATTGATGAAGGAGAGATGAAGCGAGAGATCACCAAGATTATTGGGAGATAATATTTTCCACTGATCCCCATCGAGATAGATCAACCAGACGAATGCCCGCACCGAAGCGCATGTAAAAATGCCTATCACAATCCATTCCCAGACTGATGGATGAGCCACAGGCAATCCTGAAGGAACGATTCTCAATACTAAAATAACCGTTCCAAGCCCAAGTAACAGGGCACACAGGGCACCCCATTGATTCAGACCGTGTCCGAAGTAGGAAAGCGGAAGGGCAGTTATCACCGAAGCTGCCACCCCGGAAAGTATTGCGGCGACCCATTTCATGGATGGGTCGGAACAGTCCGCTCGGATGTTCCGTGCAAGGGATTGGCAAACCAATTCCGGAAAATTCTTTCCTTGAACCACACCGTACACTCATCCATCGAGTCCCTTAGTTGAAATCGCCTTTTCAAATAGGGCTCCCTCAGGTGATCTTCAACGGCTTTCTGCTGTGAAGAAAGTGCCACAATGAAATCCCCGTCCAATACTTCGGGCATTTTGTCGTAATAGCCGATTCGAGTAAAATCACCGAAGATCCAAGGTAGAGGATAGTAACTGTCCAGAATGATCTGTCCCCCCATCGCATAATTGCGCGGATCAAGTCGAGCGATGGCAAGTACCGGTTCCGTCACCTTTACGATCTCCGGCATCGTCTGCACATAGACATAAGTTTCCCTGGGGTCGGTAAAATGACGAAAATTCAATCGCACGGTCATGAATAATGAGATCGCCAAAACGATGGCAGCAATGATTGACGCAAGGAAACGGGGAGAGGTTTTTTCCCATAGTTCTTGAACAGCACACCCAAAGAGCAAAAAAAACGGCCAGGTGATTGAAATCACACACCATGGTGTCTTGTAGGGTATAACAGAATAGGCCACGAGCACCCCGGTTGCATAGATGGCAAGATACCGCATCATCGCCGAGGATGGCCAGGCAAGCCGGACAGCGTAAAGAAAGCCCACGAACGCAGGCCATTCATAACGCAGCATCAGGGCAATCCAGTAGTAGTTTAATGGACCGGCCTGATAATCAGTCTTCACATGACCTCCCTCTCCCACGCCAGTGTGAAACCACTTTGAGTATGCCGTGAAAAATCCTGGAATACCCGACCAATTCAAAAATGTACCCGAATAGAAAAAGATGAGCAGAGCAAGGGATAGTAATAGATAAAAGCTCAAATCGTTGATCGACCAAATCCGTGCAACGGGGGGTAAGTTGGGTCGAGAGGGTAGTATTCTCTGCCAAAACATCAGAAAAAACGCCGCCATGACAAAACAGACAAAATGAATGAGCGCTGTCTCCTTCAACAAAAACATCAGGGTAAGACCGATCACCGTAATGAAGAGCTCCCGCCGTCCCCCTGATTGCCAGAGTCCCATGATACCCCATGTGGTGATCATGAGGGCAAGGACAAGCCAAGACTCATGAATGGCGTAGCGCCCAAAAAAAAGGGCTCCTGGGGAAAGGGCAAGAGCAAGAGCTCCAAACCGGGATGCCATGGATCCCAAATACCGGTCATACCTCAACGCCAGCCATACCGAAGCAGCACTTGCCAGCACAGAAGGAAGCCTCAGGGCCCAGAGATTCCTTCCAAGCAAAGCAAGCGATGCGAAGAGAAGATAAAAATAAAACGGCCCGTGATAGTTCTCGGGATCATAACGGTAGCATCCATTCAGGTGCATCTGATCGACAAACCATCCGTTGATGCCCTCGTCAAAGTGGGCGGGTTTGAGCTCAAGTGCCCAGAGCCGGAGAGCTAACGCCAGCAACAAGATGGCTCCTTCGATCAGAAGCCCCGAAATGAGAATTTTTTTGAGAGGGAGGAAAAATCGCACCCCAGCGGAAATATCCTTCATGGAGCAATGTATCAAGCAGAGCTGTAATTCACGATCTTACCGGGGATGTAAGAGCAACTGCTCCGCAGCAAAAACTCCCGAAAGCCATGCGCCCTCAATACGACCGCCATTGAGGCCATCACCAATAAGGTAAAGAGAAGGGACTGAAACCGATCTCATGAAACCTCCCTGAGCAGACGGCCCATCAAGACGGGAATAACGCCACCGATGTACGGTGAATGAAGTCGGCAAACCCATCCAATCCCCGGCGATCATGGTAGCCTCTTTAATGAGCTCTAATCCGGCCAGATTCAACTCGTCCAGGGATGACTCCAGATGCTGCATAGCAAATTTTTTGGAAGTGTGCAAAACCGCCACTTTGCCTCTGGAATCAGGCTTCCTGCGTGAGGAATCCCATGCCAACCATGCGAGTTTGGAAGCCCTATCCTGCACCTGAATACCATGCCATGGCGGTGTCTGGAGAGATTCCTCATAGGAGGTCATGACGGCAATGCATGGAGTAACCACCACGCGCTCAAGCATCGCGTGCTGATCTGCGGAAAAGTGATAACCGACGAGTTTCATCGCTTGAGGGATCGGAGCCGAAACCATGAGATGATGACATGCAATCAAAGGGGAACCCTTCGCGGGATCAGCCTCCAGATACCAGCACTCGCTTTTGCGATGAACCTTCTCCACCTGATATTCACGATGAATGGCTATCCCCTCGCTAAGATTTTTGCCCAACTGACTCATCCCATCACGACAGGCATAACGCGTTTCGCCGAGGTGCGGATCGGGCCCTGACAATTTCCCCTCGCTCCAGTGGTGCACTCCATCACACCATGGAAAGCAGACACCCTGTTCCTGCCACCGGGCAACCTGTTGCTGAAAGCGGGGATCCCGGGCCGTAAAAAATTGCGCACCATGATCGACAGGGACTTCTACCCCCGGGGCAGCTGATGTCCTCCGGGTAGCCGCCCGTCCTCCCACGCCGCGGCTCTTTTCCAGCACCACCACATTGAGACCCTTGGCACGGAGATGACTTGCTGCTGAGAGACCGCTCAGACCGGCGCCAATAATGGCAACATCATGGATTTCCGCACTCATGACGGATGTGACAGGGCGAGCACTTCCGAAGCGGTCTTGAAGTGCATCTTCGCAATCTTGGGGAGTATGTCTGTACCATACTGAGCGATGAGGCTTGCGGCCGCCGCCTTCACCTTTGGAGAGACACCCTTGCAAAGTGTAACTCCCAACTCTCTCCCGCTTCCATCGAGCCAATCGATGAACCCCTCTCTGGCAAGTATCGAGGCGGCGGCCACTGCGTAGTCGCTTTCTGCCTTGGTACGCTGGTCAAGCTGGATCTTGCGACCCTTTTCCAGAAGTGCCTTCTGCAGCACGCGAGCATCTGCAAATTTATCGGAGAGTGCACGGGGGCAATCTGGCACCCTGGCACAGAGATTCTCAATCACACGCGCGTGCCCCCATGCCAGAAGTCTGTTGAGATTGCCGATATTACCGTAAAGTTGGTTGTATTTCTCCGGCTTGATCACGATGACCTCCGAAGGTGCCCCCGATTTACGGATCACTCCGGCAAGGTCGCGGATTTTCTTATCACTGCCAATCGACTTGCTGTCCTGAATACCTGCATCGCGCAAATGCCTTGCCAGATCGCCATCAAGAAAGACCCCTGCTATCACCAAGGGCCCAAAAAGATCCCCCTTCCCACTCTCATCGATCCCGAAATGAGGCTCAAACTGCTCCGGTGAATGAATCTCATCATACCCCAGGCGCGCCTCTTCCAGTATTTCAGGCTCCAGCACAAAGGTGATGAAGTCTTCCAATCCATTTCCCTGCAGAACAGCCTTGGGGCCTTTCTCATACACAGCGATTGCCAATTTTTCCTTTCTAGCCGCATAGAGCATGTAGGGCTTTTGCTCAAAGCCAAATCCACGTTCTTCAAGAATGGCGCGTAGTTTTTCCGTCTGCGCGATGGTGAGTGAAACTGTCTGTGAGTGGAGAGGTGGCACGACCGTAATGCTTGCTGTTTTCCCAACGATGCCTTACCAGCCTTTCATGAACAAGGAGAAGAGCATCGGCATGGCCCAGCACGCATTGCTTGAGTGGCATGCGTTTTTTGGTCGCCATGATCTGCCTTGGCGTAAAGACATGTCACCCTATGCGGTGCTTGTCTCCGAGTTCATGCTTCAGCAGACCACGGTTGCAACAGTCGTATCCCGCTTTGGAGAATGGATGAAGATTTTCCCGATGCTTTCCGATCTTGCTGCTGCAAAGGAAGAAACCGTGCTCTCGGCATGGGAGGGACTTGGCTACTATGCACGGGCACGGAGATTGCATGCTGCTGCCAGAAAAATTATCGAACGGCACGACGGGGTCATTCCCAGGGAGGAGATTCATTTGCTGGCACTACCGGGTGTGGGCGCCTACACAGCGGCAGCGATCAGGGCCTTTGCTTACGATGAACACGCGCTGGTCCTTGATACAAATATCATTCGGGTGCTGGCTCGTCACGCCAACCTGACTACTCCAATCGATCGTGCCGAGGGAAAGAAACCACTCCTGCGTATTGCCGACTCATTCTACCCGGAACGCAACTGTCGAAAGTTAGCCTCGGCTCTGATGGATTTGGGAGCCACTCTCTGCACTTCAGGAATGCCGGCTTGCGCTTCCTGTCCTCTCAAGCCCACCTGTCTGGCGCTTGAGCCTGAACAGATTCCCAAAAAGGCTGCACGCGCAGTCACAACAAAACAGACTGAATTGCGAGCCTGGTATTTTTATAAAAATCGCCTGTATCTGGAGAAATCCCCAGGATCTCGCTGGCAGGGACTCTGGATTCTGCCCGAACTCAGCGACAACAAACCCCAAGGGCGGCCACTTGGAGAAATCACTTACCCGATCACCCGTTATCGGATAAGGATGAAAGCCTACCGGACAACTCTGAAACCCCAAGCGAATCTAAAGGGGTTCACGCCAGCCGAGTTAAAGAAAATTCCCATTCCTTCCCCGCATCGCCGAGTCATCGAAAATATTCTTAGAAAAGTGGCTGTTTAAGGGCGGTTGCAGCATGTGAACTTTCGAGACATAGTGTTCCAGATGGCCACAACGACAACCGACCTGAACAACCTGCCGGATCAGAACGGACACTTCGGCCCCTATGGGGGACGCTTTGTGCCGGAAACGCTCATGACAGCGCTTTTGGAGCTGGAGCGCGAATATGCCAACGCCCGAAAAGACCCCGCGTTCCGTAGCGAACTTTCACATCTTCTCCATGATTTTGTTGGCAGGCCAACACCTCTCTATCTTGCAGAACGCCTTACCCATAAACTAGGGGGTGCAAAGATCTATCTCAAACGGGAGGATCTGCTTCATACTGGAGCCCATAAGATCAATAATGCCCTTGGCCAGATTCTACTCGCCAGACGGATGGGAAAACGAAGGATTATTGCTGAAACTGGAGCCGGCCAACATGGGGTTGCCACGGCAACTGCGGCAGCCCGCTTCGGCTTTGAATGCCGCATTTACATGGGTGCGGTTGATATGAAACGCCAGGCCCTCAATGTAGCGAGAATGCGCTTTCTGGGCGCGGAAGTAATAGGCGTCACAGCTGGACAGGCGACGCTCAAAGAGGCAATCAATGAAGCCATGCGTGACTGGGTGACCAATGTTCGCAACACACACTACATCCTTGGTTCCGCCCTTGGCGCTCATCCGTATCCGATGATTGTCCGTGATTTTCACCGGATCATCGGCGACGAGGCCCGTCAACAAATCCTCCAGCGGGAAGAGAGGCTTCCTGATCTTCTCCTAGCCTGTGTGGGCGGCGGAAGTAATGCGATCGGTCTGTTCCATGCCTTTCTAAAAGATGAAGCTGTTCGGATGACAGGCGTTGAAGCTGGTGGAGGAGGGATCATACGTGGTCAGCATGCAGCCAGATTTCAGGGAGGACAGCTAGGCGTACTTCAAGGCACCAAGACATGGCTTCTTGCCGATGCTGACGGGCAGATTGAACTGACTCATTCCATCTCGGCCGGACTAGACTATGCTGCCGTTGGCCCAGAGCACAGTTTCCTGCGCGATGTCGGGCGTGTTCATTATGCCTACGCCACCGATACTGAAGCTCTCGCTGCCTTCCATGAACTTTCCTGCATAGAAGGGATTATTCCTGCACTGGAATCAGCACACGCCATCGCCGAGGTCATCAAGGTGGCACCCTCCATGAAACCGGATCAGATAATCATTGTGAATCTCTCCGGTCGCGGAGACAAAGATGTCCAGCAAGTGGCTGAAATGGAAGCCCCCGGCAAGGCCACCAGTTGAACTTAGCTAGATGTGGAGGCCTTCTGTCGGCTATCAACTCACCAAAAACTTCTAGCCACAGAAACTTTGTCTCCCGGCTGCAAAGCAGGATCTGGTTCGGCACTTTGCCGAACTTTCTTCAAATTCACAAAGGTGCGATTGCCATTTCTCAAAATGCTGACCTTCGCCTGATCTGCGTAATCTGTAAATCCTCCGCAGGCAGAAATAGCACCCAGCAAAGTAAGATCAGGAGTGTACCTGACTCGCTGTGGGGCTCGAACATCCCCCTCAACATCCACGAGGCGGTCGAACTGCACGGAGACCGTAACGATCGGGGCCGTATAAATGCCCTTTGCTCGGTAGGCCGATTCGATACTGCCCTGCACTTCCGCTTGCTTGAGTCCCGCTGCATGAATCTTACCAAGGTAGGGAAGATTAATATTCCCGCCACCATCAACTGTGTACATTCCAGAAACTTGGTTAATATCCTCCGAGGGAACCCCAGCAAGCCGTATCGTAAGCTGATCCCCGCCACGCAGAGGAACATCTTCCGCGTGGCAAGGAATGACAACCACGAATAGCTGAGCCAAGATGAATACCGATGTGAGTAATTTTTTCATAAAAATCCCAACAATGGCCTAATATTCGCCCATTGTTCTGTTATCCGCAACAGAAGGGCCGGATTTTTTTTCTTTTGAATCTTCTTTTGAGGGCTTTGATAATTTGTTAGTGGATTCCTGCGGGCTATAATATTGATAATAGCTCGTGTAGTACTCGTAATACTCATCATGCCTCGTGTCGGTATTATTGAGCACACAACCGATAATGTTGGCACCTACATTGGTAAGTCCTTTTTTGACTCGTTGAAGCATGGCTCGGGGGAATCTTCTGTGTTGGACAACCACAATGGTCATATCAACGTCACTTGCGACCACTGACGCATCACTCACTCCAAGAATCGGGGGGGAATCAAAAAAGACGATATCGAATGATTTCTTAACCTCATTGATCAGATCGATCATGCGTTGGGAGTTAAGGATACCAACAGCATCGATCGGAAGGCGTCCACTTGGCATAAAAAAGAGATTTTCCACCGTCGTCTTCATCACCAGGTCATCCAGCGGAATATCCGTGGTGAGGTAGTCAGTGAGGCCTTTTTCATTGGATACCCCAAAGAAACGATGCTGGGAAGGGCGACGCAAATCGGCATCCACAATCAGAGTGCGATACCCGCCCGAGGCAAAGGTGAAAGCCAGATTGTTGAGGGTGGTCGATTTTCCTTCACCCGCACCACCGCTGACCATCGTGATCGTTTTGGCATCCGGGGACTTGCGGTTGAACTCAATATTCGTCCGCATGATGCGATAGCCTTCGGCGTCGAGAGAATCCGTGGGAGCATCCTTGAGTACAGCCACATCACGGGGAATCACCGCGAGGACAGGAACCCCGAGAGCACCCTCTACATCCTGCATCGTTTTGACGCTTGTATCGAGATATTCGATCAGAAAGGCAAGGCCTACTCCTAGAGCAATGCCCACTGCCACGGCGATCAGCATGTTCTGACCAACCTTGGGCTTAGCAGGATAATCGGATATTTCGGCTTTTTCCCAAATCGTCGCCGGACTCTGAGGCATAGCTCGTTGCATCGCCTCGGTGGAGTAACGGGTTTCGGCTGATTCCAAGATCCGTTTTGCCTTCAGATACTCATTCTTAGCCTCCTGATAGCCCATTGCCTTGGTTTTTGATTCCTGCTGACCACCCTTGGCTTCCGTCAGCTTGATCTCCATTGCCTCTAAAGATTTCTGGGCGATCTCCAAGTTGGATGCCATGGACTTTCGGAGGTTGGTGATCTGATCCTTGAGTTGTTTTGCATAAACTTCCTTTCGGGCTCTCAAGGCTAAAATCGTCGGGTGGTTGGGGCCCAGTCCAGATGCAAGCATATGGGCCTCATCAGACATGGCGGTTTCGTAAAGTGGAAAAATTTGGGCGATCGTTGAATCATCCATCTCAAATGTCCTGAGACTCCGCATGATCTGATCATCCGTCATGGCTTGGATTTGTTCTTGTTTGGATCGGATGGTGGCAACCTTGATCCGCATGTCGTTCACCTGACTCTCAACATTGATGAGAACGTTGTCAGGAGCTTGGCGTGGATCCTCAACATTTTCAGGATTGAGGTCGTTCACATTGGCCGCCAGCCGAATCTTGGTCATCTCGTTGCGGAGCTCTTCCGTTTTATTGCGTTGCTTGATCACCTCGTCCTCAAGCTGCACCAGTGAGCGGGCCACCCAACTCTGCTGTTCATCAATCCTCTTTTTTTGATACTCAACAGCGATGGTATTGGCCAGATCTGCCGCTTCCTGACGGTCTTTATCCATGACGGAAATCTGTATGAGATCAGTATTCCGAATTTCTGAAACGTTCATCATCCCACGAAGCTTCAAAAAGGCGACCTCCTTGGAACGGAGATCCCACTTTTGCATGAGCTTCATTGCGTCAATCACCGGATAAAGAATTTCCTTGTGCTGAATGATCTGAAACTGCGTCGTGGAGAATCTGGGATCATACCGCTCCCCGGCATCTCCATTGAAAATATGCATCTTGTTATCCTCTTTGACCTGCATGGTCACAGAAGACATATACTGTCTTGGTGTCAGATAGGTTGCCACGCCAGCTGTGATCACAACCAAGAGGAAGACCAGAATAATCAACGGAAGCCGCACCCTAATTACCCGCCAATAATCAAGGAGGTGAAGTTTGATCTCCCCGGGAGCGACTTCTGAAAAGTTCTGCGTATTCTGCATGAATTTGTTGATGGGTGTGTGGGAATGTCTGGATTCCTGAAAAATAGGAGCCTCTTTCTTTCGTGCTTTAGGGTATGAGAAATTCCTCGGCTTAAGTCTCAATTAAAACCCTCCCTGCACCTGAATATAGGAGATGCCTCTATTATACTCTTGGGAGGGAACGGGAGGACTGTAACTGGTCATGTATTGATACCCCAAAGAAACACCGAAAATCCTGTTGATCTGGTAATTGAGATCCACATTCGCCTGAAGGGTCGTCTGATTGTAAGTGATAGGGGCTCCATTGACCCCGACCGGATTGTCCTGAAAATTGGTTAGCAGATAATTCAGTCCCAAATTGAGCTTTAGCTTGGTAAAGATTCCCTGAGTGTAATTCAATCCCGATCGCACGGCGGTTGCATAACTGACATTTTGCTGTCCGGAAGGTTGGGTTCCGACATGTGCTACCCAGCTCAGGCTTGAGGTCTTTCCAAAAGCCCAACTGAAGTTGCTGTCCACAGAGGGTCCGATGTAAAGCCCGCTTCCCCTGATGCTGTTCTGATAGGTTCTCAATTCTGCACCAGCGCGGAAGTTCCAAAAAAGTTTCGGGTTGAAGATATGATCGAATCCGGCAGCAAGCGTTTGCCCCCAACTGCTGTTATTGGCGGTTCCATACCCATAGAAATCGGTGTTGTAATCCGCGACGAGAGTCGTTGAGGGCTTATAGAGATAACGGAATGATTGGCTGAGCCCCGGTTGGCTGAATCCCTGGCTATTGTTCTGATTCTGCTGAAAATAATAATTCAATGTTCCATTGATGCGGGTCACAGATGTCCATATGTCAGAGATCTGGTAGGAGGCCGCCAAACTGTTGGCTGTATAGACATAGGGACTTGTGGAATTATTCCCCGAACCAACAAGACCGGCATTGGGTTGTGCTTGGTAGGAGGTTGAGCTGTCTAGGGTGAGGATGAGGCGTGGCTTGACTCGGTATTCCACATTTAACCCCAGCCCCAACTGCCCCTGCAGACTGTTGTTCGGAACATTCGGATATGAGGTAATGCCTGCTGTGAGGTTGGCGTTCACGACAAGGCGAGGATCACCAAAACGATAGTTCACACCTCCGTTCAGGTTGGCAAAAAAGCTACCGACTGCATTGGTGTGGAGGCTGTTGACATTACTGTCATAGCCGGTTCGGATGCCTGCCTGAAAACGGAGTTTTTTTGCCCATCCAAATAGTCCGCCCAAGGCACCAGATCCACCCCCTGATGGCCCTGCTGACATGTTGGGCAAAGGTGCGGATGCGGGTCCTGAACTTCCGGGTGACTGTGCACTCGGAAGATTCAGAGCCTGCGCTGTCGGTGGAGAAAAAACTGGCTCCTGCGTGACTGGCTGGGTTTGAACCTGTGGAGTGGCATCAGGAGTCGGTGCAGCAAATGGCGTTGGTTGCGGAAGTGGTGGGGTGGGGAGCGTGACCGAAGGTGGCTCAACCTGAACGGAAGCATCGCTTGGGGGCAGTGGTTGCGGTGAAGGAACAGAGATAGACCCCGCGGGACGGGCACCTCCGGAAGATGAAGGTGCTGGAGCCGCAGCCCCCCCCCCTCCGGAGGAAGCAGCCGTATCCTGAGCCACTAAAACAGCCTCCGAGTTTAGCAGTAAAACCAAGAGTAACAACGGACTGGTAAAAATTCGGTGATTTCTTTTCACAAACGGGGGTCTGAATCGCAAGGTTGACCACCAGATCACACTTATTCACAGCTTGGCAAGCCTTCCTTTGCAACGAAATCGTCACAAACTCAACACTTGTCAGGGTAATGCATCTCTCCATCCAGCAATTGGAGAAAGCCCCTTAATCCTGAGAACACTCCGACCATGTCCAAAAATGACGGAAAATCTTTCTTAAATCCTCTTTACCTTGAATGGGCACTACTATGCGGTTAACGATACCCGACTTCATTTATGAGCAAAAGCATCCTAGACCCTGCCCGCCTCTGCGGCATTGAACTCAGCAACGACGAGATCGCCCGTTACTCCCGCCATCTCATCATGCCCGAAGTCACGCTGGAGGGCCAGAAGCGACTCAAGGCTGCCAGCATCCTCTGCATCGGTACCGGCGGCCTCGGCTCCCCTATTGCCCTGTATCTGGCAGCTGCGGGCATCGGTAGAATCGGACTTGTCGATTTTGACACCGTGGATTTCTCAAACCTTCAACGCCAGATCCTCCATGGAACCCCTGATGTCGGCCGCAAAAAAATCAACAGCGCCAGGGATACCATCAAGAACATCAACCCCAATGTTCAGGTCGATCTCTACGATTGCTTCTTCACCTCGGAGAATGCCGCAGAGATCGTCGCTCCCTATGACATCGTCATCGATGGTACTGATAATTTTCCTACCCGTTATCTTTCGAACGATGTCTGTGTCTTTCAGAAAAAGCCAAACATCTACGGCTCCATCTTCCGCTTTGATGGGCAGTGCACGGTCTTTGCGCCCCATCTCGGAGGTCCCTGCTACCGCTGCCTCTATCCCGAACCCCCACCACCCGGAATGGTTCCAAGCTGTGCCGAAGGTGGCGTGCTGGGAGTTCTCCCCGGCATCATCGGAGTCATGCAGGCCATTGAGGCAATCAAGCTGATTGTCGGCATTGGCGATCCGCTCATCGGCAGACTCATGACCTTTGATGCTCTGAGCATGAAGTTCCGTGAATTCAAACCCCGCAAGGATCCCAAGTGCCCGGTCTGCGGCGATCACCCGACCGTCACAGAGCTGATTGACTACGAGGTCTTCTGCGGCATCCCTCAGGCTGCGGCAGCAGAGGAGGCTGAAATTCCCGTTCCTGAAATCACCGTCGAAGAACTGCATGTAAAACTCCAGAGCGATGAGAAAATCGTCCTGATTGATGTACGCGAACAGTTTGAGTGGGACATCGCGCATATCCCGGGCGCAAAGCTCATTCCTCTCGGTGATCTACACAGCCGCATGAGCGAACTCGATAGTGCCGACACCATCTATCTTCAGTGCAAATCCGGTGTGCGCTCGGCTAATGCCCTCCGGGAGTTGCAAAAAGCCGGCTTCTCGAAGCTCTTCAATGTGCAGGGAGGTATTCTTGCTTGGGCTGATCGCGTCGATCACTCGGTCGCAAAATATTAATCATGCCAGTCACCTCCGAGAACCTTACCGGATTGACCGATCTGCTCTGCTGTCCCGTCACCGGACAGAAACTCCATATCGCGACCCAAAAGGAGCTACACCAACTCTTGGCTCAGGATGCCAATAATTTTCTAGTCCGTGAAGATGGCACGGCAGCCTATCCCGTGCGCGGCGGCATTCCCTCACTCCTTCCTGAGTCCCTCATCCCTTTTAGTCTCTGACCTAATATCCCCAGCCCAATCACCTTCACCTCTTTCCTTCATGACCGAACTTGAAACCATCCGGCACTCCTGTGCCCATGTGCTGGCAAGTGCCATCCTCCGTATCTGGCCCGAGGCTCAATTCGCCGCAGGCCCGCCTGTGGAGAACGGCTTTTATTACGATGTCGAACTGCCTCACCGTATTTCACCCGAGAACTTCGAGCGTTTGGAGAAGGAAATGTCCTCCATTGTCTCCGAAGCACAACCCTTCCAACGGGAGGTCATCAGCCGTGATGAGGCTCTTGCCATGGGAGAGCGCGGCGAGTTGGCGGGGCTTTCTCCCCGTCCCGAGCCGAGCAAGTTCAAGCTCGACATCATCACCCGTATTCCCGAGGGAGAAGAGATCACGCTCTTCCGCAATGGAGCCTTCACCGATCTCTGTGCCGGTCCCCATGTGCCCGATACATCCAAGATTGGAGCCTTTAAACTGACCCATGTCGCCAGTGCCTTTTATCAAGGCGACGAGCGCAACCCCCAACTCCAGCGTATCTACGGAACAGCTTTTGCAACCGCAGGGGAATTGGAAAATTACTTTGCCCTTCTCGAGGAAGCCAAGAAGCGCGATCACCGGAAACTCGGCAAGGAACTTGGGCTTTTTCACATCGACGACGCTGTGGGACAGGGCCTCATTCTCTGGACACCCAAGGGAGCCGTCATTCGTCAGGAGTTGCAAAATTTCATCAGCGAAGAGCTTCGCAAACAGGGCTACTCACAGGTCTTCACACCGCATATCGGCAAGATCGGGCTCTACAAAACCTCGGGCCATTTCCCCTATTACAAGGAATCCCAGTTTCCCGCGATCCCCGAGCCGGATCAGCTTGAACGCATTGCCTCCGAAGGCTGCGGATGCGCCGAGATGACCGCCCGACTAGAGGCAGTCTCTGAAACATTCGCAGCCACTCTCAACGAACGCGCGGGCAAGGAGATCGTCGGTGCGGATCGGGTCATGGATCCCACACGACTGCTTGACGGCTTCATGCTCAAGCCGATGAACTGCCCTCATCACATCAAGATCTTTGCCTCGCAGCCGCACAGCTACCGCGATCTTCCGGTGCGTCTCGCTGAGTTCGGAACCGTCTATCGCTGGGAGCAATCAGGTGAACTCAACGGCATGACACGCGTGCGGGGATTCACCCAGGATGACGCCCATCTCTTTGTCACCGAAGAGCAGGTCAAATCTGAAATCCAAGGGTGTCTTGCCCTCGTCAAAAAGGTTCTCACCACTCTTGGCATGTCCAATTACCGCGTGCGCGTTGGCCTCCGTGATCCTGACAGCAGCAAATTCACAGGCGACGCTGCACAATGGGATCTCGCCGAAGCCGCATGTAGGGAAGCCGCCTCCACGCTGGGAGTGCCCTTCTCGGAAGAACCGGGAGAGGCTGCCTTCTACGGGCCTAAGATTGATTTCGTCGTCAAGGATGTCCTTGGTCGTGAATGGCAACTTGGCACCGTGCAGGTCGATTATGTCCTCCCAGTGCGATTCAATCTCTCCTACACGGGAGCTGATGGCAGCGATCATGTTCCTGTCATGATTCATCGGGCTCCCTTTGGATCGCTGGAGCGATTCACCGGAGTCCTCATTGAGCATTTCGCCGGAGACTTCCCCGTCTGGCTGGCTCCCGAGCAGGCCAGAGTCCTTCCGGTTTCCGAAAAAGTTGCCGATTATGCCCAGAAAATCGTCTCCCAAATGACCGAAAAGGGAATTCGCGCTACAGCTGATCTCTCACCGGAAAAACTCGGAGCTAAGATTCGACTTGCCCAGCTCGATAAGGTTCCCTACATGATCGTAGTAGGTCCTAAGGAGGAGGCCTCAAGCCAACTCTCCATTCGCAGCCGCAAACTCGGCGACGAAGGGGCTCTCGCATCAGATGCATTCATCCTACGCCTCGAATCCGAAATCCGCGACCGCACGCTCACCATATGAGCGGGCCACACTTCTTGTTGCTTGATTCCCTTGACGATTCCGACGGCAGTCATCACCCCACCGGCAGTTGCGCCCGCCAGCGCAACCGCCATTACCATTGCGCGCTTCTAGGCGCACGGAGGCACCATTAATCCAGCATTCATTCGTATCAACGACCGCATTCGCGCCCGCGAAGTGCGTGTCATCATCGGCTCCACCGGCCAGCAGCTCGGCATCTTAAAAACAGATGAGGCCGTCCGGCGCGCCAAATCATACGGCCTCGATCTGATTGAGGTTGCTCCGACAGCCAATCCTCCCGTTTGCCGCATTGCAGACTTTGGAAAGTTCAAATACGAACTGACCAAAAAAGAGAAAGAGAGCAAGCACAGTGCTACCAAGGTCAAGGAGATCAAGTTCCGGGTGAAGATCGGAACCCACGATTACGAAACTAAGCTGCGCCATGCCGAGGAGTTCCTCGAGAAGGGGAACAAGCTCAAGATCGTCCTCCAGTTCCGTGGCCGTGAAAATGCCCACAAGGATCTCGGCCTGTTGATGATGGAGAAAATCAAGAAAGACCTTGAGACGATGGCTCTGGTCGACATGCCCCCGAAGCTTGTGGGCCGTGCGGTCGGCATGACGATGAGCCCTCTGCCTGCCAACAAACGCAAAAGGAAGTTCGCCAAAATTGACACCGAATATGTCGAGGATGACGATCACGACGACGAGGATGAAGATGACGATGAGACGCCTGTTTCTGACAGTTCGGAAGTCAACACTGGCGAGACCGTCTCGGATAAAAAGGATTAATTTGTTCTGAATCCAGAACCCCTGTTCCCGAATCTTCACCCTTGAAGCTCTACCTCTTCGACATTGACGGCACCCTGATCACATCGGGAGGAGCCGGAGAGGCATCCCTTAAGGAAGCGGTGCGTGTGTTTTGTGGCAAGGAAGTCGATTTTTCACCTGTCACCATGAGTGGCAACACCGATACGGGGATTGCCCGACAGTTGCTTGGTCTCGCCGACATGGAGCCTACGGAACAAAACATCATGGGCCTGCTCGATTGCTATCTGGCCGAACTTTCCAGCCGCATCCATCAACATGATGGCCGACTGTTACCTGGCATCATTCCTCTGCTTGATCGGATGGAGGAACGCCCCGACTGCCTTCTGGCTCTCCTCACCGGCAACCTCATCCGTGGAGCGGAAGTCAAACTGGGACACTACGGAGTCTGGCATTACTTCGCTTTCGGGGCCTTCGCGGATGATCATCACATTCGCAACGAACTTGGCCCGATTGCCCAATCAAGGGCACTCACCATGCATGGCGAGATCATTCCTCCCGAGCAGATCTATGTGATCGGCGACACCCCAAGAGACATCGAGTGTGGGAAAGTCTTTGGTGCCATCACGGTCGCCGTAGCGACAGGCCATCATTCAAGGGAAGAACTGGCGAGCCACCATCCTGATTTCCTCTTTGACGATTTATCAGATGCTGATGCGGTGCTGGCGCTTTTAGCACCAAAGCAGTGATATTTGACCTAAACTAAAGTGTTGGTTTGTCCCTCGGAATATACTTCGTATTGTACCCCATGTTTTCACTGGGGCGAAGTGCATTGGGATAATTCCAATCAGTTTTTACATCTACTGAAACAGTCTTGAGCTGCTTATAGACTTCGTAGGGATTCTCAATCCCCATAAAAAAATCAAAAGTACGCACTCCGTTATTGCCTGTGGCGCCGCTGAACATCTTAACGCTTCCCACTCCGAGCAGGTTCTCAATTGGATTAACCGTTACATCAAGCTCTTGGATCCGGTCAAAATCGATACTCTTAAAACTGATGCCGAAAAATCCCGAACGAATCATCACACGCTTATTGGTGAAAGCATAGCAGGTGTTTCCGAAGACAAGGCATAACCGGATCATATTCCCTACTCCAAGCCAGAGCGGCAGGAGATGGAGCGTAAAAAATGGAATCATAAATCCAGCACCAGGGCCTTTCATTTCACCCATGTGCCTGATGAAACCGAAATAATCGATTGATCCCCAGATCAACCCAAGCATCAAAAAGGGAACACCTGAAAGCAGAAAAGGTACAATTGTGGGATTGCCAACCCAGATAATTTTTTCATTCTGATCAAGAACTGCATCAAATTGTGGAGGCAGCTTGTCGGTGGTGAATTTCACAAGACTTCTTTTAAAACGAAGCAGTCATTCCGTAAAGGAAGCCCTTCAGATATTCACTTTCGGGGAACCCTACAAGGATGGGATGATCAGGGCTTTGGCTGTAGGTCTGCAACTGCCGCGCCGTGCGCCGCGCATCGCCGAAGGCCTCCGCGACGCTTCCTCCGAATTCTTCCGCAGAGACATGGTGGGAGCAGGAGAATGTCGCCAGCAATCCATCCCTGGAGAGAAGTTGTGCCGCCTTGAGATGCAACTCGCGATAGCCGCGCAGAGCATCGGCGATTCCCTTGCGGGTGCGGGTGAAGGGGGGGGGATCAAGAATGATGAGATCGTACTCCTCCTCGCGGCGGGCAGCGGCGGAGAGGAACTCAAAGACATCGGCTCCGACTACCTTGAAACGATCGTCAGCGACTCCGTTCAACTCAGCATGAGCATGAATGCGGGGGATGTTTTCCTTTCCTGATTCGACCGCAGTGACATCCGTCGCTCCAGCCTTGGCGCAGGCGATGGCGAAGGCTCCCTGATTGGAGAAACAATCAAGAACACGCTTCCCCTTCGCCCAGGCAGCCACTTGGGCGTAGCTTGTCGTCTGATCCAGATAAAATCCGGTCTTCTGTCCATAGATCGGATCAACGAAAAATTTCATTCCTGCAACGATGATTTCAAAGGCTCCTGGCTCCGGCCCCAGCAGAGTGCCGGCGCGAACTTCCAGCCCCTCCAACTTGCGTGAAGAGGAGTCGTTTCGCTCCACCACACTCTCCACACCGAGCACTTCCTTGATGGCCGTGGCAATGAGGTCACGCCGTTGATCCATGGCCATGGTCAGGGTCTGGAGCGTGGCCACAGACCCGAATCGGTCGATGATCACTCCCGGCAATCCGTCGCTTTCGCTCCAGAGCACACGGCGTACGAGGGGATCAATCCCCAAAGTGTCACGGAATCCGTTGGCTCGCTCAATCCGGCGTCGAAAAAACTCGCTATCAAGATCCTGACGACGACGGGAAAAACGCCGGGCCACAATCTGCGACTTTGAGTTATAGATCGCACTGCCGAGCATCTTGTCCCGTCCATCCTTGATCGAGACGACATCTCCATCCTCCGGATTGCCAAAGGTCTTGAGCACCTCGGTTCCATAGACCCAGTCATGCCCATGCAGAATGCGCGCCCGAGGGCGAATGATGATGCCTCCCATAAATTTATCTCTTACTGTTCCCTAGAAAACAAACGCTTCTTCGCGAAGGGGTGTCGGCTTTGATATGAAATCAGGATCCTGAACTTCGGGATATTCAAAGACCTGCCCCTCAAAATTCCTGAAGACCACCTTCTCGGCATCATGAAAGAAAACATAGCCCGGATTGATCGGCACCTTCCCTCCCCCCCCGGGCGCATCAATCACAAACTGCGGCACAGCATAACCCGTTGTGTGACCGCGCAGCCCCTCGATGATTTCGATCCCCTTGCGCACCGGAGCGCGCAGGTGAGCTGATCCCTGAATGAGATCGCACTGGTAAAGGTAGTAAGGTCGCACGCGGCAACGGAGCAGCTTGTGAAGCAGTGACTTCATCACAGGCAGGGAGTCATTCACCCCTTTGAGAAGCACGCTCTGGTTGCCAAGCGGAACACCATGATTGGCCAGCATGGCGAGAGCATCGCGCACCTCGGTGGTCAGTTCACGGGGATGATTTGTATGGATGCTCATCCATACCGGCTGATGTTTTTGTAAAATACGGCAGAGTTCCGGCGTGATCCGCTGCGGCATGAAGATTGGAACGCGCGTGCCGATCCGCAGGAACTCGAGATGGGGAATCGCCCGTAGTCGGGTCAGCAGGCCATCCAGTTTCTCGTCGGAGAAGATCAGCGGATCCCCACCGGAGAGAAGCACATCCCGGATCTCGGTGTGCGTTTCCAGATAGGCTATCGCCTGATCAAAATCGGTATGGAGTTCCTGCTCCCCGGCTCCGCTCACCACCCGTGAGCGCGTGCAATAGCGGCAGTATGCCGCGCAGCGATCAGTAACCAGAAACAGCACCCGATCAGGATAGCGGTGCACCAGTCCGGGCACCGGCATATGGCTGTCTTCCCCGCAGGGATCAGCCATTTCGGAGGGAGAGATTGCTCCCTCTCCCACATTGGGAATCACCTGACGGCGAATCGGACATTCGGGATTATCCCGCTCGATGAGATTGAAGTAATGAGGGGTGACAGCGAGTGCGAGTTTGTTTCCAGAGAGAATGACTCCGGCTCGTTCCTCCGGGGTGAGGTTTAGATGTTTCTCCAGCCCTTCCAGTGTGGTGACACGATTCTTGAACTGCCATCGCCAATCATTCCATTGCTCCGGCGGAACATCACCCCAGTATCCGGTCGAGGACGGCATGAAATCTGCCTCGATCCGACTCTCTTCGAATGGGCGCGGTTCTAGAGTATGACTATCCATGGAACTGCGAAAGCCTACGAACGATAATGGAATTGTCAACGGCACTCATGAAATGGGCTGTGTCGGCACTTTCTTAAGGAAACGCTGATTTAAGGCAACTCCTTCAATACCTTGGCGCGCACTTTTGCCTGTAACTTTTCAGCCTGTTCGTAAATTTGCTGCATTTCCTTTCGTTCATCAACCTGATGAACCGCTTGTGAATGAGGCTGTTCCGCCGCCCTCATCCTCGCCTCGTTCTCCATTCGAAGCCTCGCATCTTCGGCAGACTCTGGAGTCGGAGCTGTTTTAGCCTCAATGGTGTTGGAATTCATCGGGGATAAATATGCGGTGACATTGGGATGAACACGGTAACCTCCAAGCAAGTTTAACTGGGGAATACGCGGATCATTGGTCATTTTGGCGCGCTCGTAGATTTCTTTTCCGGTAGCCCCCTGATCAATCGCTGTCATGATTTCATTGAGGGAGATGGTTTGAAGCCTGTTGGTCGGCTCGGGCGGCCTATGCATCGCCGTCAGCCTGTTAAGAATCGAGAGTTGTTGATTGGCCAGGGCTGCCTGAATAAGCTGTTGCTCGTCGGCTTGTAAATAGCCTGCAAAAATCTGCAGAATACACAGAAGGAAAAGAACAGGTTTCATCATCCATCTCTATGCACCAGACGGAGGGAAGGGCAAGCGGTGATTTACGGATAAGCAAACGGACTCCTTGGTCTTTCGCATGGATGGGAAGAGTTGAGAAACACCAAGATTTTTGATGCCCCGACACCTCCTGTCGCTTCACTTTTTGCAGGATTGATCGAAATGAGTTTCCACCCGTACAGTTTGTTTCTCTAATTTCACCATTCCCCATGCCATCGCTCATCTTTCTTGATCAAACTGACTATCTGCCGACTCAGGTGGTGGATTTTCTAACCAAGGATTGGAATGGAGATCTCCTTGATCTCTCCGAATGGATGATCGTACTGCCGACTCAGGAGGCGAGACGCAGGCTGCATGAGTCACTGGTTCGTAAGACCTTGGATCGCGGGGCGACCCTCCTTCCTCCTGCCTGGATATTGCCCATGCAGCTTCTGGAGGGGGGGCGATCTGATCTGGCTCCCGCATCGTTGGAGCAACTTCTCTGGATGCAGGCGGTGACACGAATGACTTCCGAAGAGGCACGACAACTTTTCCCCCGTAGGTCTCCAAGATTTGATCCGGCTGGGGCGATGGGGTTTGCCAACTCGATTAGGAAACTTCGCGGAGAACTCGCACAAGCAGGAATTAGCCTTGGAGAGATGGGGGCCGCAAGGGAGGAAGATCCACGCTGGAAAGCTCTTGTCTCGCTTGAGTCACGCTACCTGAAAGAGATGGCAGGGTATGGCTACACAGACCGGATCACCGCACAGCTTCAGGGAATAAAGCATCACGGGCTGCCAGCGCAAATAAGGCATCTCATGATCGCTGGAATTCCCGATCTGCCCGGAGTCTATGAGTCTGCTATTCCGGCTATTGAGCAACTCGGCATCCCGGTCACAATTCTCAGTTATGACCCCCTGCGCCGTGGGGCATCATTTTTTGATTCTCTCGGACGCCCCAACGACCGCTGGAGCAAGATACCTATTCCTATCGAACGGGAAGTAATCCATCTCTGCATTGATCAGGATGAAGCGGCGGAACAAGCCTCCCTGCTTGCACGGGCTTCAGGAGGAGAGGGCTTATTCTGTGCCGTCGCCGTCACCACGAACGAACTGGCGCGGCCTGTTGAAGATGCGCTCACGGCACTCAAACTCCCTGTCTTTAATCCTGCCGGAAAAACCTTGGATTCGCTCCGCATCGGATCTCTGCTGCGCCATTTCTCCCTACAGCTTCAAGAGGATACTTTCCAATCCTGCCTTCAACTGATCCGGCACCCCGACACTCTCCAATGGCTTGCTCTTGATCCGGTGCAGGACCTTAGAACCCTTGATGAGTTGCAGATTTACCTGATTCCCTCATCTCTCGATGACCTCCTGCATCGCTGGCCTGAAAATCAGATTCCCCGGATCAATATTTCGGAATCGCTGCAGCCGGCATTAATGTTACTCCGGCAGTTGCTCTCGACGATGCATTCCGGTCATGGATCGACGCCCCTTCTCCAGAGCCTCAGCACGATATACTCAGAAACTGATCTCGCACAGATTCAGGGAGGGAAAGAGAGCGTGGAAGCTATCAGAACCTGGGTGCAGGATGTCGGGGAAATACTCGTCACCATGCGTTCGGCTGATGTGCTCTCCCTTCTCCTATCCCATCTCCAATCAGGAATTTTCTCGCATGAGAAGCCGTCCAATGCCATCGAACTGCCCGGCTGGCTTGAGCTTCTCTGGGAAGATGCCCCTCACCTCCTGATCGTTGGAATGAATGACGGATTTGTGCCCGAGACCCGTCAGGAGGATCCCTTTCTCCACGAGAAGCTTCGCAAGGAATGGGGGCTTGCCAGTGATCATTCACGCTTGCGGCGCGATGGCTATCTGCTGCTCTCACTGATGGCTGCACGAGCAAAACAGGGACGGATCGATCTCCTTCTTTCAAGACAGGATGAGACTGGGTCCTTTTTGAAACCATCACGCCTCCTCTTGCGCCCTAAAAGTGAAGATGAATTACCTCTCTTGGTGGGGGAGCTTTTCCGCGAACTCCCCCTGCTTCCGGGTGAGCAATGGCATTCAGCCTGGGCATTGAAGCCTGAGCGCAAGCCTGCACCGATGACCCTCTCTGCATCTTCCGTCAGGGATTACCTTACCTGCCCCACGCGATTCTATCTCAAGCAGGTCTTGAAACTGCGCAAGGAATCCTTTGGGTCCGAAGAAGCGAACGGAGCGATTTTCGGCGTCCTGCTCCACGATGCATTGAGGAGGTTTGGAACAGATCCCCATTTAAAAAATCTGCGGGATGAACATCAAATCGAGAATGCCCTGGTGTCACTCTGGAAAGGGATCTTTGAGGATCGCTTTGGAACTGATCTCTCATTTCCACTTCTCTATCAGCTCGAAGCAGGCATCAGGCGACTCAGGGGAGCGGCCCGTGTGCAGTCCGAACTCCGCGCTCAGGAATGGGAAATCATCGCCTGCGAACGATTTTTCAACGCCTTTCCTGTTTCCATTGCTGGAGCCAACATGATGCTGAGAGGGCAGATTGACCGCATTGATCGCCGCCTGACCCCCCAAGGCATGGAATGGCGGATTCTTGATTACAAATCCAACGAACTGACCAAGCCCCCTTATCAGCAACACTTCCAAGCCCTGAAGAAAAGCGAGATTGCAACGCAGTTTGCTGCTTATGAGTGCCTGACGATCAACAATAAGCAGCACCGCTGGATTGATCTCCAACTTCCCCTCTACCAGATGGTGTTGAACGCAGAACTTGAGTCGGGATGTTCCTCTCATCTCCATCTGAATGAGATCACCCCAGGCCCTGTGGAGATAGGATATCTCTCGCTTCCTGCCAAGATCAGCGCGGCGGCATTCCTTCCCTTTGTGGAAATTGATGATCTCTCCTCAAGTGCCCGCACCTGTCTTCGGGGAGTATTGCAGTCGATCCACGACGGTATCTTCTGGCCACCGCGCCAGCCAAAATATGATGATTTTGAAGACCTCTTCTTCGACCATTTAGAAGCAGATAAACGCTCGGGCCAGCAGACACTTGACCCGGCAAACCTTACCCCTCATTCCATCGGGAAGGCTGAGTCATGATTGATATCAGCATTCCCAATCTTCAGATCCTTGCCAATGCGGGGTCTGGAAAAACGCACACGCTCGTCACCCGCATCATTCGTCTGCTTGCGATGGGCGTGAAACCACGGCAGATCATTGCCCTGACCTTCACGCGCAAGGCAGCGGGGGAGTTCCTGACGAAACTACTCCAGAGGCTCGCCACTGCCGTACTCGATCCCAGTGCAGCCGTGCAACTCTCGGAAGCGATCGGCAAGCACCTTGACTCCGCCGACTACCTCAAGCTTCTGGGTGAAGTTGTTCAACATCTTGGCAGACTCCAACTCACGACCCTCGACAGCTTCTTCCAGCGCATCGTTACCGCTTTTCCCCAAGAACTTGGACTCCCTGGAATTCCTTCCCTCCTCGACACGCACGCCAAAGAACTCGCGGCGAACTCGTCGCTTCGCCATGCCCTCGCCAGCCTTACTAGAGAGGAGAGGGACTTGTTGATTCAGTCACTCTTTGAACGCGACGAAGATACGGTCCGAAGCTCCGTATCCAAAGAGCTCAACTCAATGTGTCAGGAGGCTCATGAGTTTTTTCTCGATCATCATGAAACAGGAGCATGGGGGGATCCTTTCCGAGTTTGGGGAGGAGCCACCAACCCGTGGAAAGTTCTCTCCCATGCCGATCGTCTGAGCTGCATTAACATTGTGGAAAGGGAACGAGGAACCCCTGAGTTTTCAACGGAAGCCAGAAAGGCATGGTTGCAACTTCAGCATCTTTCCCGGGGAGTCGCTCCAAACTCAGGGGTTGCTAAAATCATGGCTTCATTTCCCGAGTGGAAATCAGGGGTAGGCAAATTTTTCCACAGAAAATCGTATGAAGTCAGTTTCGAGGCCTCCGTGGCAGCGGCGTCACTTGTCGCGCAGTATCTCCACGAATGCACCGAGTATCGATTGCGCGAAGCCTCGGCCATGCACCACCTTCTTTCACATTATGAGGAGGAATATGAAGCGCGTGTCCGCGGACAGGGGAAACTTTCCTTCTCCGATGTGACGCGACTCCTTCAACCGGTGGAGGACTTCGCCGGCATCGGCAGGGAGTTCCGGACAGACAGCTCCGATCTCCGATTGCAACTTGATGAGCGCATCGACGCCCTTTTTGATCATTGGTTGCTTGATGAATTTCAGGACACGAGCCGGAGCCAGTATCGCGCCCTAGAAAATATCCTGGATGAGGTGATCAGCGAGGCGGCAAGGGGCGGAGAGCGTTCTTTTTTCTGCGTGGGCGACATCAAACAGGCCATCTACGGATGGCGCCAGGGGGACTCGCGGCTCTTTGACGAATTGTATGATCGCTACAAGACCGGAGGAGGATTGGAGCGTGCCACGCTGAATACCTCGTGGAGATCATCAAGGGAGATTCTCTCCACGCTCAATGCCGTCTTTGGAGACCTCGACACCACGGCTGCATCGCTTCCCGAGTCGGTGCGTCAACGCTGGAATGCCGCATGGACACAACATCTTCTAGGCAGCGTATCCGAAACGATCCCGGGATTTTTCTCCTGGAAGAGTTATGACCCGAGTCAGGAGGAAAATCTTGAGGAGCAGGTTGTGGCACTACTGCGTCCGATGCAGAGACACCTTAGGGAAGGACTGACCATCGCCCTCCTTGTTCGCTCGGGGAAAGAAGCCAGGGAATGGCAGGAAACACTCCGCCATGCGGGGATAGAGGCTTTGAGCGAGATCACTCCTCCTGTTGGACGAGACAATTCGGTCGCTGCGGCCCTTCGTTCAGCTCTTTCTCTCTCCGTTCATCCGGGTGATCTCTTTGCTCTGAATCATCTCTCTATGGAGCCGTTGCGCGGATGTTTTTTCCCATCCGGGGATCGCGATGGCGATCTGACTCTTCTCGTGCGGCGGAGCGCCGAATTACTTGCAGAAGGAGGATTTACCGCAATCACAAAGTGGATTACAGAAAAACTCGCTCCCCTCATACATGATGAGTTCAGCAAAGAACGAACTGCTGCGCTACATCGTGCCGCAAGGAAGGCCGACAGCTCGGGCATCACGAGCGTGGATGATTTTTTAACCCTGCTGGAGAGCTACGAGGAGCAGGGACGATCTGCCCCTCACGCGGTGCAGATCATGACCATTCATAAATCCAAGGGGTTGGAATACGACATGGTGCTCATTCCCTTGGCGGGTTCACAAAAGGCTCTTGATTCGCTCACATCGAGTGTTTTGGAGGAGCACCGGAATGCTCAGGGAGAACCATTTCTCATGAAGCTCCCTTCTGAGGAGATTCGGAATGTCTCCGGCAATGAGGCATTGGCACTGGCGGCGCAGAACAAGCGATTTGACGGCGCATTCGAAGAACTCTGCGTCTGGTATGTCGCTCTCAGTCGTGCAAAACGAGCACTCTATGTGTTGAGTCCGGAGCCAAAAAAACTCGATGCCGGAAAATGCCCCAATTTCCCCCAATTGCTTAAAGCAGGGTTGGAGAAGATGCCTGAATTCAGCGAAGAATCGGGCGGGAACACGCTCATACAACTTGGTGAACCCGCGTGGCATGAAAAGTTTGAGACCAGACCAGCAGAGACTTTTCGTGATTTAAAGCCTCGTACAATTTCCATACCTCCACGCTATCCCTCTTTAAAAAAATCCACCCCCTCCAAGAGCGGTCATTGTGTGCTTCGAGGAGATCAGGCCTTTCTACCGAACAATGCCACCGCGCTTGGCTCGGAAATCCATGCCCTCTTTGAATCGATCGAATGGCTTCCTGCAAGCCTGCCGGATGCGGCTTCGCAGGAAGCCAGGGATCTGATTCTTCCCTGCCTCGAACATCCTTCCATTCAAGAACTTTTTTGCAGACCCTCTGGCCACTTTACCCTGTGGCGCGAACAATGCTTCGATCTCGTGCTCGGTGGAGAATGGATCTCTGGCTGCTTCGACCGTGTTGTGATCTTCCGGGACACACAGGGCCGCGCCATCTCCGCCGAACTGATCGACTTTAAAACAGATCAAGGCGGCAAGGACAAACTCATCGCCAACTACCGTCCGCAATTGGAAAAATACCGCCTCTCGCTCACCAAGATACTCAATCTCCCTGAAGAGAGGATCAGAATGATCCTCATCCATCTACGATCTGGCGAGCCGGTGATCGAATTATGATCTTCGCGACTTGACCGCAGGCTCAGCAACAGGCACATCTGCAAAGGCAACTTGGATTCATTTAACCCCCTTTGTTTCATTATGAATGTCCTCTCCATTGATGTCGGTGGTACGAATGTGAAGATTCTCCTCAGCGGTGAGAAGGAACCGCGCAAGATACCCTCGGGCCCTGATTTTACACCGCAGCAACTCGTCAAGGATGTAAAGGTGCTGGCCAAAGGTTGGAGCTATGATGTGGTCTCCATCGGGTTCCCTGCTCCGGTTCACAATAACGCCCCGGTTGCAGAACCCTTCAATATCGGCAAGGGCTGGGTTGATTTTAATTACGAAAGGGCTTTTGGCTGCCCCGTCAAGATGATCAACGATGCGGCAATGCAGGCTCTGGGGAGTTACAAGGGAGGCAAAATGCTCTTTCTCGGGTTTGGCACCGGCCTCGGAAGCGCCGTGGTGCTGGATGATGTCCTGCTTCCGCTGGAGTTAGGGCATCTCCCGTTCAAGAAGAAAACTTTCGAGGAATATGTCGGCGTTCATGGCATGGAAAAAAGCGGCAAGGCTCGCTGGAAGAAACATGTCTTTGAGACGGTAGAAATCCTCACCGCCGCCATTCTCCCCGACTATGTCGTTCTCGGAGGTGGTAACACGAAGAAACTAGGTGATCTTCCTCCTGCCTGTATTGCCGGGAATAATGCCAATGCTTTTCTGGGTGGATTCCGGATGTGGGAGGGCCCCGCCGATCGCAGGACCAAACCCGATCCCGAGGTAAAGAAGGTTGCCCGGGCGACTCAGAAGCGCGTTTCCGTCCGAAAAAATTAACTTTCCTAGTCGGAATAGTGGGCCGTGTTACCACTTGACCATTAAGTTGCAGACTGATTACTTAATGCCATTAAGTAATCATGAGTGAAGAATCTCCCAGCTATCAGAAGTCAATCACCCCGACACAGCCCGAGGTCATCACGCTGGCTGACGATCCCAAACCACCGAAACACCCGAAACTCATCCTGATCCTCTCGATCATCGGGATGGTGCTCTTGATTCTGTCACTCGGAGGAATAAAGTTTCTTCAGATCTCGCAGGCCATCGCCAAGGGCAAATCCTTCAAGATGCCCCCGGATGCCGTGACTTCTTTAACGGTGAAGGAGGAAATTGTGGCCCCCGTTCTCGAGGCTGTGGGATCATTAAGCTCGCCTCAGGGGGTGATGCTGAGCGCCGATTTGCCGGGTATCGTCAAATCCATCTCCTTTGAATCCGGCACAACAGCCACCAACGGCCAGTTGCTTGTTCAACTCGATACCCGACAGGAGGAAGCCCAACTCCGCACCGCCAAATCCAAGCTCGATCTTGCCCGGCAAAATTTGGAACGGGCCCAGGACCTGAACGACAAACGGGTCATTGCCAAATCCGCATTCGACGAGGCCAAAAGCCTCTACGATGGCGCCGTCTCCTCGGTCGAGGAAACGCAGGCGATCATTGATCGCAAAACGCTCCGCGCTCCCTTCGGTGGAGTCCTTGGTATCCGGCAGATCAATGTCGGTCAGTATCTCAAAAGCGGCGATCCGATCGTGCAGCTTGAATCACTTGATCCCATTTATGTGAATTTTGCCCTGCCCCAGCAATACATCGGCAAACTGACTGAAGGGCAGGCCATCCGGATCAAGGCCGACGGCCTTCCAGAAAAAGATTTCACGGGGGCAATCACGGCCATCAACTCAATTGTCGATACCTCGACACGCAACATTCAGATCCAGGGCACGGTTGCCAACCCCGACCATCTTCTGCGTTCGGGAATGTTCGCCGCCGTGCAGGCGCTTCTGCCGGATAAGAAAAATGTCGTCATGATTCCCTCAACGGCTGTGCAGTACGCCCCCTATGGGGATTCCGTATTTGTCATCGAGGAGATGAAAGGGCCTGATGGAGTCACGTTTCTCGGAGTAAGGGAGCAACCCGTTGTGCTGGGAAAAACGAGAGGTGATCAGGTCGAAGTGCTCAAGGGCCTGAAGCAGGGTGACCAGATCGCCACATCCGGACTCTTCAAGCTCAGGCAGGGGGGCGCGGTGAAGATCAATAACAGTGTGCAACCGGGCAATGATCCCTCCCCAAAACCCGCGCAGAGCTAGCGGGATACGCGATCAGATAAAACTCCGGATACCGATCATGCACTTCACCGATCTCTTCATTAAGCGTCCCGTGCTGGCCCTTGTGGTCAGCCTTGTCATTCTGCTGGCCGGTGTGCAATCCATCCGGGTGCTGAATGTCCGTCAGTATCCGCGCAGTGACATTGCAGTGATCCAGGTCACCACCAACTACATCGGAGCCAATGCCGATCTGGTGAGAGGATACATCACGACTCCCCTTGAACGGGTCATCGCTGCTGCGGAGGGTATCGATTATATCGAGAGCTCCAGTGCCCAGAGCGTCAGCACGATCACCGTTCACCTGAAGCTCAACTACGATCCCAATGCCGCCCTGACCCAGATTCAGGCGAAGCTTGCCCAAGTCCGCAACGATCTCCCACCCGAGTCGGAAAACCCCGTCATTACACTCCAGAATGCGGATGAGCTCAGGGCAGCCATGTATCTCGGCTTCTCCTCAAAGAATATGGAGCCCAATCAGCTCACCGATTTCCTTACCCGGGTGATCCAACCGAAGCTCACCGCCATCACCGGTGTGCAGCGTGCCGATGTGCTCGGAGCACGCACCTTGGCGATGCGTATCTGGCTGAAACCGGATCGGCTTGCCGCCCTCGGGGTCTCGGCCTCCGATGTCCGTAACGCACTTCAGTCCAATAACTATCTCGCCGCCATCGGCAAGACGAAAGGAACGATGACGGCCATCAACCTGATCGCCAATACCAACCTCACCTCCCCAGAGGAATTCCGTCAGCTCGTCGTCAAGGAAAAGAACGGCGTGCTTGTCCGCCTTCAGGATATTGCCGAGGTGGAAATGGGAGCTGAGGATTACGACTCGGATGTCCGCTTCGACGGCAAGAGTGCGAAGTTCCTCGGTATCTGGTGTCTGCCGACTGCCAACACGCTGGATGTCTGCAAGCTTGTCCGACAACAGGTGCCGGAGATACGCAAGCTCCTCCCTCCCGGCATGACCCTGGATATTCCCTATGACTCCAGTGACTACATTCGGGATGCCATTGCCGATGTCTTCAAGACCCTCTCAGAGACACTGGCCATCGTCATCATTGTCATTTTCCTCTTCTTGGGTTCATTCCGCTCAGTGCTCATCCCCGTCGTGGCGATTCCGATTTCCCTGATTGGAACAGCCTTCATTATGGTGCTCTTCGGCTTCACTGTGAATCTGCTTACCCTGCTTGCCGTGGTGCTGGCGGTAGGGCTTGTTGTGGATGATGCGATTGTCGTCGTGGAGAATGTCGAACGACACCTCCATGAGGGACTCACCCCCTGGCAAGCTGCCATGATCAGTGGACGGGAACTCCTTGGGCCGATCATTGCCATGACGATCACTCTGGCAGCTGTCTATACCCCCATTGGGATTCAAGGAGGACTCACAGGCGCACTCTTCCGGGAGTTTGCACTCACCCTGGCCGGGGCCGTCTTCATCTCGGGTATCGTGGCTCTCACTCTTTCACCCATGATGTGCTCGCGACTTCTGCGGCGCGGGGATGACACACAGGGCTACGCAGGCTGGGTGAACCGCCGCTTCACATCCCTGCAAAAAGGGTATGTCACGCTTCTTGCAGCGATGCTGCGTCATCGAGGCGCCGTGCTTACCGTCGCCGGGTTCTGGATCGCGCTGATTCCCATTTTTTATCTCTTCTCCCCCAAGGAACTCTCTCCAAAAGAGGATCAGGGCATTGTCTATTGCATTGTTCAGGCCTCCCCTTTCTCCACTATTGATCAGACGCTGCTCTACGCCGACCTGATTTATGATGCCTATAAGTCACTGCCGGAAACCTGGCATACTTTTCAGATCAACAACCCAAGCGGTGGATTCGGAGGAATTCGCACCGTCCCTCACAATCAGCGCCAACGAAGCTGTGATCAACTCGCCGCCATCCTGAGTAAGAAGTTTGCGGAGGTTCCGGGAGTCAGGGTTATCGCCACGACTCCTCCAGCATTGCCGGGAGGTAGCAATTTTCCAGTTGAGTTTGTCATCTCCTCAACGGTCGAACCACGTCAACTGCTCGAAATAGCCAACGACCTCGTCAAGACAGCCTTCAAAAGCGGCATCTTCATCTACGCCGATACCGATCTGAAGTATGACCAGCCTCAGGTCGAAATTGTCTTTGACCGGAACAAGGTTTCAGCACTAGGACTCGACCTCCAGAAAGTCGGCGCAGATCTCGGAACCCTACTCGGGGGCAACTATGTGAACCGTTTCAGCGTGCAGGGACGAAGCTACAAGGTGATACCCCAACTCTCTCGTGAAAACCGCCTTGATCCCGATGCGCTAGGAAAAATCTATGTCACGGGTCCGGACAAGCAACTGCTGCAGCTCTCCACCTTTGCCTCCCTCAAGCGCACAACCGAGCCTCGTCAGATCAACCGCTTTCAGCAGCTTAACTCTGCCAAAATCTCCGGACTCCTTCCCCCGGGTGTCACCGTCGATCAGGCACTTAAAGTACTTGAAAAGCGCGCCGCTGAGATCCTCCCCCGCGGATTTGTCATCGATTACTCAGGGGAATCCCGACAACTCCGTCAGGAGGGAAACACCCTTGTCGGAACCATGGTGGTCTCCTTCATCCTGATTTTTCTGGTACTGGCAGCTCAATTCGAGAGCTTCCGCGATCCCTTCATCATCATTTTCGGCTCCGTTCCGCTGGCACTCTCCGCTGCACTCCTTTTCACCTTCCTTGGGGCCACAAGCATCAATATCTACAGCCAGGTGGGGCTGATCACTCTCTTCGGACTTGTTGCCAAGAACGGCATCCTGATTGTGGAATTTGCCAACAAACTCCAAGAGGGAGGGATGGACAAATGGCATGCTATCCTAACCGCATCAGGCACCCGCCTGCGCCCCATCCTCATGACGACGGCTGCCACAGTCTTCGGACACACCCCACTGATCTTTGCCTCCGGCCCGGGAGCGGGAGCACGCAACAGCATCGGAATTGTCCTTGTTTCGGGGATGATCATCGGAACCATCTTCACCCTCTTTGTTGTTCCGTCCATCTACATGCTTGTCTCCAAACCCAAGCTGCGGAACCCATCAAAGCATCAGCCTTTTCTCGGAGCCGCCCCGCAAAAAATGGCGATCGCCTAAATTCTGAACTTCACAACGACTTTAACAATCGGTTCGGCTTGATCAAGCATGACACCCGGTTGGTGAGCGTCATCTGGCAAAAAGACTGCAAAGCAGCGCTTGGAGAGAACGAGACGGGATGATGAGCATGCGGGAGCTTCATAAAACTCCGCATCCTTTTCGGGGAGGTAGGGTGTCTTAACTATTAGTTCCCCCATCGCCGTATACCCGATGAATTCCTCTCCCGAATAGACCACCTGAATGTCACCATGCATGCGATGGGTCTCCCACTTTTTGACGGCGGATGGAGCGGTCTCGTAACGCTGAACGATGGCGAGAGTACCCGCCTCATCGATTTCATATTTCCCATCGGCCAGTGCCAGATCGAAAGCATGCAGCCACGCAAAGGCTTTGGGGAAGGAGGGATGAAATCCCTCGTAGAGATGGGAGTTGGCAAGAGAGTCGATGATCATGGTGATGAGGAGGTGAAAACTTGAAAGCTGAGACCGAAAAAAATTAGTTTCCCCGATAACTGCAGCGGGCCGAGGCGGTCTCGCAGATCACGATTTCGGCCAGTCCTGGCAGGACAGGTTTGAGGCGATTCCAGATCCATGCAGCAAGGACTTCAAAGGTCGGATTCTCAAGTCCGGGGATATCATTCAGGTAATTGTGATCGAGTTCTTCGATGATCGGCTTCACAGCAAGGCTAATCTCGGAGTGATCCATCAACCAACCCATGAGGGGATCAACCTCCCCTTCCACCGAAACCTCGATCTTGAAACTGTGCCCGTGCATTCGCCCACACTTGTGTCCCTCAGGTACATTCGGAAGGGTATGAGCGGATTCAACGCTGAAATCCTTTGTCAGACGAACATGCATAGGCTGAAGACTCTTACAGATCATCAATCCCAATGCAATTTCGACGATTTTCCTAAACACCAAGGCTCGCCTTATGCAGGGCAAAAAGATCGAGGGTCCGGTCGCGTTCCTCCGCATGATGAAGCATGGGAAGCGGATAACCCGGAGCAATCGGACGGCCATCAACCGGAGGATCGAGCAGGCTGGCCTTGGAAACATTTCGAAGCTCCGGAACCCATTTACGGATATAGCTCCCCTCCGGGTCGTAGCGTTTGGTCTGACTCCAGGGATTTTGAATGCGGAAATAAGGAGCGGCATCGGCACCCGTCCCCGCACTCCACTGCCAGCCTCCGTTATTGCTGGCAATCTCCCCGTCGATCAGCGAACGCATAAAAAAGGCCTCCCCTAACCTCCAATCAAGATGCAGATCCTTGGTCAGGAACATTGCCACGATCATCCTCACACGGTTGTGCATCCATCCTGTAGCCGTCAGTTGGCGCATTCCTGCATCGACAATGGGAAATCCGGTTTGTCCCTGGCACCAGCGGTCAAAGGCATCGGGATGTGCCTCCAGACCCGGCCATTCCAGGCCTCGCCAAGTGGTATTGAACTCCTGCCCCAACAGCTCGGGATAATGCCAGAGCAACTGCATGTAAAATTCCCTCCAGACGATCTCCGTCAGAAATTTCATCACGCTTTTGCGGCCTTCTGGAGCCAGCTCTGCCTCTTTCTTTTTGGCAGCAGAGTAAATCTGACGCGGTGAGATCAGTCCGAAACGCAGATCTTGTGACATTTGCGATGTCCCGGCAAGGGAGGGAATATCCCGCTGGTCGCCGTAGAGTCCTATCGCAGCGTCCAGAAATCGCTTCAGGCGATCTCGTGCCGCCCGTTCTCCAGCCTCAGGAGTCGATGGACCGCCGATCAGTCCCCAATCGGAAAGCCGAGGCACGGGCAATGAAGGAATTTCCTCTGGTGTTTTCATCCGCCTGATGGCAGTCGAAGGCGATGGCTTTGGCAGACCAAACCAGACCTTGGAGTACGGAGTGAAGACCCGGAAGACCGTCCCCTGCCCCGTCATCACCTCATCCCTTTCGTGAATGCAGATGTCTTTGTGAAGTGATAATGCAACGCCCTTGGCCTGGCAGAGGTTTGCCAGTCCGGCCTCCGTCGCACGACCGAAGGGATCGGGGTCACGATTGACAAAGATCGCCACAGCTCCGGTCTGCGCAACTAGCCTCTCCAACTCCGCCACAGCATCCCCCCGGCGAACAATCAACTGCCCGCCAATGGCTTCGAGATTTTTCCCCAAAGATGCCAGTGAATCACAGATAAATTCCTGCCGAGCCGCCCCCGTCCAGTCATGAGTTCCTTTCCAGTCACTCATGACATAAACGGGAATTACTTCTCCATCCGCACCGGCAGCTTCCACGGCAGCGGCCAGCGCCGTATTGTCAGTGATCCGAAAATCCCTACGAAACCAGTGAATGATGCGTTTCATGGAGTGACGATGACTGTTTGTTTTAGAACACGCACGGCTGGCACTCCCTTTTCCCAAGATCTTACATAGGAAAAGACCAGCTTGCTTACCCCAGGCTTTTCCCCGCGGAACTTCCAGATCTCCATTCCTCCCATTCCCACAAAATGACCGTTTGTCTGCCCGCACCCATAGCCCCGTTCCTTTTCCTGGCTCACTATACCCTTTGGCAGGGCACGAATGCTCCATGAATAGCCCGTAGTCGGATTTGAAGGGAGTTTGAGCGTTAAAACTTCCCCTTGGTACAGCGTAATCGCTTTGCCGGAGGTTGCCTCTGTCAGGGTAAGTTCGGAGGCGATCGAGGCCGTGTTTGGAAGGGCAATAAACAGGAATGAGATCAGCAAAATCTTCACACGTGACAGCATGACTCCTTCTTCAATATTTTTCTAGCTGCCTGTGAGCCGTGATTATCGTTAGACTTCGGACTCACCCAAGTTTCCCGTGCAGAAACCCGACACACTCTTCCTGATCGCCGGCAACGGCACTTATCCGAAGTTTGCCGTGCAGGGGGCACGGGAGGCAGGCGTAAAAAGGATAGTCGTGGCTGGCTTCGAGGGAGAAACCGACGCCTCCCTCATTGCCATTGTCGATGAAATTCACTGGATGAAAGTGGGGCAACTGGGCCGACTCCTTGAGGCGGCCAAAAAGAGCGGAGCCACCGCCTCCATGATGGCGGGACAAATCGCTCCTAAGCACCTCTTCGATCTCAGACCTGATTTCCGCGCTCTGATTTTACTGGCGAGTCTTCGCGAACGAAACGCTGAGACACTCTTTGGAGCGATTGCCGGAGAACTTGAAAAAATAGGCGTTCCGCTCCTTGTCGCCACCTCATTTCTGGAAAGACATCTGGCCACCGAAGGTCTTATCGCAGGGCCGAAGCCAAAATCCCGAGTCCTGGATGACATCTCATTCGGACTTAGCATCGCCAAGGAAGTCAGTCGCCTCGATATCGGTCAGACAGTCGTTGTCAAACGAGGAACCGTTCTTGCCGTCGAGGGATTCGACGGCACGGATGCCACCATCCAGCGCGGCGGAGAACTGGGACAAGGTGAAGCTGTCGTCGTCAAGGTCTCCAAACCCTGTCAGGACATGCGTTTTGATGTTCCGGTCATCGGCCCCAGAACACTTGAAACGGCGGCGGCGGCAGGCGTGAGCGCCATCGCCATGGAAGCCGGACGCACACTGCTCCTTCAGGAAGATCAACTCCACACACTCGCAGCCCAACACAAAATCACCCTCTGGGGTATCAAAACATGAATATAATCCGCGCCGGCGTTGTCGGTCCAGGCAGTATCGGCATCAACCACGCCCGCATCTACAGCGAGCTTCCAGATTGCGAGCTTACCGCCATATTCGACGCCAACAAAGCCCATGCAGATCGCGTGGCCGCCAAATACGGAGGCAAAGTCTGCAACACCTTGGAGGAATTTGCCTCCCTTGTGGATGTTGCCTCGGTCGCCACGCCAACCGAATCGCATCATGAAGTCGGCACCTATCTTTTGAAACAAGGGAAGCATCTCTTGATTGAGAAACCGATCGCCACCAACACCCCACAGGCACTTGATCTGGCTGCCACCGCCACCGCCAATAACCGCATCCTTCAGATCGGTCACATCGAGCGATTCAATCCCGGCCTCGAAGCCCTCGAACAGCAGCTTGCCAACCCCCGCTTTCTTGAGGTCACACGCCTCTCCCCTTACCCGAATCGGAGCATGGATATCGGTGTGGTGCTCGATGTCATGATCCATGATCTCGAAATCCTTCTTCACCTTGTCCGATCACCGGTCACGAGTGTTGATGCTGTCGGCATTGCGGTGCTAAGCAAGGGGGAGGATATTGCGAATGTCCGTATCCGGTTTGAGAATGGGTGCGTGGCCAATCTCACGGCCAGCCGCATCAGCCGTGACAAAGTGCGCAAGATCCGCATCTTCCAGGAGGATGCCTATCTCTCACTTAATTACCAGAAACAGAACGGCTACATTCTCCGCCTCAAAAATGGCACGATCAAACGGGAAAGGGTGAAAGTCATCAAGGGAGAGCCTCTCCAGCGGGAATTGGCCGCGTTCGTCACCTGCGCCCGTGAAGGACTCCAACCACGTGTCACAGGCCGTGAAGCGGCAGCCGCGCTCGACCTCGCCATCCGCATCACCAAGCAGATTGAGGATGCTGACCCGCGCAAGAAAGCAACGGCTGTTTAGCGTTTATGGCACCTGCACGCCATCTCGCCATTGTTGCGGGAGAGACAAGCGGAGACACGCATGGAGCTGCGCTGATACGCTCTCTCAAGCAAATCGATTCTCTCTTTCGTTTCAGTGGCAAAGGGGGTCCTAAGATGGCTCATGAAGCCGCGACTAACAGTGCCTTTCTGGATAACTGGATTGCAGATGCGGGAGTCCTTGGGCTCTGGGATGTCTTGAGGCACTACGGGTATTTTAAGAAAAAATTTGACGCACTCCTCGACGAACTAGCCGCCGATCCTCCCGAGGCGCTCATCCTGGTCGATTATCCCGGATTTAATCTCCGGCTTGCCAAGGCTGTTCGGAAGCAGCGCATCCCCACCAGAATCATCTATTACATCAGTCCCCAGGTCTGGGCATGGAATCGACGACGTATTCCGGAAATGGCCCGGGCACTTGATCTGATGATCTGCATTTTTCCCTTCGAGAAAAAGATCTACGAAGCCTCAGGTCTCCACACAGTCTTTGCAGGGCATCCGATGACGGGTAAGTTGCACGCCGTGCCAACAGACCAACGGGACGACACTCTCCTCGGTCTCTTCCCGGGAAGCCGGGAGCGGGAGGTCACAAAAATCTTTCCCTCCATGCTGGGGGCGGCGGAGCTTGTGCACCGTTCACGCCCCGACATCCGCTTTGAAGTCGCCGCGGCTACGGAGGATCATGCGGGGCTGATTCGAGCGATGGCTGCCGAGAGGAAAATTGATCTGACCATCTCGATTGGAAGTTCCCACGACCTCATGAGTCGCGCCGCCGCCGGGCTTGTCTGTTCCGGTACAGCCACTCTCGAAGCTGCCTGTCTCGGCCTACCCTATGCGCTCGTCTATCGTGTGGCCTGGCTCACATACGAGGTCGGCATCCGCGTCATCCGTGTCCCCTATCTCGGCATTGTCAATATCCTTGCCGAGCGGCCCGTCATCCGGGAGTTCATCCAGAACGATGCCACTCCGGCCGCACTTGCAGACGAGTCCCTCCGCTTGCTCAATAACAGGGATGCCCGGAAGCAGCTCTCAACCGAGTTATCAGAAGTTGTCGCCACACTCGGCAGCAAGGAAACGGCATCCGCCTCCGAAAGAGCTGCTCAGGCAGTGATTGAATGTCTGGCAAAGCCATTGGATTCTACCCCATAACAATCGCATGACATTTCCCAAGGAACATCTCGAATATCTCTGGTCTCCCTGGCGTGTGGAATATTTCCAGCGCGATCGCTCCAACGAGGAGGACTTTTTTGCTGAGGCCGCACGGACTTCAGACGATGCATCCCGCTTTGTCGTCGCCCGGAACAAGAACGCCTTCCTTATGATGAATAAATACCCCTATGCAGCGGGGCATCTCATGGCTGTTCCCTACCAACGCACCTCGCGCATGGAAGACCTGACACCCGAAGAGGTGATCGATCTCTGGAACCTCGCCCTCCACGCCCAGCTTCTGCTCCGACAGGTGGCGCAGGCCCAGGGATTCAATGTCGGTTTCAATATAGGGGCTGCCGGGGGGGCCGGGTATGAGGAGCACATCCATCTTCATATCGTTCCGCGATGGGCCGGAGATCAGAACTTTATGCCGATGATTGCCGGCACACGCCTCATCCCCGAGGCTCTTGTTCCCCTCTACGAAAAACTCGTAGCTGCCAATAAAGCCATCGAAATGGCCGCCTCTTGAGCTACTTGTTCCTAAATCCTCCATCCTGTTAAGATGTTCTTCTCCTTCGGAGCGTTAACTGCCGCCTTCCTCTATTCCCTAGGTTATCTGGAATTGAAGGCCTCCATGCACCATGGGGCCACGAGCAAAAGGGTCACGATTTTCTCAAATTACGCAATGGCCCTCTGGTCTTTGCCGCTTGTCTTCCTTGCCTTTTTCTTCCCCACCCATCCGAACTCGCAGGCGGCTGCCGCAGCCTGTGCTGCAGGACTTTGTCTCTTCCTCGGACGCATCTGCACCGTCGAGGCTCTAGCCAAGGCCGACCTGTCCATCAGTGCCCCCCTGCTCGGCACCAAGTCCGTCCTTGTTGCCATTTTCTCCATCCTTCTGCTCCACACCCCGATTGGCTGGAAGCTCATGACCGCCGCCGTGCTTACCGTGGCCGGACTTGCCCTGCTTCAAACCGGACCGGACCATAACAAGCATCACCGTCGATCCGCCGTGGGCTGGGCCATGGGTGCCAGCATCCTCTTTGCCCTTGTCGATGTGCTGACACAGGGCTATGCACGCACCTCGGGTGTCGCCTTTTACCAGCCGATGATGTTTGTCGTACTGGCGGCCATGACTCCACTACTCGGCAAGGCTCCACCCACACCTCCTGCTGCAAAAAAGGAACTCCTCCTCGGCAGCACCATCATCGGCTTTCAGGCACCACTGGTCATCATGCTGATTGGATTCTTCGGGGAAGCCACCCTGATCAATATCCTCTACGCCTCCCGCACCATCTGGTCGGTCATTGTCGATGCAGCGAAAGGTGAAGGAAATGCAAGGGAGTATTGGTCCGCCAGACTCGGCGGTGCAGCTCTGCTGCTTACAGCAATTATCCTCGCTGTCCTGAAATAGTTGGTAAGGGCATACCGCGAGCTAGAAGCAACAACTCAGCTATCCGCCAAAATCGCGGGCCCTTTAAGAGATACAACACGCGCCGTCGTTATACCCTTCTTTAAGGAAGGCTGCATACTCCGCACCTCCCCGGGCCTGGATCAGTTCGACGAATTTATTGCGTTCTTCCACTGTCATCGGAGTGGCGGTGAGCGCAGCAGCCACCGCTTGCTGAGCAAAGGCCATGGAGTCAATACCGATACATTGCGTGGTCACATCGGGATAACTGAGGGCGTAATTGATGACCTGATTGATGGTGACCATGCCATGGAGGGCGGCGCGCTTACTCCCGCCGAAGCCCTTCATACCGATGCATGCAATCCCCTTCTCCTTCAGGAGCGGCATGACAACCGTATCGAATTCCTTGGCATGGAGGGTGTTTCCAAGGACAGAGACAGGCATGAGCGAGGCATCGAAGGCCAATCCGCTGTTAATAAACTTCACATGGGCCTGAGGGCTGTCGTGTCCGGTGAATCCGACGTAGCGTACAAGCCCCTTCTGTTTTGCTTCGACGAGGGCCTCAATAACGCCCCCTTTGGCAAACGCAGGCTCCACATCCGCATCCTTGATCTCGTGAACCATCCAGAGATCGAGATGATCAGTTTTGAGGCGTTTTAACGATTGCTCAAGCATCTGGAGCGCAATTTCCTTATCTGTGCCGGTAAAGGGTTGCTTGAATGGCTTTCCGTGATGGACGCAGACCTTGGACATGATAAAGGCTTTGTCCCGCCATCCTCCCGCGAGGGCTTGTCCCATCCAGTCTTCGGCGCGTCCTCCATGGTATTCCCAGCAGTTGTCAAAGAAGTTCACCCCCTGATCGATCGCATAATGGGCGATATTGCTCGCCTCTTCAACAGTCGGTGCCATGGCCAGAGTGTGGCCGCCAAAGCCGATGCAGCTCAGCGTCTCCTGATGTCTACCAAAGATGCGTCTCGGCACCGTTCCTGTTGGAACCTGGGTGGCGACGGCTGAAGGAATGCGGAGTGCCTGCGCTGCGGGAAGCAGTCCGAGCATTCCAAGAAAGGAGCGGCGCGTGAGGGACATGAGAACGATGAGAAACCTGAAAGCTGAAACTTGAAAGCTGAAAATTGTAGAATCGGCTCATCACTACTCAGCTTTCAGTTTTCTCCGCTACTTCACTCTCGTACTTCCTGCTGTAGCGGATAAAGACGGAGAATGCCGTGGCGTAGGCGATCCAAAACCCCGCAAAACCATCGAGAAATCCGAGCCTCAGGATGTAGGCACGGAAAAATCTCCAGAGCGGACGCAGCAAATTGGCGGTCAGCGACCAACGACGGCCTTCCCTGATCTGTCGCTCCAGGAAGTCATCGGCATAAGGGGTGATCTTATCGAGGTAGCTTTTGATGGTCGGAAAGGAATCATGCAGGAGATCCCCCTTCAACTGTTTGAACCTCCCTTGAAGCTCGACCTTGTCATGAGGGTCTTTGCCGCCGATGCGAGCCCTGTCCCTCTGGATCAAACGAAGTTGTCGATCAGGATACCAGTCACCATGCGTGATCCAACGCCCTAGAAAAAATACTTTGCGGTTGAATCTCCCTCCCTGGAACCACGCAGCATCACCACTCCGGAAAAAATCCCGTATGGACTCCCTCAGTTCTTCGGATAGCTGCTCATCGCAATCAAGCATGAGCACCCAAGGCTGAGTGCAGGCCTCTAGAGCCATCTGCTTCTGCGCGCAATGGCCGAGCCATTGCTGATGAATCACCCTAGCACCCGCGGTCTCGGCTACGGCGACTGTGGCATCGATCGAGTTGCTATCAACGACCACGATTTCCCGCACGAGTCCCTTTGTGCTCTCAAAGCATTTACCGATTCTTGCCTCCTCATTGAAGGAGACGACCGCAAGGGAAAGCGGCAGAGGTTCCGTTGCACTCATGAATCACCTCCCCCGAACTTCTCCGCGCTCTTGGCCTGATCCCAGAGCCTATTCATCTCATCAAAAGAGAGTTCATTAAAATTCCTACCCTCGGCTAGAATCTTCTCCATCGCAAGGAACCGGCGGATGAATTTATCCGTGGCCGCCTGAAGTGCCGACTCTGCATCGACGGAAAGACTGCGTGTGAGATTCACCACGGCAAAAAGGAGATCGCCCAGTTCCTCGGTGAGCTTTTCCTTCCGGTCTATTTTGCCGACATCGGCAATCTCCGCCTCAACTTCGGCGATCTCCTCACGGACTTTCCCAACCACATCCTCGGGGCACGCCCAGTCAAAGCCGACTTTGGCCGCCTTTTTCTGAATTTTCTGCGCCCGGACAAGGGCTGGAAATGCCTTCGCGACTCCATCCAGCAGGGAGGCATGGATGCCGCCATCGCCTGACTTGGATGCTCTCTCGGTGCGTTTGATCTCCTCCCACTGGGTCAATACGGCGGCACTGGATTCGGCAGTCGAATCGCCAAAAACATGAGGATGGCGGCGTATGAGTTTCTCGGCGGCCACGGCAGCAAGCGAATCGAACGAAAATTCGTTTTGCTCCGAGGCAATTTCCGCCTGCATGAGAATATTGATCAGCAAGTCGCCGAGTTCCTCTTCGAGATCCGACGCATGATTCCTCTCGATGGCGTCAATCACCTCGTAGGCCTCTTCAATGATTGAGGGACGCATTGACTCCGCAGTCTGTTCACGATCCCAGGGACATCCCCCGGGAGCACGAAGCCGGGCAATGATCTCCCGGAGGTTTTCCACGGAGCTTGCCATCGGGGAAAGACCTCTACCGCCCACCCTCTCGTTGGAGGATTGCCTGACGGGCCTTCTCAAGAGCAGTGCGTTCGTCACGGCTCAGGCTGTCGATTCCCTTGCTGCTGATTTTTTCCAGTAGAAGATCCATCTCCATGAGTGGGTCCATCACTTTGTTTTTTGGGATACTCTTGGTCGAAGCAGAGGAGGAAGCCCCATCTCTCGGAACAACGGAAAAACGGGGCTTCGGTTTTTGGAAACCCGGTAGAGACCATTCAAAACCCCATCCGAAGAGTGGTTCCTCAAAACCGACCCGGCGCATGAGCATGATGGCCATCAGACTCGATGAGATAAGGACAAGAAGGCGGGGTGGTTGATGGGCAGCAAGGTATTGAAGTGAAGAGATCGTCAGCAGAGCCACAAAGACCCATCGCGCGGCCATGCCAAAGAAAAACTGAGCCCCCGGATGCATCGCCACAAAGGCGGCAAAGATGGCAAATCCCACATCCTGCACCCCGACAGCGGTCTGCGGGATACCTGCGTAACCGAACGCCTGCAACAGCAACGGGCCAATCAGGATGAGGCCGGCATAGAGGATGGCAAAGCGCTTCCAACCGAGACCGTTCTCAACCTCCTTGCCGAAGTAGTAGAGCATCAGCATCTGGAAGAGAAACCAGATGTCGGGCTGAGCCACAAAGGCGTATGTAAAAAGTCTCCAAATCTGGCCCTGAGCGACCTCGGAACTGTTATATGCAAAGGCATTGACCCAATCCCCATGCCCAGCGGAGAGCAGTAGGGCACATGCAATCATGGCGATGCTGTGCAATCCCACAAGGAGAGTAATCAGGCGGACGGGAAAATCGCCAAGTGTGAAGAGAGGCTCTTCTTCGCCATGTGTAATAGAAGCAGGCATGATGGGGATGGGAGGGGGATTAATATCTATCGACCTTGCAACGGTTGGACAGCTTTTTATCAACATTCAATACCGAATCAATGTTCCACCTTTTGAGGATAGACCAGGGTCGGAATGATCAGACCGATTCCGATAGCAACGAGGGTGAAGGTGACGATGATCAGATTCTCCATGGTACCGGTCAGCAGTACGGTATCCTCCGGCTTCGCGTGAATCAGCGCAAACAATCCCATGAGTCCTTTGGCAGCCATGCTTCCAGGCACCATAGCGATACATCCCACAACGGCAATGACAGAACCAAGCAGCGTCTGTGACTGATGCCATGCGCGATCTACCGTGGCCAGAGAGAGTGCGGCAATGAAGGAGGAGAGAGGCAGTCCGAGATCGAAAGACTGGCAGAAGGTGCGGATGGCCAATGCGAAGGCACCCGAGGCGAAACAAAGACCCAGAATGCGTGGTGGCGTATTGAAGAGCACGCCGAACCCGGCTGCGGCAACACCTCCGAAAAATGCCTGATGAAGAATGCGAACCCAGAGCTCAAGGTCTGGAGGATTGGGAACCATCACCGCCGGACTCTTCCAGAACACGATCCCCTGGGCCACGGAAAGCCCTAATGCCATAAAGAGCAGTAGGAAGGTGATGCGCAGTGCCCGTGCGGCGGCGAGATTGGGCTTGCCCTCGATGACATCAATCTGGGCATTCAGGACAGGGATGCCCGGCACCAGAAGCAGCACGGCAGCCACCATGGCAAGTGGCAGGTGGACACTGCCAAGGGCCTTGGCTCCAAATCCGGCAAGTGTGGCGGCGACGAAGCTCACGGTGCCGGCTGTCAGAAAGATGTTATATTTTTTGTGAAAGAGAGTATGCCTGACATACTGGCCCACTCCTGCCCCGATAAGGGTCGGAAGAAAGGAAACCCAGTCCGATTTGAACAGACGGCCAAAGGAGCTACAGGCGAGTCCCGTTGCCAGACAGATGAACCAGATCGGGTAGTGTTTCGTTCTGAGTGCGACTTTCTCCACTTCTTCCTGTGCCTGGGCGCAGGTCAGTTCTCCATGACTGACACGCTGGATGATCTGTTGAAGGTTCTGTGTCCGGCGGAGATTGACGATATGCTCGCCAACTTTTCCCATTTGGGTGTGAGATTCGGAACCACGGCGGATCACAGTGATGATGGCGGCGTGCTGACAGAACGCATCCGCCGAGTCACATCCGAGACCTCTGGCGGTGTTGGAAATCGCCTCATGCACGGTCCGGGCATTAGCACCCCACTCCAGCAGCAGGCGTCCGACAGTCAATACCAAATGAGCGATTTCAGGGAGTGGGGTTTCGTTGTTTTTCTCCTGAATGAGTCCTTGATCCACGATTTTTTGCATCTTCCCCAACTTGAAGTTTTAATTTTTCAACTCAAGAATATCTTTTCTCCATCTTGCCATCCCGATCCTTTTTTCTAAGGAAGCACAGCAAGGATACAGCGGAAGCAGAAAAAATATTTTCATGGACGCTTCACCCTGTCGAATTCCTTCAATGCCCTTCTACAGAGAGCAGAGGTGCCTTCCCATCAAGAGAAAAAAAGATCATTCTATCGTCTAATTATAAACTAGAAAAGAAATAAAATTTGGTGGTTTTTGGTGATAATAATCACTCTTGCAGAGTGTAAAAAAAATGGGCACACCAGAACAGTGAGCACATCAACTGACACTACAAAACTAGGCGCCCAAGCGCCGAACATCACCTCAGTGACCAACTGGGTTCGTGAAATCGCAGCCCTGACACAGCCCGATGCCATCTTCTGGTGCGACGGATCCGAGGCTGAAGACAAACTCATGAAAGAGAGCCTCGTGGCATCCGGTGCAGCACGCTGGCTGAATCCCGAAAAACGTCCTAATTCCCTGCTCGTCAACAGCGACCCCCGTGATGTCGCACGCGTCGAGGAACGCACTTTCATCTGCTCGAAATCGAAGAAGGATGCGGGTCCCACCAACAACTGGGAAGCACCTGATGTCATGAAGGCCAAGATTAACGGCCTTTTTTCCGGATGCATGAAAGGACGCACGATGTATGTCGTACCCTTCAGCATGGGCCCCATCGGATCGCCGATCGCCCAATACGGTGTTGAGATCTCCGATAGCCCCTATGTTGTGGCCAACATGCGCGTCATGACCCGCATGGGTTCGAAGGTCTATGATGAAATCGCCAAAACCGGCAATTTCGTCAAATGTCTGCACTCCGTCGGCAAGCCGCTGGCAGCTGGCGAGAAGGATGTTCCGTGGCCCTGCAACCCTGAGAACACCTATATCACCCACTTCCCGGAAGACCGTCTCATCATGAGTTTCGGTTCGGGATATGGCGGAAATGCCCTGCTCGGGAAAAAATGCTTTGCCCTGCGCATCGCTTCCGCCATGGCCCGCGACGAGGGATGGATGGCTGAGCACATGCTCATCCTTGGCGTCAAGGATCCAAGTGGAGCCAAGACTTATGTAACCGCCGCCTTCCCAAGCGCCTGCGGCAAAACCAACTTCGCCATGATCATTCCTCCTAAGGAGCTGAAGGCCGAGGGATGGGAGGTTTCCTGTATCGGCGATGATATCGCATGGATCAAGCCTGGTCCGGACGGATGGTTGCATGCCATCAATCCCGAGGCAGGCTTCTTCGGCGTCGCACCCGGCACCTCCTACGACAGCAATCCGATGGCGATGGACTCCATCAAGTGCAACACCATCTTCACGAATGTCGCCCTCACCGACGATGGTGATGTCTGGTGGGAAGGTATGACCAAGGATGCCCCGAAGCATCTCATCGACTGGAAAGGTAAGGACTGGACACCTGAAACCAAGGATGCCGAAGGCAAGCCCGTTCTCTCCAGTCATCCAAACAGCCGCTTCACGGCACCTGCCAAAAACTGTCCGATTATAGACCCTGATTGGGAAAATCCAGCCGGTGTCAAAATCAGCGCCATCGTCTTCGGCGGACGTCGTGCTACCACGATGCCGCTCATCTTCCAAGCCTTCAACTGGGTGCATGGAGTCTATCTTGGTGCCACCGTCGGTTCGGAGATGACCGCTGCAGCGGCGGGAACCATCGGACAGGTTCGCCGCGATCCGATGGCCATGCTTCCGTTTGCAGGATACAACATGGGAGATTACTTCTCCCACTGGCTGGAAATGCGCCACCTAGTCAAGCACCTCCCCCGTATCTTCCATGTAAACTGGTTCCGCAAGAGCCCGGAGGGCAAGTTCCTCTGGCCCGGATTCGGAGACAACATGCGCGTACTCAAGTGGATCGTGGAGCGTTCCAAGTTCGGAGCGCACGCCATCGAGACATCCATCGGCTGGGTGCCTGAATATCAGGATATCGACATGCGAGGCATGGAGAGCAAGATGACCAAGGAAAAATTCGACGAAGTTCAGAAAATCGACAAAGTCGAATGGCATCGCGAACTCGTCATGCAGGATGAGCTCTTCTTGAAGCTATACAGCCAGCTTCCCAAGGAACTCATCTTCCAGCGCGAACTTCTGATCTCGCGACTGTAAGCAAGGATTTCCCCCTCCTAAAAAAAACGCCGGGTCTGAATTCGGTGTTGTCGGGCTGTCTTTTTGCGGAGCCGGGCACAAGCGAGCGCGAGCGCAGCCATCCCGAGGAGGGCGTAGGTGGAGGGTTCGGGGACGGCGTTGTAGCTGATCGCCAGGCCGTCGTTCTGGACAACGGTTTACAATTCGTATAAATTGATTTAGCATACCAAACACTATGAAAACCAAATCATTCACCCCTGAAGGATTCACCATGTTCCGTTCGCTCGCTTGTTCGGTTGCCCTCGCCGCGGCCGCGCTCCTGTTCACCGTTGCCACCGGCGAAGCCCAGTCGCAGCAGTATGTCTACGGCAACTATGGCACGGTCGCGGCGTCGTTTTTCAGCGCCACGGTCGGCTATGTGACCGGCATTCAAAACAACACGCTTGTCAGCCAGGGCTTCACCACGGGCACCGGGCAGTGGGACATCAAGCAAATCGACGTCGCCCTCGCCTCGGGCACCGGAGTAAGCGACGCTCGGGTCTACCTGTTCGACGACAATGCCGGCGTTCCGGGCAGCATCCTGGCGACATACGCGCTCCTGAATGGCCCACTCACCAACTCCATGCAGACGCACTTCTTCTCGGGCTCCTACGTCGCGAGCCCGGACACCAACTATTGGCTTGTCACGGGCGACGCGAATAGCATCTCGCAGCAGTCGTCATTTGAGTGGTATCTCGAAGACACCGGTGCGACTCCGCGGCAGCAGAACAGTTCTGGCTTCATCTACCTCGGCACCAAGGTGCAGAACTACACTGGCGCAGAGTGGACCGACACGCTCCCCGGCTTGAGCCTCCGTGTCAATGCCGTGGCCGTGCCCGAGCCGTCGACCTACGCCTTCGCATCCATGGCTGGCATGCTGGCTGCCGGTGCCGCCGCCCGCAAGAAGTTCGCAGCCAAGCGGTAGTCGCGAGTCACACAACTTTCAGTAACGGGGTGGGCCCGGGCGTTCGACGCCCGGGCCCATTGCGTTTTGATCTGGCTTCCATCCAGTCGTCGTAGCACAGGTTTTCAACCTGTGTGTCTACGTAGCCGCAGGTTTGTAACCTGCGGTGTATCACACCCTGGCCTGCTGCCTGTGCAGGGTAAACGTCACGTAGCGGACCGCCTACCGCGCGTTTCGTAGATGTCGTAGCCTTGGGCTATGACATCTACGACAGATACGACACTGGAGATCCTGAAGCAAGATCGGAAGGGGCGGGTTCGGACGCCGAGAGCGAAGCAGGAGGTGATCCTGGATGAGTATGAGAGAGGTGGGATGAGTGGGCCGGAGTTCGCGCCGCCGATTGTGGCCACTCGCTCACGAGTAAGCCGACGAGATTCTTGAATCCTCTTCACTTGGATCGTCGCGCCGGTGTCCATCGGATTACCGGTAGCGGAATACTTCTTCCAGTTGTGAATCTGGCGTTTGCCACTGTTCACCTCATCAATAGTCCTTACGAGGCGATTGTTGGTTCGCAAGCTCTCAGCAGAGTGTTGGGCGTGGCCGTATTCATGGGCCAGTTCCTCAAGTGGGAACTTATTGCGAATCAACTTCCCCTTGGTGATGACGATGCCTCTCACCTTGCCCTCAGCGTTGCCCACGGGGAGCGTGAAATTACTGCTCTTGTGAACATTGTTGTAGGGAGAGCGTCGGATTTTCCCATTCACAAGGTAGGGCTGAACCATCGGGTCACTCTTTACCTCTTTAACGAACTTCTTAGCCACCGAGAGCCGCATTGCGAACTCGCTCAGTGTCATCAGCCTCTCAAGGAAAGTCATATTACTCCCTTCTCTGTCAATTATTGGACTAGCTCACCCCGTCCAGAAAAACGAGTGATGACAGGGAGGAAAGATACTCCCACTCTTTTATGAACAAACTGCACCACTCATTAGGTTTCTACAACGCCGGCGACCCCATCAATAGCACCATCGACCTTGAACGCGCCAAAAAACGCTCAAGAGAGATCGACGATGAGATTGACGATCTGAGGGACGAAATCCGATCCCTGGAACGCACGATGGAGCAGATCGACGCCGATATTGAGAAGTATGAGAACAAGGATCCCGCTGATCCGGAATCACCCATCGGCAAAAATCAAAAGGAAGCACAAGTGATGGCGGCCACCGATGTCGTGCTGAAAATTAAGCCGGCGTTTTTTTGTTGAAGTAAGATGATCACTGCGCTTGAAACTTCACTGCCTCCGCAAAAACCCTCCCGATAAAGACATCCACCTCGGCACGCAGGGGAAGACGCCGATCATCATCAGACATCCAGACACGCCCGGAACGGAACTTCTTGTGCGGAGCAAGTCTGCCCTTGTGCTCTCCGTGAGTCTCGATGGTCTGAATGCGGATCGTAAACCGGATCGCCCTGATTTTTTTACCCATCACGGTAATGCTATCGCGTCCGACCACCGTGAGATCCACGAGATAGGGACTCTGATCGGGAAAAACGGTCAGCCGTAGTTTCTCACCGTCATGCAGGGGTTGGCTGCGCACAAAGAGCATGGCTGAAAACAGGTCGCGTATACCGAGAAGATCGGTACTCTCCCAAGGTTTGTTCTCTCCGATGAACCGGTGACAGGCGATGACATTCCCATTCCTGAAATATGCATCACTGCACAGATCCCCTTTGGGGATACCCTCGTCCATATGGAACCATGAGGGCACCTCGCCATTCTCACCGGATTCACCCAAGTAGTTGGCTTCATAGTTCCAGAGTTTTCGAATCAGGGCATTGGGACCACCTTTGACGGTAATCCGGCGCTCTCCCCCTTCCCTGACGAGAACCCGAACCATTGCCCCTCCGGCCCCCACTCCTTCCCAGCCAAAGCGGTACTCCGCCTCAAAAGGAGGAATCGCTTTGAATGGAATGACGGTTGCCGGCGTCAGTAACCCATCCCATGCACCGTAGGGGTCGGCCGCACCCCATGCACCCGCAAGGCATCCGACACCCAGCAGCAATACGCTTACAGCCTGTCCGAAGAAGGAAGCAGCGGGGTGACAGCGTTTGAAAGTATCCATCCGGTTTTGGCGGGACCGTCGGAAACTTTCCACCAGGCACCGTTGCGCGAGAGGATAGTGAGGAGTGAGCCGGGTGCAAGCGTTCCATCACTCGCCGAGCTATCGGCAGGAGTTGCATGGATCGTCGGTGCATTTTTTGCAGTCACCACCGCCTGATTTGCAATCTGGCGACGGGGATCATTCAGTGTTCCGAAAATGGAAAGACCATGTCCCAGAATGAAGAGGGCAAGTGCCAATCCGATGAGCACAGGACGCCGTGGTCCGGCAAGCAGGAGAAAAACAAAGGCCAATATTCCCACCCATCCCAAAATCGCCCCGCCAAGAACGAGTAAATCGGGATGCACCCTCATGAGGAGTTGGTCATGCCAGTCGAGAGCATGGGGAACTCCCAGCGTGCCCAATACGGCGGCCAGGCGAGTACGAGCGGGAGGCAGTGTCGGATCCAACAGAAGCGCCCGTCGATAGGAAAGTGAGGCAGCAACAAGGTCACCCGTCTTTTCCTCGGCAAGGCCCCGATGATACCAGAGCTCCGGCGAGCTGAACTTCTCAAACTGCGGGGTGGCAAGGAGCAACTTATACGCCTCAAGAGCTTCCGTATAATGCCCCGAAGCTAATGACTGATTGGCGACGGAAGCCTCCTCCGGGATCGATGCCTGGAGATGCACGGACACTCCCAAGCAAATCAACAAGACCGGAAGAAAGAAGCGAATTTTCTTTATCATGCTTTATCGGAAGTCACTTGGACGAGTTGATCGACTAACTTTTCCCTCTCCTTGCCGCTGAGGGCAACGGAACCGCCAACACCATATTTCAGCAGATCCCTGCGGGTTGTGATTTCAAGCAAAGCAGGGTTGGTTTCAGCGGTATGCAGCAAGGTCAGATACTCCACGGCGGCATCATAGGAAGCGGTTGCATCGAGTGCTTCGGTCTTGAGAGAAGCGAGCAGTTCCGCAAGGCGGCGGCGGCGAGCGGTCGCCGAGCCCTTTTGGCGCTGAAGATTTCGAACATGGAAAATCCCGGTCAAGGCAGCCGATGCGACAAGCATGGCAAGGGATGCAATGATAAATTCCGCACGCTGCATAGGAGTCTTCCATGAATGCAGAGTCACGGAGGAAATAAGATCGCCATTACCTGACTTATCCAAGGCTCCTGCTGTCGCGTGCGCAGGGGATGCTCCCTGCTGCGGTGTTGTCTGGGGTTGCGCAACGACGACCGGGCTGGTGCCGCCTGTTGGCACAGGCGAAGCATTCAGCGGCAGAGGTTTTGTATTCAGCGTCACATACTTGGCAGAGACGGGATCAAAATAAGAAAACTCGCTGCCGGGCGAAGACTTCATCGGTTGCTGGGCGATCAGCGTAAAATCAAATGATTTCACGCCTGCATACGAAAGCTGGTCGGAACCTTCAAACTTATCGCTCGGCGGATAGGATCTCCATCCCTCGGTGTCGGTAAGTACGGGGGCCCCCATGGCCCTGAAATTGCCTTTTCCTCCTATCTTGACTGTCAGCACTGCTGGATCTCCAGGCGCAGGCTTGGGATTGGGCACAAAGGCATCCATATCAAACTGCCCCACTGCCCCGGCAAAGGAAGCAGGTCGGCCTTCCTTTGGAAGAAGGAGTACATCCAGATGAAGAGGTGCCGTCTTGACGGTCAAATCACGGGCTTGCGTGAAGGGATTGCGCCCTCCGAGCATCTGCTGAAAAACGGGATCGTCAAACCCGGGCGGCATCGCTCCCGGCATCTGGATCTGACTATCCAGTTTGGCCGGCGCAATATCGATGGAACCGGGCTTTACTGCTGAAAGTAGTGTCTGGAAGGAGAGCACATTATAGGTCACACCATCGCGATCCTCACGACTCTCCTTGGGATCGGGAAAGCGTTCCACCAGGATTCCTTCACTTCCAAAATCCAACTTGCCCTTCACCTGCACTTGATAGCGCGCATCAAAATAGTAACGGATTTCTACGGGCACCATCTCTCCAAGATAGAGTGTTTTTTTGGGAGAACTGATCTCACCAAATGCCAGTCGTCCCGTCTCAGCTCTCTGTGGAGCTGGACGCGCCGGGCGTTGTGAAAATCCTGGCATGATCTGCTGTACGGGTGGAACCGCGGAGGGTACACCGACTCCCTGCCCCGATGCTGACTGCCCCCCTCCGCCATCAACGACCGCGAAGGAAAGCGGTGCTGTCTGCAACACTCCCCCTGTTGTTCTGACGGGTATCGAGGGGATGGTGAATGTTCCGGTCCTCAAAGGCATCACGATATAACTGTAGACAACAGAGGATGATACTTTGAAATTAACCATCTGCACCTGGGTGGACTGACCAGTAAGCCTGATCTGTAACCCCTCTGCTGCGACCTCCCGAGGTACATCGGCCACTTCGGCACCGGTCACCTTGAGCTGGAGTTCGGTCATCTCTCCGGCACTTACTTCCGGGCGTGAAAGCTCGGCCCTGACTGAGACATCTCCTGCGGCGCAAGCTCTCGGAATCCCCCACCCCAGGAAGCAGAACAATGCGATTAATGATAGTGTGAGAGTTCTAGAGCACGGCATGATCGTTGGGATATTTACCAGTTACGGATGGATTGCTCCACAGCTCGTTGCTGCTGATTGAGAACATGCTGCTCCTCATCCTGAACGGAGCGGAGAAGAGTACTCGCCTGATTTGTCGTCATGGCACCATCCTTGCCCTCCTCCGCTGCGGCGGCCTCAGCGGCTTTTTGATCCTCGGGTTTTTGTCCCTGCTGCCCACCTGAAAGAGCCCCCTCTTTCTTATCCGACGGAGTAGGGGCAGGCGTTGGTGTCGGCTGACTTCCCTGCCCATTTCGACCATTCTGTTGATTCTTTTCACCTTCCTTGGGCTGTTTGGAATCTTGCTGATCCTGCTTTCCCTGCTGATCCTCCTTCTGACCATTTGATCCCTTCTCCTGATTGGGGGTGGCACTTGGTGAAGGGGTTGGCGATGCTCCACCCTTCTGATCCTGCTGGCCTTGCTGTGGGGAAGGCTGCCCTTTGGCATCCTGCTGATCCTTTGATTGTTGATCTTTTTGATCCTTGGAATCCTTTCCTCCCTGCGAATCCTTGTTTTGATTTTGCTGGTCTTTTTGATCTTTAGATTCCCCTTTCTGCTGATCCTGATTTTTTTGCTGATCAGATTTACCATCACCCTTCGATTGATCATTCTTCTGCTGATCCTTCTGATCCTTATCCTTGTTCTGATCTTTCTTCTGATCGTTTTTTTTGTCCTGCTGTTTTTTTTGCTCCTGTTGCTTTTTTAAATCCTCGATCAGCTTTTTGACAATATCACGGTTCTCCTTGGCTTGGGTGTTTCCGGGTGTCTCCTTGAGAACGGTTTCGTAGTGTTGGAGCGAATTTTTCCAATCCGAAAGTTTGGCATCATCCTCCTTGGCAGCCTCGCCGGTACGGACCAGGGAATTGGCAAGGTTATAGGTTGCGGCATGCCTGATCTTGGGATCGGAGGAGGTCATCACTTCGGAGAAGTATCCCGCGGCTTTTTTGTAATCCCCCGCCTTGTATGCGGCTGCGCCGGCATCAAAGGTGACTTGCGGTGTGGTGCTGCCTGATTTTAAACGGTCTTCAAAGTACTTGAGTGCGCCCTCATAGTTCCCCTTCTGGTAGTCGCTGATGCCCGAGGCATGGAGCGGCATGGGTAGAAGCACCAGTCCCATGGCGATCGCCATGCGCAATCCCCCTCCTTTACGACGACCTTCGCCAAGCAATGACCAGAGACTCAGCAGAAAGAGCGCAGCGGTCGCGGGCCATGCATAACGCTCGATTGGTTTGCGGGCGGTCAGGGTTCCGTTTTCCCGAGCCTCGATGGGCAGGATTCCCCGATCATAGATCACCTGTGCCGCATCCTGGCCGTAGGGTTGATAGAATCCCCCGGTGGCCTTGGCGATTTCGGTCAAACGGGCCGCATCCAGCTTCGAATTGACAGGATTGCCCTGATCGTCCCTCACAAAATCGTTTTGTCCCGATTCCATTTTGATGGGAATCAGCGATCCGGTTGCCGATCCGAATCCAATGGTGAAGATTTTGATTCCGAGCGTGGCGGCTTCTTTGGCAGCCTCCACCGCACTCGCCTCGAGGTCTTCCCCATCGGTCATCAAGACGAGGATACGACTGCTTCCTTCCCCTTTGCCAAAGGCGGCGATCGCCATCTGGATGGCTGCGGCAATATCAGTCCCTCCTTTGGGAATTGTATTTGTATCAAGATCCTGAATCGAGGTGAGCACCGCACCCTTGTCAAGTGTCAGGGGAGCCTGAAGAAACGCCGTCCCTGCAAATGCTATCAGACCGACGCGATCCCCCTTCAGGAGGTTGAGCAGATCCTGGGAAATGAGCTTGGCTCGTCCAAGCCTTGTCGGCACAGCGTCGGTAGCCAGCATGCTGCGCGAGGTATCGATCCCGATGATCACATCCCGTCCGTGGGATTTGATTTCCCTTTGGGCATATCCAAAACGGGGCTGGGCCAGCGCGATGATAATCAGCGCAAGGGACATCAGCAGAAAGCCCATGCGGAGATTGCGTTTAAGCGGACTCACCCGACCCGCAAGTTGCTGCTGGAGTCGCGGAGCAAGGATTTTTGCCAGAAGTTCCCCGCGCTTGCGGCCTGCCTGAATGAAAAACCACCCGATGGGAACTATGAGCCACAGGGCCCATAGCCATTCGGGAGAACCGAACGAGAGGAAGTCATCAGGCGAGATCAAAGAAAGAGGTTGCATGATAAGGAAACGAAGAATCAGGGCAGGCGTCGCCAAAGGGTCTGTGAGAGGAATGCTTCGGCAGTGAGAAGTAACGCGGCCAGGAGAAGCAGCCAGAAGAAGTAGTCATGATACTCGGCTGTCTTTTCCACCTCGATTTTGGTTTTTTCCAGTCGGTCGATCTCCTTGAAGGTATTGACCATCGTGGCGGTGTCGGCAGCCCTGAAATATTTTCCGTCACCGATTCTGGCAATCTGATCGAGCAGCTTCTCATCAAAATCAAAGCGAACATTCTGATAAACCTTTTTCCCAAACATGTCCTTTCCGACAGGAACAGGAACAAGTCCGTCACCATTCGGCCCATTGCTTCCGGCCCCGATCGTGTAAAGCTTGATGCCCAGCGTCTTGGCCGCCTCGGCAGCGGTCAGGGGCATGACCTTGCCTGCGTTGTTGGCCCCATCGGTCAGCAGAACGATGATTTTGGTCTTTGCATCACGATCCTTGAGACGGGCAGCAGCGGATGCCAGGGCTGAACCGATGGCCGTACCATCTTCCACCATCCCCAGATGGACATCGTCGAGCCTGCTCAGGAGCCAATCATGATCGAGTGTCATCGGACTCACCAGATAGGGACGACCTGCAAAAGCAATGATACCAATCCGGTCATTGGGACGGCCCTCAATAAACTGCCTCGTCACCCGCTTTACCGCATCGACACGACTCAACGGTGAGCCGCCAATGGCATAATCCTCGGTGATCATCGAGCCGGAAACATCGAGCACCAACATGATGTCCACACCGCTTGCCTGCACCCTCTCGAGCGTGCTGCCAAGCTGGGGTCTTGCAAGAGCCACGATCAGCAACGCCATCGTGGCATAGACTAGGGAAGCAAGAATAGCACCCGCATGGGCACGCCGCTTTTTTCCGACGGCCACTACCAGTTGCGTTGAGGAAAAGAGGATGCCGGGAGTTCCTCCAAATTTTCCCTTGAGCAGGGCAAGCAGGGGGATCAGCAGAAGTCCCAGAAGCACCCAGGGATAGGCAAATGCGAACCCCTGTCCCACTCCCAAAAGAAGATGCAATGGATTCATGCACCCTCCTTGGTTGCAACCTTAGGCGAGAGAGACTCTCCCGACTCTTGCTCTCCACTCTGAACGAATGATTCGGCAGCCTCGATGAGTGCAAGGCGTTGCTCCAAAGTCGCCGCACCTTGGGCGTATTTCAGATGGTCTGCATGACGAAGAAAGCCGACCAGTGATTCCTGCTCAGTCGCTACAAAACGGAGCGATTGATGCAAGGATTGAAGAAACTCCTCAGTTGTTTGCCTAGGAGCAGCCAAACCGAAAGCATCGCCAAGAAAACGCCGTAGCACATCCGAAACCCCCACGCCAAAGTCATGATCATTTCCTTCATGCACTTTGTCCCTAAGTGCTGCAAGTGCTGCGAGTGCCGAATCGCGGGGTGTCGGAGGAACAGTTTTTTTTCTGATAAATAACCACCAGACAAGCCCTCCGACGATCGCAACAAACAGGAAGGCGGCCACGATGACCCAAAGAGGCCCTGAGAAAAATGGCAACGGCCCCACGATGTCGTGGATTGGCGCGGGTGTTGGACCTCCCCCTGACGCTCCCGGCGCAAAAGTTATGCCTGGCTGTTGGTTGTTCATGCGGCAAGCCGACGGCCTCGACGGTCAAAAAAATTCCTCAGGACAGGCAGATAATCTGTGTCGGTGCGCAGTTCGATGTAGTCAATACCGCGGGCACCAAAAAGCCTCTTGGTATCCCGTGCCCGCTGCGCCGCAAGATCCGCATATCCTCTGGCGACATCCCTTCTGGATGTATCCACCTCGATCTGTTCTCCCGATTCGGGGTCTTCCAGAAGGATGACTCCCACATCGGGGAGTTTCTCCTCCACCGGATCAACCACCGGGAGAGCCACCATGTCATGTCGTTTTGCAGCAACGGTGAGAGGACGCACAAAGTCATCCGTCAAAAAATCAGAGATCAGAAAGACGACCGCGCGACGGCTCACCACCTTATTCATGTACTCGAGGGCTCCGGAGAGATCGGTGCCCCGTCCCTGAGGTTCAAAATAAAGCATCTCACGAATCAGGCGCAGGATGTGCATTCTTCCCTTTTTTGGCGGGACGAAAAGCTCCACCCGGTCGCTGAAAAGAAGAAGGCCCACCTTGTCGTTGTTATGAATAGCACTGAAGGCGAGAACGGCGGCCACCTCCGCTGCAAGCTCGCGCTTACTCTCGCGGATGCTCCCAAAGTTTCCCGAGGCACTGACATCGAGCACGATCATCACCGTCATTTCGCGCTCTTCCGTGAATTTCTTGATATATGGTTCACCGGTTCGTGCCGTCACATTCCAATCGATGGCCCGTATCTCATCACCCGGTGTGTAGGGACGAACTTCCTCAAAGTTCATTCCCCGTCCCTTGAAAACGCTTTGGTACTGTCCGGCAAAGGAGGACTCGACGAGCCTCCTGGTACGGAGTTCGAGGCGACGGATTTTGCGGAGAATCTCGCGCGTATCGTTCATTGACAGAAGATGGGAGGGTGATGGGCCAGGGAGACGCCCGTACACAACGATCAGGGAACCGGAAGTCCTTCAAAAACCCGTTGGACAATATCCTCCGAGGAAATCGATTCCGCCTCCGCCTCATAGCTCACGGCGATACGGTGGCGCATCACCTCGGTGCCGATGGATTTCACATCATGCGGTGTGACATAGCCACGCCCATGAAGGAAGGCGTGAGCCTTGGCGGCAAGCGTCAGATAGATCGTGGCTCGTGGCGAAGCTCCGTACCGGATCAGGCCGTCCAGCTTGAGCTTGTATTTAAGCGGTTCACGAGTCGCCCAGACAAGATCCACGATGTAGTCCTTGACTCTGTCATCGACATAGATCGCATTGACCACCTTGCGGGCTTCGAGAATTTCATCGGTGGTCACCAGCGCATCCACCGAGAGGTGCGGGGAAGAAGTGGCCATTGCATCCAGAATCTGCCGTTCCTCGTCGCGGGTCGGATACCCCACTACAACCTTGAGCATGAACCGATCGAGTTGCGCCTCGGGCAGCGGATAGGTTCCCTCCTGTTCCAAGGGGTTCTGCGTGGCGAGCACAAGGAATGGATCAGGCAGCTTGAATGTCTCGTCACCGATGGTCACCTGCCGCTCCTGCATTGCTTCAAGCAAGGCGCTCTGCACCTTGGCAGGGGCGCGGTTGATCTCATCAGCCAGGATCAGATTGGCAAATACCGGTCCCTTTCGTGTCGTGAAGACTCCCTCACGCGGATTGTAAATCAGCGTTCCCACAAGATCCGCAGGCAAGAGATCAGGGGTGAACTGGATGCGAGAGAAATGGGCGTGAATGCAGGATGAGAGCGTTCGAACAGTCAGCGTTTTGGCAAGTCCTGGAACACCTTCCAGCAACACATGACCGTTGCCTAGTAGTCCGATGAGCAGGCTGCGAACCAGTCCCTGCTGACCGATCACGACACGGCTCATTTCCTGGGTAAGCGGCTTGACCCAGTTGCTGGTTTCTTGGACGCGACGGTCGAGTTCTTGGACGGATGGATTCATAAATCGGGGTTGATGATTCTTAACAATGCTGAGGATGGTGATCTTCGGGTCTGTTCCGATAATCGGCAACTCTCAATCAGACAAGCAGGAAGCACGACTGTTCAAATTTTTGCCTTTAATTTTTAGGCAGCGTGATGATTCGGCGTTACGGAGCCACGAGCGTTGCCCTAGTGGAAGAGGACTCTCTGGCCCCCCTTGTCCCGAACCGATGGGTTATTTAAAAGCCTTTCACCGAGAAAGCCCTCGGCATCAAACAACCTTGCTGCTGGTCAACGAGTCAGTCCGCTTTACCGATCAACTGCGCCCTCAGTGCCAAAGCACGTTCCCGGGTGTTTCCCCCGGTTTCGAGAAGTGTAAAATGGCCCATTTTACGACCCGGCTTTGCTTTGCTCTTTCCGTAGAGATGCAAAAACAAGCCGGATTCGCTCAGCAGCGGTTCCCAGTCCGGCTCCTCTCGCCTCCAGAGGTCGCCAAGCAGATTGATCATGACTCCGGGAGAGCGCATTTCCACCGGGCCGAGCGGAAGTCCGCAAACCGCGCGGATGTGCTGGGCGAACTGACTTGTGAGCGTCGTCTCGATGGTGTGATGGCCAGAGTTATGGGGTCGCGGTGCCAGTTCGTTCACCATCAGGGAACCATCGGGAAGAACAAAGAATTCGACCGTGATCAGGCCAATGACCCCGAGTTTTTCTGCGATGGAGGAGGCGATCTGCTGTGCGTTTGCCGCAACATCCGCTGCAATGCAGGCTGGGGCTATCGTGATATCAAGGATGCCATCCCGATGAATGTTCTCCTGCACAGGAAAGCATCGGGTCTCACCGTGCGGCGAACGGGAGCAGATCACCGAACACTCGGAATCAAAGGGAATCATTTTCTCCAAAACTCCGCGAGGGGAGGAAAGCTGTCCCCATGCGGAGTTCAAATCATCGCCGGGGGAGATTCTGACCTGCCCCTTGCCATCGTAGCCCAGAGCGGCTGTTTTCAATATCGAAGGGGCGGAGAGATCACTCATCCCCTCCATCAATTCCGAAACCGAAGTAACCACTCGGAATGGAGCCACTGGAAATTTATTATTTTGCAGAAACTCTTTTTCCAGGATGCGATCCTGACAAATGCGGACAACGGAGGCGGAGGGACGCACCGGGACTTTGGTTTCCAAAAATTCAAGAACTGCGATAGGAATGTTCTCGAATTCCAAAGTCACGACATCCGCCTCCTCGGCAAATCGGCCCAATGCCTCCCTGTCAGTAAAAGGAGCGGTGATGGAGAGATCGGCGCATGAACAGGCGGGACCTTCGGGCACGGCATCATACACGACAACCTTGTACCCAAGATTTTTGGCGGCCATCGCGGACATTCGCCCCAACTGTCCGCTCCCCAACATGCCGATTGTTTTACCAGGAAGAAAAACTTTCGCTTCCGGCACCACCGCTGCATCGTTATCGTTGCCGCCTTCTCGTTTACTCATGGATCGTCTGCTTTATCTTTTGGCTCTTGGGCTGGTTTCACTTATCCGGGTGCTCCCCATCACGGTCTGTTTTCTCTTGGGGCAGCTTCTCGGATTATTGGTCTGGGCCATTCTGCCCGGGTACCGCCGTCTCTCCAAACAGAATCTCCACATTGCCTTCGGAGCTGAAATGAACGCTCCCCTCGCCGCCAAAATCACGCGTGAGCATTTTGCAAATCTTGGAGCCAATATTCTCTGTTCGATTAAGATTCCTGCGCTGAGTGAAAAACAGCTTCGTTCACGCCTGAGCTTCGATCATGAACAGGATTGGAAAGACTGGATTGTTGGAAAAAAAGCCGGGGGGCGCGGTACTGTTGCGGCGCTCAGCCACTCGGGCAACTGGGAGATCAATGCGCAGATCGCAGAGTTTGTGAAACCACGTCGTGCGGGGTGCGTCTATCAGGCGCTTAGGAACACCCAGATGGACGATCTCGTAAATAGCGACCGTCGCAGCAGAGGCGTCTCCACTTTTGACCGCAAGAAGGAGATGCAGGGCGCAGCTTCCCTGCTCAAGGAGGGAGGTGTCTGCGGTGTGCTGACCGATCAGCACGCTGGGAACGCCGGCATCTGGATGCCTCTCTTCGGAAAGCTCGCTTCGACCTCCCCCCTGGCCGCAAGTCTAGCCCAACGCACCGGATCCGTGCTGGCTCAGGTCAGCGTGCGAACGGTTGGCCTGGCCCGATGGATCATCCACACCAGCGCACCGGTTCCTACGGAAGGGCGTGAGATTGCCGATATTACAATGGATCTCAATCGCTTGCTGGAGCAGGAAATCCGCCATTCACCAGCCGATTGGTTCTGGGTTCACAACAGATGGAAGCTCCCTTACCCCAATTTCCTTTTGAGTGAAGTCAAACGCGGCATCTATCTTCCACCTGATCTCAAGACGGCTGACCTCCAGCGTTTTAACATTCTTGTCAGGTCACCCAACTGGCTCGGAGATGCCTGCATGTCCGTCCCCGCCATGCGGGCAATCAAGGCAGGGCGTCCCGATCTCAAGCTTACAATTCTTTCTCCCGCCAAGCTTGCAGCCTTCTGGAGGGAGATTGATGAAGTTGATGCCGTCATCGAAATTCCGGCCAAGGCATCACCCTGGCAGGTTGCCGGCGTCATTAAAAAATCTGGGCGGTTTGATGTGGCGATCCTCCTGCCCAATTCGGTGCGCAGCGCACTGGAAGTATGGCTGGCTGGGATTCCCCGCCGCGTAGGCCGGGAGAAACACCGCGGGAAGTTCCTCCTCAATCAAACAATGGAGGTGAAGCATCCCGTTCATCCAACCCTGCATCAGGGAGCCGAACTCCTTGCCATGATCCGTCAACTCGGTGCACCCGAGCCGCAGCCGCTTACTCACAGGTTCGCACCAACAGGCAAACTTCGGATAGCCCTCTGCCCTGGGGCGGAATATGGTCCGGGCAAATGCTGGCCCCTCGATCGTTATCGTGTCGTCATGGAGAAGATCTCAAGCAGGCACGACTGCACCTGGGTCATCGTTGGAACAGCCAAGGAAGCTCCTCTGGGCGAGACGCTCGCCCATGATTTCCCATACAAGGTTGAGAATCTCTGTGGCAAAACCACTCTTCCCGAACTCATCGCCCGCCTCAAAGAATGTCATCTCCTCCTCACCAATGACACCGGCACGATGCACCTTGCCGATCAACTTGGCATTTCTGTGGTGGCCATCTTTGGCTCCACGGAACCCGCGCTGACCGGCCCCATCAATCAGACAACCCCTCCCCATCGCGTCCTTCGGCATAAAGTGGAGTGCAGCCCCTGCTACCTGCGCGAATGTCCAATTGACTTTCGCTGCATGAAGGAACTCTCCCCTGCAGCGGTGGAACAGGCCCTCGTTGAAAGCCTCGAGTTCAATCATACTCATCAGTCTTAGCTCTTCAACTTTCAGGTTTCAGATCTCATATTTCTTCCCAATTTCCCATGCTCACCATTCGCAAACTAAAAAAAACCCTCGGCGGTCGCACCCTCTTTGAGGAGGCCGACATGCAGATCAACTACGGAGAGCGCGTCGCTCTCGTCGGCCCCAATGGCGCGGGAAAGTCGACTCTCTTCTCCCTGATCCTGAAGCGCGATGAGGCTGATTCCGGCTCCATCGAGAGGGATGAGTGGACGATGATCGGTCACCTTGCACAGGAAGGTGAGTCAACGGGTGAGGAAACTGTCCTCGATGTGGCCACAGGCCGGGTCGGAGAACTGCATGCCCTCGAACGCCAACTCAAGGAACTCGAAGATGCCGGACAGACAGATCTTCCCGAATACAGCGAAGCCTCCTCCAAACACGCAGCCCTGAGTGATACGAAGGTTGAGGCAAAGGCTAAGAGGATCCTCGGCGGACTTGGCTACAAGCAGGAGGACTTCGACCGCAAGGCCAAGGAACTGAGCGGTGGCTGGGTCATGCGCGCCCATCTTGCACGACTGCTCGTTATGGAGCCGGATCTCCTGCTACTGGACGAACCGACCAACCATCTTGATCTCGTTTCTCTCCTTTGGTTGCAAAACTATCTCAAGACCTATCCAGGAGCCGTCCTGTTGATCTCGCACGACCGACAGTTCATGGATGAGATCATTGAAACGGTCTATGAAATTGCAGAGGGCCGACTTCATTCCTACTCATGCAACTACACGGCGTTTCTGGAGGAACGCGAAGCTCGTTACGAGCGGCAGAATGCGGCCTACAAGAATCAGCAGAAGGAAATCGCCGACCTCAGGGAGTTCTATGATCGCTTCCGTCAGGTTGCCTCCAAGGCTTCTCAGGCGATGAGCAAGCTCAAGCAGATCGAGCGCATGGATTTGATCGAGAAACCCGTGCCTCCGCGCAAACCCTTCCGATTCCAAATCCCCCAGCCTTCACGGGGCGGTCAGCGAGCCGTCATCCTCGAAGGCATCCACATGGCCTACCCCACTTCTCATGGCGAACGCAAAATCTACGAGGGGCTCGATCTCACCATCGAGCGCGGCGAACGCACCGTGCTCGTGGGGCCCAATGGAGCAGGCAAATCAACCTTACTCAAAATTCTGGCAGGGCTGCTGGAATTCCAGAAAGGAAAACGCATCGAGGGGCCCAATGCAAAGATCGGCTACTTCAGCCAGCATCGTGCGGCCACACTCGATCCGAATAAATCGATCCTCGACGAGGTCAAGGCGGCAAACGGGGAACTCTCCGAAAATGATGCTCGCGGCATCCTTGGTTCCTTCCTCTTCCGTAAGGATGACATCTTCAAGAAAACCTCCGTACTGAGCGGTGGAGAAAAGACGCGCCTCAATCTGGTAAAGTTCCTGGTCAATCCGCCAAATCTCCTCCTCATGGATGAACCGACCACCCATCTCGACATACACACCGTCGAGTCACTGATTCTGGCGCTTGCCAACTATGAAGGAACTCTTGTTTTCATCTCACACGATGTTCACTTCATTAAGAAACTCGCCACTAAGGTGCTCCATGTGAACAGCGGCACCGTCACGCCATACCTCGGCACCTACGATGACTTCCTCGAGCGCATTGGCGGATTGGATAACGAACGAGCAGCGCTGACGGCGTAGGGAACCGCTGATTTAGGGAAAACCTACATTTCTGCCTCTTCATAAGCATCAATGGCAGCATTGGCAAAGTCTTCTCTCTCATCATCAGCAATCCCGAGCTTCCTTAGCTTATCAAGAGCACGATCCCAAGAATCTCCCCTACTCCCCTCGTCGCCCCCACGGTTAATCCGTGCGTGTTTGGCTTCAGACAGCCATTGAAAGTGCTCCGGATCAACGATACCCAACGCCCATTCTCTCCCCCTCCTGCGACTCTCAGCCTTTTTCTCGAGAGAGGCGTCTATAGACTTTTTTTCATCTTCTGCCGCATCGCTCCGTCTCTTGTTCTGAAAAGCATGCACATGGTCAGCCATCTCGCGCATTTTGCCTCCCTCTTCTTTCATCGACTGAGTAAACTCTCATGGGTCGCATCAAGCAATCCTTCTCCTCTCCATCAAGAGGTAGAACCATACGGACAGTCACGCTCCGGACTTTAGAGCAGCTTGATTAATTCGTTGGGGAGGCAGCTGGAGTAGGAACTGGAATTGAAGGCAAATTGGTCAGATTCATTCCCTTGCGAAGGGCATCTAAGGCATCCATCGACTTCTTTAAAGAGTCCATCATCGGCTTCTGGGCCGCCAGCCCGAGTTCCATGGTTTTGGCCATGATAATCGAGGAGGCCTGCGGCTGCTTCTCCACCCATTTCTGCCCGATCGGAGATTTGTAGAAATCAATCGCCCCCTGTAGTTCTTCAGTTGTGAAGGTGCTGGCGTAGGCATCGACATAAATCGGCTTCAATTTATCCCAACTCATGATCAGGGAAGCTGCATTCATCGAACTATCCATCGATTTCTGAAGCATCGCTTTTGATTCCGGTGAACTCCCCAATGAAGCCGCTGTCTTTTCCTGAATTTGTTTTAACTTACCGAGACCAAAACCGACCCCTTGCTCCAAATGCATCACCGAGACAAGTTCCTCGGCCAAGGCAATATTCTTCGCCGAAGGCTGATCCTGGGCGTTCACAGAAAAGGCAAAACAAACAAGAGTGATAAGGATCGTGAGAAGTTGCAGTGGAAGTTTCATTTTTTGGGGGGGATGTTTTGAATTTGATACTACCTATTTACTCTGGCCTGAAGTGCAAAGCGCTTTTATTTCTGCTAAAGCGGTAGATGGCTGAACTCTGGTATAGTTAAATTCTCCAGGTTTTCCCGTGGACCAACTAATCTCTCCTTTCTCATCGACATGCTGGAATGAAAGTGGGCTATCGAGGAGTTTATAAGTTCCAAGATAACCGCGCTTTAGACAGACAAAAGCCTTTCCAGACTCGATGTCAAAGAAGGATATCGCTTTCAGAAAAGGTCCAGCATTCGGACCGTATATTTCCTTTCCATTTTTTAACATTGGTTCAGTGACAACAGGCGACTCCATACCGTCCGTATGAATGACAATCTCGTTTTTCTTATCTTCGAGTTCTGGTTTATATCTTCTCCATGCCACTTCAAGCACCTTTGCTTTAGCACTCTTTATCACAAACTCCTCCGGAGTTCTCGCAACATGAACTTCTCCTACATCTATTAGCGCAATCAAATCAGATTCTTCAATTAGTGCTTTGGGGGATTCGAATACATAAGTCGTAGCAATCAGCTCACAATTGAGAAAAACAAGCACCGTGAAAAAAATGATGACACTCAGTTTCATCGAGGAGTATTCATAGCGCAGAAAGATTGGATGGAGAGCAAGGCGGTCAAGCGGCAGCCGTAGTAATCCTACGGCAAGCGCAGGCCAACGCCGCTATCCGCCAATATCCCAAGCCCTACCTATTGTTGCCGGAAAGATTGGACAGCAGTCGAAGGATGGAAATATAAAGCCATACCACAGTAACCAGCAGCCCAAACGCTCCGTACCACTCCATATACTTGGGTGCGGATCCGGAGTCTGCCGACTGCTTGATGAATTCAAAATCAATGATGAGATTCAGGGCAGCAATCACGACAACAGCAAGACTGAAGAGAATACCAATCGTCCCGCCACCAAAGATCGGCAGAGTGATATGGAAGAAGGAAAGGATGAAGCCCAGCAGGTAGGTCAACATGATTCCCACCGTTGCTCCGATCACCACCTTCATGAACATCGGAGTAGCGCGAAGAATATTCGCCTGAAAGAGGAAGAGCATCCCTGCAAAGGTGCCGAAAGTAAGCATAACGGCCTGCACGGTGATTCCGCCCGTCTTGGCTTCATACATGGCGGAGATGCCACCAATAAAAAGCCCTTCACAAATCGCGTAGATGGGAGCAGTGACGGGAGACCATGCCTGCTTGAAACAAGTGACCAGAGCGAGGATGAATCCAGCAATCGCACCGAACATCGCATAGCCCATTCCCGCACTCGCATAACCACCGCGCACGGCACTCCAAGTGTAAACGGCACCGACGATGGTGATGAGTAGGAGGAGGGCAGATTTGTTAACGGTTCCCCGCATGGTCATGACTCCTGAAGCGGAGTTGGGGACAACTTCAAAATCTGCGCGTTCAAGCATTGGGTTAGTAGACATAGGGTTGACTGATACGCCCAGATCGTCTGTTTGTCATCAGGAAAAAATCCATTTAGAAAGCATTGCGACCTCTTGAACCACCGGCACCTCATTCCTGGTTTCCATGAAAAAATTACTCGCATTCTCATTCCTCCTTTTTTCACTCATGAATCTAGCCGGACAAGCATGGTCTGACCCGACTTCGGAAAGCTCCCTGCCATTGCCGACGGATCGTTCCCGAATCCGTGTGGCTGAAATACCTGATCCTGACTCGCCGGGCAAAAGGCTTAAAGTACTTCGTACGGACACCGACACTCCGCTGCGTGCCGGGACTGCTTGGCTCTGGTCGCAGGATCCACAGGAGCAGCCAGCGTCCTATTATGCGGAGCTCCGCAAAGCGGGACTGAATGCAGTCAGGTTGATCCTCTTCGATGTCTGGATTCAGGAGGCCGGATACAAACGTTATAACTGGAATGATCCAGTGTATCGGCAAGCTATGCTCGCCCGTATTGAGCGAGCTGTGAATGCCTGCTCCGCCAATGGTCTCTATGCCATCATCAACGCGCACAATAAGAATCCCTCCCCTCACCCCAACTATGATGAAAAGCTGAACGGGGATTTTTGGAGTGCTGTTGCCCCATACTTTGCAAACCGCACACATGTCGCCTATGAGCTCTCGAACGAGCCGATCAGTGGAGCCGGAAAAAACGGCGTTTTAGATGCTGAACAATCAAAGACGCTTCAATCTCTCGCCAAAGTTCACAATATCGCCCGCTCACTTGCACACAACACCCATATCATGATTCTGACTCCTGCCGGGATCTCCGGCTGGGGATCAATCAATGCCCTAGGAAATCTGACACGGAATTTTGAAAAACTTTCTGGCTCGCTTGATTGGAGTAAAACCTCTGTGGCCTACCATCTCTACCATGCCGATGTGAATCTCTTCCCCAAGTCCGAGAACCTGAGAGCCTTTCACTCCGAATTTCCCGGCTGGCCCTCGGAGAATAATTTTCCTGCTGACTTTTCGAGCGAAAAGCTTGGCATTAAAAGTGGGGACGCGGAACGCTCCGTCAGTTTTGGAAGTGATCACTTCGTCATGCAGACTTGTGAACGCCTGGGACTCGGTTGGAGCCAGTGGCAGATCAATGGCCCAGAGCAATTTCACCACAACTGGCCTCTTCTTTGGAATGATACCAAAGCACATCATTACGATTGGGTGCCTGATAGAAGGTAACGGATCTTCCTATAATGCCCTGAGGATTTGTTGAATCCTCTTCACGTTTCAAGTTTAGCTCTCAGGCACAAAAAAGGACGACCCCGAGCGGATTTCTCCACTCGGGGTCGTTAAACCTGGCGACGTCCTACTCTCGCACAACCTATAGATGCACTACCATCGGGGCTGCAGCGTTTCACTTCCGTGTTCGGGATGGG
>Ga0194053_10000062_pt1 | contig 76538 bp, 69 predicted proteins | sample SepL228m_MetaG_FD_161684 | JGI IMG/M metagenome (GOLD analysis project Ga0194053, IMG submission 161684) | Anoxic zone freshwater microbial communities from boreal shield lake in IISD Experimental Lakes Area, Ontario, Canada - Sep2016-L227-8m | ecosystem: Environmental > Aquatic > Freshwater >...
TGGAAACGAACAATCAATTCAGCAGTATGTTAAAAATCAGGGTGTGGAGATGGAATATCAATTGTTGCACTCACAGCAATTATCTCTCATCTGATACCCCGTCAGCTTGCTGCGGGGTAATTCATTAAAAACTTTAGAGGTGAAGTTAAAGGTGCTTATGTCATATCATTAAATTATTTTAATCATTATAATAAATTATTAAACAAGTGTTATATTGTTGTTAAATACAGTTTTACTTTTTCTGCAGAAAATCGCACAAGATTATTAACGGCTATAACAAATGAAAAAAAAGAAATGACACTTTGGTCATACTCACAAATTGTTTATGATGTTGAAGATAATTTAGAGCTTGGCCATATCACAGAAAATTACATTAATTACGGTATAACGTCAGTGGGCCACAAAGACGATACTACTATTGTAGAGTGCAAAATCTTAGAAAAAGAATGTGTTTCAATGGACGATTTCAATAATAAAATTAATCCTTACATCACCAACTGATATAAGAATTGTTATGTGTCATTAATTATTTTACTACTCAAATAAAGTCAAATTTGCAATTACTTACTCTTTGGATTGGATAAAGATATTAGTTCAGGGACTAATGCTTGCTAATAATGGTAAATGAACAAAAACATTCATTCAAGAGTGTTTTTGACTATAATCAACCTCTGCTCTATAATTCTTATATGTCTAAAAATAAACCAAAATTTCTCATTTTCGACGGCAATGCGCTGATCCATCGCAGTTTTCATGCCATCCCGCTGACCCTGACTACCAAGGAAGGGGAGCTGGTTAATGCCGTCTATGGCTTCACTTCCTTTCTGCTCAAGGCGGTCAAGGAGTTCAAGCCTACCTATATCGCCCTGACGCTGGATAAGAAGGGGCCGACTTTCCGCCATTTGGAATACAAAGAATACAAGGCGACTCGCGTCAAGGCGCCGCAAGAATTGTACGACCAGATCGGCCGGGTCAAGGAAGTGGCCGAATCGATCGGCATCCCCATCTTTGAGCTGGATGGCTTCGAGGCGGACGACCTCATCGGCACTATCGCCGAGAAGGTGGGCGACCAGGTTGATACCATTATTGTGACGGGCGATATGGATACCCTGCAATTGGTGGATGACGATACCTTTGTCTATACTATGAGCCGCGGCTTGTCTGATAGTGTCCTGTATGACGAAAAGGCGGTCAAGGCCAAATACGGCTTCGGGCCGGAGCGGCTGATCGATTACAAAGGCCTGCGCGGCGACCCCTCCGACAATATCCCGGGGGTCAAAGGCATAGGCGAGAAGACCGCCACCGAGCTGATCACTGATTTCGGCAGCCTGGAGGATATCTACAAGCATATCGACAGCGACAAGATCCGTCCGCGGGTGCGCGAGCTGTTGGTGGAGGGGCACAAGATGGGCGAACTGTCCAAGCAATTGGCCACTATCCACCGCGACGCGCCCATCACCTTCGACCTGGAGCGGGCCCGCTGGGGCGGCTTTGACGAAGACAAGACGGTCAAGCTGTTTTCTGAACTGGAATTTCGGTCGCTATTGCCCAAGCTCAATGACCTGTTGGGCAAGATCGAGGACAAGGGCGGCGCCAAGGCGGAGGCCAAATTCGGCCGCAATGACCGCGACCATCAATACGAACTGGTGGATACCGAAGCCAAGTTCACCAAGTTCCTGGAAAAACTAGCCAAGCAGAAATATTTTGCCTTCGACACCGAGACTACCGGCCTGGACAACTTCAATGCTCGTCTCTTGGGCTTGTCATTCTCTTGGAATGCGGGCGAGGCCTATTATGCGTCGCTAGCCAAGGGGCACACCACCGAAGTTAATCTCTTTAATTTTGAAGAAAAGTCCGCCCCTGGAATGCACCCCTGGCTCAAGGCCCTGGCGCCGATCCTGGAAAACGACAAACAGCACAAATGCGGACATAATCTGAAATTCGATCTCAAGGTCTTAGGCGGCCTGGGCATCACGGTCAAGGGCGTGGTCTTTGACTCTATGATAGCATCATATCTGCTACGACCTGACAACCGCCAGCACGGCCTGGATGCCGTGTCCTTTACCGAATTGGGCTTTACCAAGATCAGCAAGGAAGAATTGACCGGCGGCAAAGGCAAGAATCTGGATTTCGCCTCGGTCACGCCCGAACGCATGGCCAGCTACTCCTGCGAGGACGCTGATATGTCCTGGCGCCTAGCGCAGAAACTCGCCGAGGAATTGAAAGAAGAAAAACTGACCAAGATATTCAATGACATCGAAATACCCCTAGTGGGTGTTTTGGCTAGACTGGAAAATAACGGCGTGGCCTTGGATACCAAGTATCTGGCCAAGCTGGACAAGCACCTGGACAAGGAGATCGAGGACGTCAAGGCGGCGGTCTGGGAACTGGCGGGCGAAGAATTCAATATCGGCTCGGTGCAGCAATTGCGCAAAATATTATTTGAAAAACTGCAGATCAGCACGGACAAGATCAGCAAGACCAAGACCGGCCTGTCCACGGGCGCGGCCGAACTGGAGAAGCTCAAGGGCACGCATCCCATTATCGATGGCATCTTCGAATACCGCGAACTGACCAAGCTGTCCAGCACCTATGTCAAGGCTCTGCCTTTGCTGATCAATACCGCCACCAATCGCCTGCATACCAATTACAATCAGACCGTGGCCGCTACCGGCCGGCTGAGCAGTACCAATCCTAATCTGCAGAATATCCCCACCCGCACCGAGCTGGGCCGCCAGATCCGTAAGGCCTTTATCGCGGATAAGGGTAACCGATTGTTGTCCCTGGACTATTCGCAGATCGAACTGCGCATCGCCGCCCATCTGTCGGGCGACCCGGGCATGACCCATGCCTTCCAGAACAATCTGGACATCCATACCGCCACCGCCGCGGCTATTAATAAAGTTCCCTTGGAAGAAGTGACCAAGGACATGCGCCGCGCGGCCAAGGCTACCAATTTCGGCCTGCTCTACGGCCAGGGCGCGCGCGGACTGTCGGAAACCGCCGGCATCAGCTACGCCGAGGCCAAGGCCTTTATCGAGAAATATTTCGCCGAGTTCACCAGCATCAAGGCCTATATCGACAATACGGTCAAACAGGCGCGGGAGACGGGCTATGTGGAAACGATGTTCGGCCGCAAGCGTTATCTGCCCGAGATGAACTCCAGCATCGCCATGGTGCGCAAATCCGCCGAACGCATGGCGGTCAACACCCCGCTGCAAGGCACCGCCGCCGACATCATTAAGCTGGCCATGATCGAAGTGGATAAGATGTTAGCGAGCGAATACGACGGCCAGGTCAAAATGATAATGCAAGTGCACGACGAATTAGTCTTCGAATTGCCCGAAAAAATGGTGGCAGAACTGGCCGCCAAATTGAAAGTAATCATGGAAGGTGTGGCCAAACTAAGCGTCCCGCTGACAGTCGAAGCCAAGGCGGGGGAGAATTGGGAAGAAATGAAATCGATTAAAGATTAAAACACTATGTTTAAAAATATTTATCCGCTTTTACGGAAAAATGGTAAAAATCTTGATTATTTTTGGGTCGTTGTGTCAATAATTCTTTTGATAAATAGTATTGTCGGGCTTGTTACTAGTTACATAGGGCAGGCCGCAGATTCAAAAGAGCAGATTTCCGCTTTGGGGATTATTTTTACATCCGCAATTACTTTGCTAATCCCTTTAGCGATTATTTGGGTAATTATGTCTTTTGTTTATAATCGTATACAAAACAAGCCAGCGGAGAGTGCCGCGGCAAGCGTTGTTCCTGATCAAAGCAACCAGGCAGTATTGACAACCGATAGGCCGAGGAACTTTTGGGATTTTTATCCTATTATATTATTGTTATTATGTTTCGGCATGCTTTCTTTGGTTTTAAAATTAGACATGAGCATGTTCGGAGTTCTGTATCTATTTCTAGGCCTTGTTTGTTTGATTTTATTCCCGTTTACTTTTCTGAATTTGTTTAAGACTAAAGAAGGTTTGCAAAAAATAATTAATCGTATAGCTACAGTGTTATTTGTTGTTGTCTTTCTCTTGGTAATTTTTGCTGTTACAGTATTCAAAGGTGGATTATAGAATATTTATGAATTGGTGTCAGGTCTTGAATTGTAAGGTTTTTTTGGAAGAATTAAAAAGTTTTTTGGTTCACCGGTAGTAGTATGAATATTATCCAGGGAAGCTTTAAGTTTACAATGAATATGTATGAAAAAAACTGACCAAAACCAAATAATCATTTATGAAGGGGATGATGGGGAGTCGCGTATTGAGGTGCGGTTTGAAGGGGAGACTGTTTGGCTTTCGCAAGCGCAACTGGTAGAGCTTTTTCAATCAAGTAAAGCTAATATAAGCGAGCATATAAAAAATATCTATTTAGAGCAAGAATTAACCCATGAAGCAACTGTTCGGAATTTCCGAACAGTTCAAAAAGAGGGTGATAGAGAGGTCTCTAGGGATATTGAGTATTACAATCTTGATTTGATTATATCGCTTGGATACCGAATAAAGTCAGCAATAGCTACTCGTTTCCGCCAATGGGCGACGGCGCGGCTTCGTGAGTACCTGGTGCAGGGGTTTACCATGAATGATGAATTTTTGAAGAATAATGGCGGCGGAGTGTATTGGAAAAAACTCTTGGCACGTATCCGCGATATCCGTTCCAGTGAAAAAATGTTATATCGGCAAGTGCTTGACCTCTATGCCACCAGCATTGATTATGATCCGAAGTCACTGCATTCAATTGATTTTTTCAAAATCGTGCAAAACAAGTTGCATTATGCCGCGCATAAGCACACAGCCGCGGAAGCGATCTATAATCGTGCCGATAGTGACAAGGAATTTATGGGCTTGACGGTTTTTGCCGGCGATTTGCCGGTGTTGGAGGAAGTGCGTATTGCCAAAAATTATTTAAGCGCCGAGGAATTGGAAAGATTGAATCGGCTGGTCTCGGCATATTTCGAATTAGCGGAGTTGCGTGCCCTGAATCAGCAAACGATGGATATGGCGAGCCATATCAAGGCGCTTGATAATCTGTTGGGTGATTATGGCGAAGGAGTCTTGATAGGCCCGGGTAAAGTAAGCCATGAGAAAGCAATAAAAAAAGCCGAAAAAGAATATCGCAAGTATCAAGTAAAAACTTTGTCCTCGGCCGAAAAAGATTATTTGGAAACTATTAAGGTGATAGAGAAAAAGATTGTTAAAAAAGATAAATCAAGCAAGAAATAATTAGATAAGACGAAGTAGATTAATAAACATTTATAGGAATGACATATAAAAAAGACCTTGTTCGTTCAAGGTCTTTTTGGTCTTTAAATTGTTTAAAGCATTTATTCGAGGCAGTGCCCGCCGTCTAATTCGGCGACGCGCTTTTGGCATTGCCGGTCGATAAGCTCGCGATAGGGCTTGTAGAACCAGGCGTCGAAGGGCTTGTCCCATTTTTCAATCATCACTGAGTCTTCCAGGAAATTGAAGAGATGCGGCACGTGCGGCTTGATGACGATAAAGGTCGTCGGCTTTATTGTTATTACTTTAGTTATATTGTTAGACAGAGTCCAAAGTTCTGCTTTGCCCGATATCAGCCAGTCGAATTGGGTGCTCTTGTGCAGGTCGCCCGAACGCATAAAACCTTTTTTGGTCTCTATGATATTAAACTTGCCGCCTTTGAAGTTGGCTCGGACTATCCGTCCGCGTTCGTCTTCGTGTATCGGCAGCTCACGTTCTTCTTGATTGTTATCCGGTTTGGTGACTAGCGGGCTTAGATAGATTCCTGGGTCGCCATTGACGCTGACATAAGTAAAGTTTGAGATAATATCCGAATTTTTTGGTCTCATGCTAATCCTCGATTTGGTTTTTAAAGAATATTTATATTTTGCTCTAGTATCAGACATTTCTTGCGATATGTCAATATTTAAATATTGCTTAATAATAGGGATAAAACAGGTTGTGCTATTGACATTTACATATATTTGTACTATAAAGAGGGCAATATATATAATTTTGTACTTTAACAAGGAGAGTGTGTCTTGGAACAAAAATCTGAAATTAGCATCGAAGAATTGATCAGAATATTGCCAATAGGGAAGAAGGCAATCGCTTATCATTGTGCGGTAGACAATTTGCCAAAGCCGATAAGGGAAGGCAAGGGCATCGGCAATACTTATTTTGATAGAGCGGCGGTGGCTGATCGTCTTGGAGTAAATAACTTGGATGAACCATTCTTAACAGAGGCGGAGGCTGCAAAGTATTTAAACACTTCCGTTGCCATAGTTAAGATGTTAATCAATCATAGTTATTTGCCTCTCAAATATTATGAGATTTCCGCAAAAACAGGCGCTAGGACCCTATTTAGAAAAAGTGATCTAGAGCTGTATAAAGCAGGAAAGGATAAAAATTTCTTGCATCAGAACAAATGTTTTTGCACTGATAAGCTGGAATTTGTGATTGGCATTTTTGATTCGGTTCTGACGATTGGAGGTTTGTCAAAGCGCGAGCAAGACGTTATGAGGGAATATTACGTTAACGGCTTGCTGCAGGACAAGATAGGCCAAAAATATAATCTAGGCCACGAGAGAATCCGTCAGATTTTGGAAAAAGCTAAGCTTTGGCTAAGGAGAAATATCGCCGATTTACAAGAGATGCAGAAACGGTTGGCGGTGGTTGGCGCGCAGAATAAGGTCCTGGAGGCAAAGGTTAATGATTTGACGGCAAGTCTCAACAGCCGATTGTTAAGAATGGACAATGTTAAGTTGGTGGACGATATTCCTCAGTTTGACCAGAGACATCTGCCAATCGATGTGTTGAGGCCGTATATATCGGTACGTATTTGGAATCGCTTGCGAGCGACCAGCTTAAAGACATTGGGCGACTTGGTTAAAATGAGGTCGATTGATGTTTTGAGATTTAGAAACCTTGGCAAGCGATCGCTGGCCGAATTAACTGAATTATTGGCTTCGCGAGGGTTATTCTTTGAAAGAGAATAACCGGTGATTGCCGCGCTTGTCATAGAGGCTGGCATTTAGCCGTCTCTGTCCGCGGCGAAGTCGAGATTAAATTTTTGTTCATTAACTGATTGGAGAATATTTTGGAATTATTTAAAAAGTGTTCGTCTGCCGGCGAGTTGCTGGAAGACGGCCAAATGCTCAAATTGTCTGGCCAGCTGCGATATATTACTATCAAGTTTTGCGCCGATTATTTTAAGGTCGAGGCGCAAGCAATGGCCGATCTGCTGAAGCCTTATGACGCCGAACCATGGGTAATCTATCTTTGGCAGGGAACCGAGCTGGTTAAATTCTACAAGTTTAGCGAAGTGCGGGTTATTTTGGCTGATAAAGGCATTCAGACTGTTAAGGCTCTTCGATATGTCAATCGTCAGCGCAATGGAAGCTGGGAAGTCCAGCCAAAAGTCGGTGGCAAGAAGACTATCGTCGGTTCGGAGATGACCATAGATGTTGACGGTGTACTCTACGCGCGACAAGCATATTGGGCGGAAGGCGTCGGCACCAATGAAGCAAGTTTTGCGCGCATGACAATGGAATTGGATGAAAGGTTTATAGCCGACAATAGCTATAGATTTGATGCCAAGCGCAAGACGGTCAACGCTACTCGTCGGCAGCAGTTTGTATATTCTAACCGCCACATGGCCCAAGAGATAGTTAATCGCATTTCCAGCCTGCGCCCCATAGTCGGCGATCCGCTGGAAGAAGACCCCCAGGGGGTATATGCCAGCGCCTTTGCCTGGAAGGAGCAATGGAAGGAAATGGGCAGGACTAATGCTCAAGCAGTCAAGTTCTCTATGCATTATTATGCCTATTTGAAAGACAGCCGTTCGGTAACCAAGCGTTTTAATGGAGTGGAATATCGTGCTTATGGCCGAGAGGACGCCGAAAAGGCCTATGCCTTTGCCATGGACGCGTGTAAACACTTGTAAACAAGCAGTAAGGGTTTGCCCAAAGCAGGCCCTTTTTTATTTGCCCGGATATTGATACAATAAACCTGGATAATCATATATTTTATGCAGTTGCCGCAATTTGCTAAAAAGCCGATTCTGATAGTCGTAGTCTTGCTTGTTTTGAATGCTGTCGTCATGCTTTTGTGCCAAGCGCTTTGGGGCGCAGACGAGATGAGAAAATATCTCTATCTCTTTACTGTCGTGCCGATGGCCGTAATATTCTTGTTGATTTTGTGGCGGCCGTTGGCGCCGGAACTCGCGACAGTGGAGGGGGAAGAAGGCAAAAAGGCCAAGCAAGAAAATAAAGCCCTCAACAAGGCGCGGTTGCTGATCCGCATCGGTTTTGCACTGCTGGCAGCGCTATTGTTAGTGGCGGCGAAGTTGGGCTGGTTTAATAGATAAACAGGAAAAATATTATGAATACAACACATCTAAAGGACAAGCGCCTGGCCATCCTCGGCTTGGGCGTCGAGAATTATTGGCTGGTTAAGTGGCTGGCCAAGCATCGCATCCACTGCCATATCACTATCTGCGACCAGCGCAGCCAGGAGGAATTGGCTGACAAATTTACCGAACTAAATAAACACGACCAGGTGACCTGGCAGCTGGGCCGCGAATATAACATCAATCTGGACCGTTATGATATCTTGTTCCGTTCTCCGGGTTGGCCAGTCAGCTGTCCGGGCGTCCAAGCGGGCCTCAAGCAGAACAAAAAGCTGATCCTGACCAGCCCGATGAGACTGTTTTTTGACGTCGTGCCGACCAAGAACATTATCGGCGTTACCGGCACCAAGGGCAAAGGCACGACCAGTTCGCTGATCTATGCCATTTTGAAGCAAGCTGGCAAGAAATGTTGGCTAGCCGGCAATATCGGAGTGGCGCCTTTTTCCTTTATCGACAAGCTAACCAAAGACGATTTCGTAGTCTTGGAATTATCCTCTTTCCAATTGGAAGATTTACACGCCAGTCCGCATATCGCCGTGCTAACTAATTTCAGCCCCGAACATCTGGCGCCAGCCGACCCGAATAATCCGAATTTCCATCCCAGCCTGGCGCACTACTGGATTAGCAAATTCAATATTGCCAAGTGGCAGCGGGTCAGCGACATCTTTGTGGTCAATGAAAAACTGAAGTCTCGGCTGGCCAAATGGGAAGCTAAGTTCGGCGTGCTCAAACAACGTGTGGCATGTTTCGGTTTGTCCGACCTGCCCAGCCGCTTGCCGGGCGACCACAACCGTGAGAATATCGCGGCGGCCTGCGAGGTGGCGCGCGTGCTCAAATTGCCGCCCGAGGCGATCATCAAGGCCGTGGCCAAATTCAAAGGACTGGAACATCGCATCGAAAAAGTGCGCGAGGTCAAAGGCGCGAGTTACTATGACGACAGTTTTGCTACGACGCCTGAGTCAGCCATTATCGCGCTTAAATCCTTTGACAAGCCGATTATATTACTCGCTGGCGGTGCCGACAAAGGCGCTGATTTCGCTGGCCTGGCCAAAGAGGTAGTGAAGCGTGTCAAATACGCCGTCTTGTTCGATGGCGCAGCTACGCCTAGGCTCAAGAAGAATCTGCTGGCAGCCGGCTACTCGGCCAGCAAGATTAAGATCGCCAAATCGATGGACGAGGCAGTGGCTCTAGCCGCAGCCCAAGCCAAGGCGGGCGACATCGTGCTGCTGTCCACGGCCTGCGCCTCCTTCGGCATGTTCAGGAACTACAAAGAGCGCGGCAGCCTTTTTCAAGAGGCGGTCAATAAATTGAAATAGTGTCCCTATAGATAATAAACAAAAACAATTCCGAAACCTCGGAATTGTTTTCGATCCCATGTTTATTGACTAAAGCTAAAAGTTCACTTCAGTAAACTAGTTTACTGAAGTGAACTGAAGCAGTGTAGAAAGTTCCCTCCCGTAAACCAGTTTACGGGAGGGAACTTTTGATATTGAGTAGTAAAGACAGGGGTTTGGTGCGAAATAATTACAAATAAAATAGCTCAGCATGCTGGAATACTGAGCTATTTTATTTATTGTTTTACTTTGCTGTGTGAGTTGGAGTTAATCGTCGTCTTGGTCGTCAAAATCATTTTCATCATTTTCATCATCATCCCCATCATCGTTATTCCAGTCTTCGTTGTCGTTCTCGTCTTCGTCCCACTCTACTTCCTCGTCATCGTCATCTTCAAAATCATTCTCATCGTCGTCATCTTCGTCTTCGTTGTGGCCTCGGTCTTGTTCCGCTTCCAGGTAGTAGCCGCTGGCGCGGTTGTAGCCGCCGACTTTGTTGCTGACATGGGTGATGCGGCGTTTGGTGTAGAGGTCGTTGTTGTCCGTGCCTTGGTAGATCATGCGGATATCGCTGGCGGCGGCCAGTTTCTCCAGATAGTCATCCAGCTTGATTTCCAGCTGGGCGCGGTGCTTGGCGGTGTAGCTGGTGTTGGCTTCGATGTTATCTACCACTAATATCTTGTCGTAATGTTCGTCGCGGCCGATGAAGCACCAGGCAGCCACGATCGGAGCCTTGGTTTCTTCATCGATAATGACGACATTGTGCATGCCTAGGTCGGTGATATAGTCGCTGATGGGCGATTCTGATCCGTGGAAGCTGCTGTCGATGCGGATGCAGCAGTTGGTGTAGTTGCCCAGATAGAGGTCGACGTCCGGATTGCGGCTGGCGATGGCGATGCGCATGGGGCGGCCTTCCAGGCTGTCGCGGTTGTTCTGTTGATTGAAAAATTCGTCCAATTGCTTGATGTCCGATTGATAGTGGTCCAGGTCTTCGGTTGCGGCCTCCTGCAGGCTTTGCAATAGTGCTTCTGTCGTTTCGCCCAAGGCCGGGGTCAGCAGGTCGCGCAGCTTGTTTTCGAAGCCTTCAAAAATCTCGCGGCATTTGCGTATCTGACTTTCTAGTTTGGCCTTGAGTTTCTCTAGTTGGTTAATATCCTCTTCGATAATGACAGCCTTATTAGTTTTTCTTATTTTGTCCTCGACGCTTGCCAGTTCTTTTTGGGTAATGAGAGTGTCGGCGAAGGCCACTTTGCTGCGGCTGACTTCGCCAGAAATCTTCTGCCAGACGGTGACGGGCTTGAGTTCGCTCTGGCGTTTGAGCAGGGCCTCCAAGCCCTTGTTGATGCCTATTATTTTGTTCTGGTTGCGTTCTTCTTCCGGCTTTTCTTGTTCAAAAGCTAGTAATTTCTTCTGTTGGTCTATCTTTTCGGTCAGAGCTTGGCTCTCGGGGCTGGCGGCGTGGGCCTGTTCCAGCTCGGGCTTGTAGTCAGCCAGCGCTTGGTGGGCGAGGGCGGTATAATTGCCCATGGTTTTTTCCAGGCGTTCGACAGGCGGCTGGGTCTGACTGGCGTAGTTGTATTCTTTCTCTTTGCCCAGAGCGAAGCGCGACTCCTGGTCGAAGTCCAGCCAGCCGTCCATGTCCACGCCGGCATCGCGGCAGGCTTTGATGATCTCGGCATTGCGGCGGTAGTCCTTGAGCGCCTCTTGCATATCCAGACGGAACTCGGTGGAGTTGGGATCGAGCTCGGGGTAGTCCTTGAGGATGTGCGCTTTGTGTCGAAAAAGTTCGACAATATTATCTTTGCTCAGTTTGTCTAGCTTGGGATACTTGGCCATCAAGAGCGGGCCGAAGCGGGGATTGTTTTCTAGGGCTTCACCGAAGAATTGGTTCTTGTCTATTTCGGCGATGAATTTATCAGCCTTGTTCTCGTAGGCCAATAATCCAAAGAGCAAGACCGGTGATTTCTTGGCTTGTTCGATCAGCTTGGGTTGGGCGGCCTCGATCTGGGCGATGAAGGGGCCGAATTCCGACTGGGCGAAGGCGAAGGCGTCTTCCGGCTTGCTGCCCGGCAGAGCCATATCCATCAGCCAATCGTCGCCCAGGCCGCCCGGTTGGCGGATCTGGGCGGCCAGGCCCTTGAAGAGCGCCTGTTGCAGGCCGGGAGTCTTGAGGCTGTCGAGCCGCAGGCTGTAAGTGCGCATCAGTTGATTAGCCTCTCCTGTTTGGCCCTCGGAGATTAACTTGATCAAATCTTTTTCCAAGAACTCCAGGATGTCGCTGTCTTCTAGCGTCCTGGCTATGGCTGCTTCGGCAGCCTGGATAAAGGCCTCGATGCTGGATCGGCGCAGCACGGCAATTAAGGGCGACAGGCCGCCGGTAGTTTTGGTATTCTCTAGAGCTTGATAGATCGCGTTTTCCAGATCCTTGGCGGCTGGCTTGAAATTTAGGTAAATGACACCGGCTAGGTTGGCATCTTCTTTATTTAGAGCTTCGGTAATAGCCATTTTGGATGCCTGGCGGAATATTTCTTGCACTTCTTCGTTTTCGATTGTGGCTGAGTTGCGTCTGCCCCCGTATCTGCTTCCGTTTTGGGAACTGCAAAGGCGGTAGTCAGTCGGTATGGCATCGGCCAGCGCGCGGATGGTTGCCGCTTGGTCTGGCTTGAGTTTGTCTTCTATGTTTTGGAAAGAGGTAATCAGCTTGTCTAAATTTTCTTTTTTGTCAGCTTTAGTAATGTCATTATCGAAAGTATAACTGGCGATGGAGGTCAGATTTTCAGCCAGCACTTCAGCTTTGAGCTGTTTGGCTTGCTCTTCGTCGCCGAGGCAGTCGATAATTTTTTGAACGAAGTCGGCATTTATGTTGTCGTTGAATTTGACGTATTCCTTGAGTCCGGAATGGACGGCCCGGCTTAATGTTTCTTTGTCGCGCGGAAAGCTCTTGATCAAATTTTGGAAAGACTGCAGCTGGCCGTGTATCAGATAGTCTTTGATCTTGATGTCGACTAATTCGTCTGTCTTGGCCCGGTCTATCGAGAACATCTCGGCCAATTCCTTTGCTTTAGCCGGAGCGCTTCGCCCTAGCAAGTGGGAAAAAGCATTGAGAGCGCGTTTGTGCAGCAGCTCATTGCGCAGCGTTTTGTCGCTGGCTATCGGGCGGAAGTATAATGCCTGTTCTTGGTTGCCGGTGTTGTAAGAATAGTCGCCCAACAAGCTGGCGATAAGCTGTTCGATCCGCCTTTGGATTGGGCCATTCTTCTTGATATTTTCCCTGTCAGCCGGATCCATCAGGCCGCAGAGGCTCTGGGCGTAGCGCACTTCTCGGTTGTCGCTGTACTCTCTGGTCAGTTCTTTGCGCAGTTGGTCTTCGGCGTTCTTTTTGATCAGCGGCGTATCGTAGGTATCGGGCAGGTCGAAGGTCTGCTGCAGCCTGGGCAGTTCCAGGATGGCGTTGGTAGCGGACATTTCTCCGGCCAGCTGTTTGAGCCTAGCGATATCGGCGTTGGCCAGATCCTGGGTAGTGATGTTTAGCTTTTTGGCCAGTTCGGATGCGAGCCGCACATATTCTTCGGGAGTAGCTCGGCTGTTGATCTTGGCATGAGCGTCAAAGCTCGCCAGGAAGTTCAAGAGCTTGTCTTTGGCAGCTAGCCGGTCCTGCTCGGACAGCAGCGCTGCGTCTTTGTCATCTGGTTTTTTCAGCAAGTTGAGGAATTGATCGGGTACGTTATTGATAATTGATATTTCATTGCTTAAGGATGTTTGCAAGCCGGTTTCTAAAGCCTGCTTCATGGTATCCGGAGCGATGCTGTCGCGGTCGATTTTGAAATTGCGCGTAATCTTGTAATAGTCATCGACGTCACCGTGGGACAACTTCTTGATCGCCATCTTCTTGGCGGCTTCCTGGTAGTCTTCGAGCCTGAGGCCGAAAGTGGCGACCAGCTTGTCCATGTTTTTGGCGTTTTCGCTGCTCATGGCGACGGCCATGGCCTGGTTGACTGCCGGCATTACAACGCTGACAGGTATGTTGAACTTTTCCAGCCGGCTTTTGGCGGTATCGTAATAATCACCCCAGAGGATGTTCTGGTTGCAGGATTCGATAACGGCCGCTTCGGCTTCTTGGGGGCTGATGCCGAATTCCGGGCTTTGGACGATGCGTTGGTAGTCGCTAAACTCACCGAATGATAATTTTTTGATTATGTTTGGGAAGACCAGCTTTTTGATATCCGGCGTGTCCAGAGCAATCTGGTGCTTCTTGGCAAAATTAAGGAGCGGGGGCATCGTATTGTGGATGGTCTTGGTGTCCAGGGCGGCAGTCAAACTTTCTTTGAGAGCAGCCATTACCTCAGGGCTTTGGAAAAAATCTTCGGACAGGCCGTAGGTTTCTTGTAGGCCGTCGTCGTAATACGCTTTGTTGATGTTGCTTAGAACTAACTTCTGAGCCAGTGCTTGGAACTGTGGAGCATGACAATCTTCGGCAGTGATTCCGGTGGCTTGCCGGATGGCGGCATTAGTCCGCAGGTTGCCTCTTTCCAGATTGTCGGTCAGAAGTTCCAGGCCAATTTCCTTGAGCTTTTCGGGTGCGGGCAGGGGCAGCTTAGTCATGATCTCTGCCAGATAGTCTTTGCCCCAGGCGTGGGTAGCGAGAGCGGTCTTGAACAGGGGTTCGCATTCCTCGGCGCTAAAGCCGAATTTGTCTACCAGATACCAAGTCTGGCTTTGGTAATTGCCGTATTTGTCTCTTGATCTTTCTTGCAGATAGCCGATGATTGCCGCGCGGATATCGCGGTCATTTAATAGTTCTTCGCTCTCCGCGCTAATGACAGCCACGACAGCGGCTTCCGGAAAAGGGCTATTGATAGTAGCTAGCAGGGCTTCTTTGGCTTCGGCACGTGTCCGTTCGTCTTTGCCGACGCTTGCTTCCTGTGCCAGTTCGCCGGCATTACCAGTAACCATTGGTTCTGGTTCGAGCAATTCTACCGCCAATTCTTCCGGGGGCTCGATATTTGGAGCTATTGATCTACTTTCTGGCTCGACCAGGCTTTTGTTGCTTTGTTGTAATTTTTGCAGTTTGCGTTTGTAGGCATCTAGTAGAGCGGCGCGGATTTCCGAGTTGCCAGATAGCTTGCCCTCGGCGCCGTATGAGACGGCCGAAATAGCGTCTTCGGGAGATGGGCTGCGCAAAGCCTTGATAATCTGTTCTATGGCACTGGTGTCGCCGTCGGCTGCCAGGGTGGCTAATTCTTCAAAATCAAGCACCGGCTCTGGCGTAATCGCAGGCTTCTCCGGACTATTTGCGGATGAATTTATTTTTTCGGGCATAGGTTGATTATACCCTCTAAAAACTAAAAAGTAAAAGCGAAAATGTAAAAGGAAATAGAGTCCGCCCAGGGCGGGCAATTAAAAAATCCGCCTCGGGCGGATACCATTCCTTTTACATTTTCACTTTTACATTTTACATATAAAAAAGCCCACTACCTTGATCCGGGGCGCTCAAATGTCAGGAGGGTAACATTTGAACTTGAACCGCCGGAGCAAGATGGTGGGTTTTTTGTGTGAGCCGGAATGCCCAATTTACCGCCTGCAAGTTAACCGTTGACCGGAACAGATGATCAAGGAGGGAGAACACCTGTGTCCGACCAGGACTAACAAACAGGCAGTAAATTGGGCACTACAACTCTAGGTTGATAGAGTATCTTATGAAAAATCCGCCGGTTTGTCAATACTCAAATTTTGCCCCTACTTTGCGGAAAATATAGATTGTGTAATAATGAGTTTATAAAGTTCGTAAAGTTTATAAAGTCTATAAAGTTATTTGATGGGGGATTTACTTCCACTAGCTTTACAAACTTTACAAACTTTATAAACTTTACAAACTTACCCCATGGACATTGTTTCGCATATATTGCTCAATAATCTGATTTATAATGAAGTGCCTTTGGCCAGCCGTTGGTGGGCAATCGGCTTTGGCATTGGGCCGGATTTGGTCGGCTTTTTCTATATGTTCCGTGCCAAGCATCTGCAGCGCGCTTTGTTTTTTAATAAAGTGCCTCACAAGTATATCCCCGGGCCTGTGTTTTTTGTTTACAAGGCTACTCATAGTCTGGTCTTGTGGATGGCGGTATTTAGCGCCTTGTATTTGCTGGATCTAAAATGGGCGGCGTTATTGTGGTCTGGCTGGGCTGTGCATATTGTTGTTGATATCTTTACTCATGGCGCCAAAAGCTTTCCGACCAAGATTTTCTGGCCTCTATCCGATTGGTATTTCCCGGGTTTCGCCTGGAGCCAGAAGAAATTTTTGTATATCAGTTATGCACTGTTTGCAATTATTTATTTGATCGTGTATTGGCCGTTTTAATTTTACGAGTTTACCTCCGGTACTCCCGGAGGTCTCCCTACGAAGACGAGATTGAGTAATCGTAATAAATGTAATCAGAGTCACGGGAAATGAAATTGCGGAATTGAATTGGGGACGAACTTTAAGTAATTGGAAAAGCTTTAAAGAAGGTAGAATATAATTCTTGTTAGTGTGTACCTAGGAGATCTCCGGGAGTACCGGAGATAAATTCAGAATATATGGAAGACAGAATCATCTCTCCCGCCCCAACCGAGGGAGAAGACAATTGGGAAACTTCGTTGCGTCCGCGCAACCTCAGTGAATACGTCGGCCAGGAAACGGTCAAGGCGAATTTGCAGATTTTGTTGAGCGCGGCCAAGGCTCGGGGCGAAGGCGCCGAGCATATTTTGTTGTATGGCGCGCCCGGACTGGGCAAGACCACTTTGGCTCATATCGTAGCCAACGAACTGGGTTCCAATCTGCGCATCACCGCCGGCCCGGTCATCGAGAAGGCAGGCGACTTGGCCGCTATCCTAACCAATCTGCAGGCCGGCGATATTTTGTTTATCGATGAAATCCATCGGCTTAATCGCACGGTCGAAGAAATATTATACCCGGCCATGGAAGATAATGTACTGGATTTAATAATCGGCAAGGGCCCGAGCGCCCGCACGCTGCGCATCGATCTGGCCAAGTTTACCATTATCGGCGCCACAACCAAGGTCAGCCTTTTGTCCGCTCCGTTGCGTGATCGCTTTGGCGCGGTTTATCATTTGGATTTTTATGAACCGGACGAACTGGCGACGATTGTGCGACGCTCGGCTCGTGTTTTGGATTTCGCGCTGGACGCCGATTCCGCTCTGGAGATTGCCAGCCGCTCTCGCCGCACCCCGCGTGTGGCCAACCGTTTGTTGCGCCGTGTGCGTGACTACGCCCAGGTCAAGAATAATGGCCAGGTCAATGTCGGCCTGACACATGACGCCTTGACCATGCTCGGCGTCGATCCTTTGGGCTTGGACAAGATCGACCGCGCTATCTTGGAGACGATTATTGATAAATTCCGTGGCGGCCCTGTCGGCCTCAATACCTTGGCTGCTGCCTCGGGCGAGGACGAACAGACCATTGAGGATGTCTATGAGCCCTTCCTAATGCGCCTGGGTTTCCTAGATCGCTCAGCTCGCGGCCGTATCGCTACTGCCTTGGCCTACGAGCATCTGGGCAGGAAGAGCGGTCTGGACGGGCCCAACGCGAAGTTATTTTGATGTTAAATATTTATGCAAGATATTTCTGGTTATGAAAAATTAAAGGAAAATGCGAGAAAATACTATGGAGAAATAAGATTAGTTTATTCGCCGGTCTTTGATTGTGATGTATGTTTTAGTGCCGAAGGTTTTAATCATATTGTATTTAAAAATAAGCACGGCGAAAGAGAAAGGTCATCTCAGATTTTACGTTTTAAATTATTGTCTTTGGCAGTCAAATTGGTGTCGCTAACAACGACCTTTCAGGAATTTGAAGAAACTTTAAAAGAATTTCCAATAAAAAGATTTAAGAAAAAAAGTAAAAAAACAATGCCTGTGAGGTATTGGGGGATAATCGCTATTATAGATGGAAGAAAAATTAAGGTAATCATTAGACAAATAGGTAATAGCGGCCAAATCCATTTTTGGAGTATTGTTCCTGCCTGGACTACTAATAAATTTCGAGATGTAAAATTTATTTCAACTATGAAAGGTGACCCAATAGAAGATTGAATGCAAAAAAACCGCTTTGATAGCGGTTTTTTTGCGATGCTTGCCTTCAGCTTATGATTTAGCCGAATAGGGCTGACGCCCCACAAGCATGATGATATAATAGCCTATTTTAGACAAGATGTCAATATGGCGAGTAAGCCCTTGACTTATTATTTAATTATTGTTTTAATATAAGCAGTTTTTTACAATTATTTTGGAGTTAGAGATGGGAACTATTAATCCTACTGAAGAAAAGCAAATAATGCCATGGTATGCAAATGAAAATGGTATATTTGGCCCTGATTATATGCAGACTACGGCCATGAATCTCACTGATGACAAAACAGTCAGAGAGATTAGGTTTGTAGAGCAATTTATTGATCCAATGTCACATATTTTGGATGTTCCGACCGGCTTCGGCCGGCATGCTATCGAATTAGCCAAGCTTGGTCATTATGTGATTGGAGTGGATATAAGCCAGCAATTCTTGGATATTGCAGCGAAAAGTGCTCTTGAGGCTAAGGTAAACGTTAGATGGATCAAGGAGGATATGCGCCATATACCATGGCATTTCAAGAATTCAATTTTTCTTGATGCAGTAATTAATTTATTTACTGCCTTTGGTTATTTGGAGGATGACAGGCAGGACCAATTAGCTTTGAATAGCATGACGGATAATCTCAAAAAAGGCGGCGTATTCATTATGGATTTCTTCAATTTTTATAGACTGATACGTGATTATCAGCCTAAATCCTATCATGAATTGGCAGACGGTTCGACTCAACTTAAGGAAAGGCATTTCGACTTTATAACCGGTTGCAACCGAGAAAAAGTGACCAAGATAAATGTTGATGGCAGCAAAGAGCTGTATGAAAGCAGTATTCGCTGTTACACTTTGCCTGAGCTAACCAAGATGTTCAAGATCGCCGGCATGACGATCGATAAGGTTTTTGGCGATTTTGAATTCGCACCATTAACTCTTGATTCTATGCGCATGATAATTGTGGCATATAAAGATTAACTCTTAAGCCTTTTTCCGACTAATAGGAAAAAGGCTTATTTTATTTGACAAGCTTAGTCAAAAATTATATACAATAGCTACTATGAAATTAGCCGATTTTGATTACATTCTGCCGTCGGAGCTGATTGCCACCCAGCCCAGCCAACAGCGCGACCAGTCGCGTCTTTTGGTGTTGCACAAGGGCAATGGGGCAATCGAACACAAGCATTTTTTTGATATCCTGGATTACCTGGAGCCGGGCGATCTGTTGGTTGCTAATAATTCCAAGGTGATTCCGGCCAGATTGGCTGGCAAAAAAATGACCGGCCCTTCGACAGGGCTCAGGACGGGCGGTGGAGGGAAAGTAGAGATTTTTTTGTCCAAGAACTTAGGCAGCACTTCGACTTCGCTCAGTGCAGGCGCAAGCCATTCGACGGAGCTCATGACTGGCGCCTGGGAGTGCTTAGTCAAAGGCAGGGTGAAGGTTGGGGATAAAATTATTTTGTCGGATAAATTATTCGGCTTGGTGGAGGAAATACACGACGAAATCAGAATCATCAAGTTTAGCTTAGTCGGATCGGAATTAATGAACGAATTGGAAGCAATCGGCCAGATTCCATTGCCGCCCTATATTATAAAGCAACGCGCTTCTGAAACTATCCAGGATGGCGACAAAGAAAATTATCAAACTGTTTACGCAGACGAACAAAAGAAGGGCAGCGTAGCTGCTCCGACCGCCGGTTTGCATTTCACTCCGGAATTGATTTCAAAAATAAAAGCCAAAGGCGTGCAGATGGAATATCTAACCCTGCACGTGGGCCTGGGCACTTTTTTGCCAGTCAAGACTGACAATATTGAGGAGCATCAGATCCACAGCGAGTGGGCTGAAGTGCCGGTTGAATTGATAGCCAAGATAATCGCCACCAAACAAGCCGGCCATCGAGTGATAGCGGTAGGAACAACCACTGCTAGGACTCTAGAGTTTTTTGCCGATAAAATTTTTAGCATCGAAAATAAAAATGTTGCGAAGCAACCACCAATATTGGACATTCCTAGATCTGGTTTATCCGCTTGGGTAAATATTTTCATCTATCCTCCCTACCAATTCAAAGTCGTCGATGCGCTGATTACCAATTTCCATCTGCCCAAATCAACCTTGCTGATGCTGGTCTCTGCCCTGGCCGGCAAAGACAATATTGATCGAGCCTATCAAGAGGCTATTGCGCATAAATACCGCTTCTACAGCTACGGCGACGCCATGCTTATTCTATAGCCATCGGCAAACCCAAGTCCAATAATTAAAATTTTTATAAGTATGCTCCTACAAATACAAATCATATCGAATCTACAAATAAAACATTACATTTAGGTACGGATTTGTACATTTGTAATAATTTGTATTTGTAGGAGCCTGTTGGCAACTTTGGATTATATTTCTAATATTGGCTAAAAACATTGACTTTTGGCGCAAATTACTTTATTATTATTTTATTATTATAAATCAAGCGAAATAGGCTAATGTTTGCTTATTTTTGGTTATAGCCTTTAAATTAACTCCATGAACTTAACCGAATTAGCCCGTATTCTCAAAATTACTCCCAACGATCTCAAGGACAAACTGCCTGAGCTCGGTTTTAATATTGGTTTTAGGGCAATTAAGGTTGATAATCATGTCGCCAAGAAGATTATTGCCGCTTGGCCGGCCTTTATGCGCAAGGTAGAGCGTGAAGAACGTTGGAAGAAGCGCGATGCTTTGGCTAGCCGTATCGAAGATGGCGAGAAGCGCCAAGTTAAGGTCGGCAAATATATTGTGGTGCGCGACTTTGCGACTGCCAGCGGCCTGCCAATCAACAAGATCCTAGCCGAATTGATGAAAAATGGCATCTTTACCAGCATGAACGAAAAGATCGATTTTGATACTGCCAGCGTCATCGGCGCTGATATGGGATTGGAAGTGTTGGCCGAAGAGGAACAAAAAGACGTGATGATTGATAATTCCCATAAGATTAAGGATGTAATGACCGAAGAGGCGTCACTGGAAGTCCGCTCGCCGGTAATTGTCGTGATGGGCCATGTTGACCATGGCAAAACCAAGCTGTTGGACGCTATCCGCCATACCAATGTTGTGGCAGGCGAAGCCGGCGGCATTACTCAGCATATCGGCGCTTATCAAGTGGAACGCAAGGGGCGAAAACTTACATTTATCGATACTCCCGGCCACGAGGCCTTTACCGCTATGCGTAACCGTGGCGCCAAGGTAGCCGATATCGCCATTTTGGTGGTTGCGGCTGATGATGGCGTCATGCCTCAGACTACCGAAGCTTACCGCATCATCCAAGCGGCCGGCATTCCTTTTATTGTCGCTATTAACAAGATTGATAAGCCTGATGCCAACATCGACAAGGTCAAGCAAGAACTGTCCAGCAAGCTGGATATTCTGCCCGAAGATTGGGGAGGCAAAACAGTTTGTCTGCCTATTTCTGCCAAAGATCGCATCGGTATTGATGAAATCCTGGACACTCTGATCTTGGTGGCTGACATGGAAGAAGAAAATCTGCATGCCAATCCGGCCGGCAAGACTATGGGCACGATTATCGAATCCAATATGGATAAGTCCGAGGGTATCGTCGCCACCTTGTTGGTGCAAAACGGCACCTTGCGCATCGGCGACGAGCTTTGTTCCAATGGCATTGATTATGGCAAAGCGCGCAATATGAAAAATCATTTGGGCGTTACCTTGCTCGAGGCTGGTCCCAGCACGCCCGTTAAGATTATCGGCTTTAAGATCCAGCCAGAGGTTGGAGATATTATCGAAGTGGGCCGCGGCGAAAAGATCAAGATGAAGCGCGTCTCTCGGCCGATGGTCGAAGCCGCCAGCCAGACTGCCGAAGAAGTTGCCACCGATGATGCCGCTGCCAGGATTGTGTTGTTGCTTAAGGGCGATACGCTCGGCTCGGTAGAGGCGATCGAGAATTCCTTTAACAAGATCGATACCCAAGGCGTCAAGATCAAGATCATTCATAAGGGTCTGGGTAATATCAGCGAAGGCGACATCGCGCGCGCCGAATCCAATGGCGCCAAAGTTATCGGCTTTAATATCAAGCCTAATCCGAAAGCAGTGCAGATCGCCCGTGAGAAAAATGTTACTATCAAGACTTATAAGGTTATTTACGAATTATTGAACGATATCCGCGCCGAGATCCAAGAATTGGTCAAGCCGGAAATTGTGCGCGTTGACCTGGGCAAGATTAAGGTCTTGGCCATCTTCCGCTCCGAGAAGAAATCGCAGATCTTGGGCGGCAAAGTCATCTCCGGCATTATCCAGCCCAATACGATAGTCGAACTGGTGCGCCAGGGAGAGATTATCGACGAAGGAAAGATTTCCAGCGTCAAGTCCGGCAAAGAAGACGTCGATATGATCGAAAACGGCGGTGAGTGCGGCTTCAAATTGGAATCACGCACCCCGGCGGAGAAGGACGACATCTTGAATATTTATCGGGAGGATAAGATTTATAAGAAGATCAAGTAAGTTTATAAAGTTTGTAAAGTTCATAAAGTTTATAAAGTTATAGGTATTGGGGATTTTGATTTCATCTATAAAGTTTGTAAATTTAGAGTAGTCTGATATTGATTTTAAAACATTACATATATCCATGGAAAAACAGGAAAGAGTTAATGAACATGTACAGCAGCGACTGGCCGAAATAATGAGCCGTCGTTTGGCTTTGGACGGCTATATGATAACAGTAGCCGCCGCCTATCTTTCGCCTGATCAAAAAAGGCTGAAGGTCTTTGTCTCTGTTTTGCCTGACAAATACAATGGCACCGCTTTGCAGCAATTGCGCAAATTAGGTCCAGCCATCAAAGGTGAATTGTGCCGTGCGGCTAAGCTGCGCGAAGCACCGAGGATCAATTGGCTGATAGATAACACCGAGGCCAAAGCGGCTGAATTGGATGAAATTTTCAAACAAATCTAAGTATTTATCTCCGGTACTCCCGGAGATCTCCCCACGAAGATGAGAATGTGTAATTGTGATAAATGTAATCAGAGTCGCGAAAAAATAAATGTCGATAATAATTCGATTAGAAAAAACACATGAAGGTCAATGTTCCTTTTCATGTGTTTTTATATTATAGAAATTTAATGTTGCGCAATTACCATCATTGCCATGTCATTCCCGCCCGCCAAAGGACGGGTAGACTCCGGCGGGAATCTAATCGTTGACAGCAGTTCACGGGCAAGATTCCCGCCTTCGCGGGAATGACACAAGAAAAAATAGGGATAGCATAATTAAACTTAGTGTATTAATGCGGGGACGAATATGACGTAATGGCTGATTTGGTTTTCTGATGTTAAAACAGATAACCTCTTTCTTCGTGGGGAGATCCACGCGTTCGCGCGGATAAACTCAAATAGATATGTTGGAAAAAGCAAATTATCAAGAAGCCTGGCAGCTGATTTGCCAAGCCAAGCATGTCTTGGTTGTAATCCACGAGAATCCCGACGGCGACGCCTGGGCCAGCTTGTCGGCCTTTGTCCAGCTTTTGGATAATCTGGGCAAGCCTTGGCAGGCTTTGGGCCATGAGGCAATTCCGGAAAAGTTTGGCTATCTATCCAATCTGTCCCGAGCCAAGCAAACTGAAGGCGAGCTGGATTTAGAAGCTAGTGACCTAATTGTCAGTTTGGACTGCGGATCAGCCGCCCGTACCGGACTTGCGGATTGGATTAAAGCTCGGCCGGAGCATATAATATTTTTGGAAATCGATCATCATCCTTGCCCTGATTGCCAATCAGATTTTTCTTTGCGTGATATAGCGGCAAGCGCCACTGCCAAAGTGCTTTATGACCTCTGTGCGGCCAACGACTTGCCTTTGACTGGTGCGCTTGCCAGCACGCTATTAACCGGTTTGGCGGCCGATACCGGCAATTTTGTCTATGCGGCGGCTTGTCCCGAAACAATGGCGGCAGCTTCGGCCATGCTAGCGCAAGGCGCGCGCCTGGACAAGATTTTTAATGCTACTTGGAAAACTCGCAGCGTGGCCGGACTTAAGCTTTGGGGTATCGCGCTGTCGAGACTTAGCTTAAATTGTGAGTTGAATATAGCCTATACATACCTAAAACAAGCTGATTTGGCTGTTGCCGGTGCTAGCGAGCAAGAAGCAGAAGACTTGGCTGGATTTTTGTCCGGGCAATCCGAAGCGGCGGTAATAGTTTTGCTTAAAGAGAGGTCTGACGGTTGTGTCAAAGTGAGCCTGCGGTCAAATAACGACGATTATGATGTCGGCCGTTTAGCCCGTCTTTTGGGAGGCGGCGGGCACGCGCGAGCAGCAGGCTTCGAGTTAGTCAAACATAATGTCTCAGGCCAGGAGAATGCGCTATAAAGTTATTGCTTTTTCATCCTCATTTTGTTATAGTATATCCAGTATATGCCTATTCTAAGCTTAGTTAATTCCGGTAAATCCGGAGACAAATTGACAGTCACTACCGGCGCCAAAAAGATTTTTCAGGCTGTTTTTTGGGACCAAAGCCGTTCGGATATCGAAGAAGACGCGCCCAAGCTCCGCGTCTCGGATATGATTTCCAAGATGGCTTTTTATTATGAAAAAGTGCGCAATGCCGTCGATTATCGCGAGGAATCGTTGTTGCGCAAAGAGGCAATCAGCCGCATGTTAAAGCGCCAGGTTATTATCGAAGGCGCTTGGACAGCTCGCCAGGAGCTTGACCCGACCAGAATCTCCAAAACTTTATTAATAGAATTGATTCGCGCCGGCTATCTGCCGAATAATAAATTGCCCGAGGACAAGATTGGCGAAGTGGCCGTCATTTTGCACAAATATCTGATGTTGCGGGCTACAATCTTGCAGCGCTTGGAGACGGGCAGCCAGTCGATCAACTTTAATGTTGCCAAGCAAAAAGAAGATTTGGATGACAAGGGCGAATTGAACGGCTGGATAGTCGGGCTTGCCAGCGCCGAAATCGAAGAAAATCTCAGCTTGTCCGAAGCGACCGATACGACGGTGGCCGTGATGTACGACATGTTGGCCAAGGCAGTCAAGCTGCCGGCTGATTTGCCTTATGAGCGTGATTTGTCTATCCAGATCTATCTGGGTATTTTCCGTAATTACCTCAAGCTTAATGACTATCATATTCTGTCGTATGTATTGTTCAAATATTTCAATGAAGACTGGACTAATCCCACGGACGAAACGATTAATCGCATCGCTGATCGGCTGGATGAACTGAAAAATGCCATCGATCTGCAGATCGAGCATCCACTGACCGCGCAGCTCAATCGCGTAGTGCATCAATATACTGTATATTTTACAGTCTTAAAGGACGTTATCGAAAAGAACCCCAAGGCGGCCTACGAAGAATTAAATCGTGACGCCGGCGGCTTTATGCGCCAGGTGCGCGCCGATATCGATGCCCGTTGCGCCCAAGCCAAAAAGAAGCTCTGGGGCAATGCGGTTCGCAGCATTATTTATATCTTTGCCACCAAATCGGTCTTGGTGATCATTATGGAAATCCCGTTGATCCAGTTCTTCGGTGAAGTGGTCAATTATTCCGCTTTGGCTATCAATATCGCTTTTCCGGCTTTGGTGTTGTTTGTTTCGGTGGCCTTAACCCGGCTGCCGGGCGAAGCTAATACCAAGAAGGTGATGGCCGGCGTAGAGGAGATTGTCTTTGTGGAGAAGGCGCGCAAACAGCCGATAGTGTTGCGCGGGGTGGAGCGCCGCGGTGCCATTATCAGCGCTATCTTTAACATCTTGTATGCTGCGACCTTCTTCTTGTCCTTTGGCCTGGTCATCTGGGCGCTGTATAAGATTCATTTCAGCTGGGTGTCGATGGTCATCTTTGTCTTCTTCTTGGCTTTCGTCTCTTTCTTCGTCATCCGCGTGCGCCGCGGGCCGAAATACTGGGTAGTAGTGGAGCCAAGGGAAAATATATTTACCTTCCTCTGGAGCTTTGTCTCCGTGCCGGTAATCGCCGCCGGTAAATGGCTGTCCGGCAAATTCCAACGCCTCAACTTTATCGCTTTCTTCCTGGACTTCATCATCGAAACGCCTTTCAAGGTCTTGATTACCGTGGCCGAAGAATGGACCAAGTATATGAAGGAGCGGAGAGACTCCATTACCTAAAATGTTAAAACTCAAAAGTAAAAAGTCAAAAGTTTGGTGTGCTTCGCACTTTCTTTTTCCTATCATTGTATGTCACTAGAAAAACACTATTATATTACAACCACTTTGCCCTATGTAAATTCCGAGCCGCATATCGGCTTTGCTATGGAAATCTTGCGGGCGGATCTGTTGGCTCGTTGGCAGCGTTCGCTGGGCAACGAGGTTTTCTTCAATACCGGCGTGGATGAGCATGGGCTCAAGATTTTCCGCAAGGCTGAGGAGCTGGGCGTCAGCGCGCAGGAATATTGTGACCAGATGGCGGCCAAATTCGGCGAGATGAAGGACAGTCTTAACTTGAGTTACAACAGCTTTATCCGTACGACCGATGCGCACCATGTGGCGGCGGCGCAGGAGTTTTGGCACCGCTGTGAACAAGCTGGTGATATCTACAAGAAGACTTACAATGTCAAATATTGCGTGGGCTGCGAGCTGGAGAAGACCGAATCGGAATTGGTGGATGGTCATTGCCCCCTGCATCCCAAGATGGAGCTGGAATTGATCGATGAAGAGAACTATTTTTTCCGTTTTTCCAAATATCAACAACCTTTGTTGGATTTATACAAAAGCAATACCCAGTTTGTCTTGCCTGAGGCCAGGCTTAAGGAAATCAGCGCTTTTGTGGAACGGGGACTGGATGATTTTTCCATCTCTCGGCTCAAGGACAAGATGCCTTGGGGCGTACCGGTTCCGGGGGATGACAAACAAGTGATGTATGTCTGGTTCGATGCTTTGGTCAATTATATTTCATGCTTAGGCTGGCCTGCGGAGTGTAACGAACCCTTCGACTCCGCTCAGGGCGACAATAGCAGTAACTATTGTCGATTTTGGCCGGGGTTGCAGATTTGCGGCAAGGATAACCTGCGCCAGCAGTCGGCTATGTGGCAGGCCATGCTAATGTCTGCCAACTTGCCAACCTCAAGACAGGTATTGGTCAATGGCTTTATTACTTCGGGCGGGGAAAAGATGAGTAAGAGCCTGGGCAACGTCTTTAATCCTCTGGATTTGGTCAAGGAATACGGCACCGATGCCGTTCGTTATTACCTGCTGGCCTATACCAATCCATTTGAAGATAGCGATTTTACGATTGAGAAATTCCGTGCTGTCTTTCAGGCAGATTTGGCCAACGGTTTGGGCAACCTGGCTTCGAGAGTCTCTACATTGCTTGCCAAAAATAATATCAGTCTGGAATTAAAACGAGAGACCGGCGCGATGGGCGAGAAGGTGGCTGAGAAATTGAGTGAATATAGTTATAACGAAGCCTTGCGCGTCTTGTGGGCTGCCTTTAGCGAAGCGGATGAAAAATTATCGGCTGCTCGGCCCTGGAAGATGACCGAAGCAAAGGAAATCAAAGAATGCCTAGAGCCCTTGGCGCAGATGTTATTGTCGGCTGGGTTGATATTGGAAAACTTTTTGCCCGAGACCGGCGCCAGATTAGTTTCAATTTTTGGTGTGACGCAAATAGCTAAGGCGGAAGCTCTGTTCCCGCGCTTGGATTAATCAATGTGATATGACCTTGAACTTTCCGGTAACTATGTCGATTGTCGATATCGTGACGCTTTTAATATTGGCTGGATTTGTTTTCTATGGCCTGTTTTTCGGCTTGATTAAGACCGTCGGTTCTCTGGCCGGCTTGGCAGTCGGCACCTTGGTGGCTAGCCGAGTCTATTTGATGGTTTTTGGCTGGATTAAGCCTTTGGCTTTCGGACACAATGACTGGGGCATCACTATTACCTTCATCCTTTGTTTTACAATTGTGAATTGTTTGGTCAATCTTTTGTTTGCGCTATTGGACAAAACTTTTCATTTGATATCAATCATTCCATTTTTGAAAACAATTAATCGCTTAGGCGGCGCGATTTTTGGCTTTTTGGAGGGCGGCTTGGTGCTCGGCCTGATTCTTTATGTGACGGTGCGTTATGTGCCGGGCGGCGGTTGGTTTTTTAGCCAGCTTAAGGGCAGCCAGTTGGTGCCATTTTTGCTTGATTATTCCAAGATGTTAATACCGTTTTTGCCGGAAATCTTGCGTCAGTTAAAAGCGGTTATATGATAGAAATCAGCGGTGCGGCGGACGAATTGGCCAAGGATGATGAGACAATCAAAAAGATTGTCGAGGTTTTACAATTGGGCGGAGTTGCTGCCTTGCCGACCGATACGATTTATGGCCTGTCTTGCTTGGCGGACAAGGCTAATGCTTTGGAACGCATCAGTCAGATGAAGGGCAGGGAGATTAATAAGACATTTTTGTTACTAATCGATAGCTGGGAGATGGCGGAAGAATGGGCTGTTATTACGCCTGAACACAAAGAAGTTTTGCAAAAGGTCTGGCCCGGGCCGACTACCGTAATTCTGCAGGCGCAGAAAAGCGTTCCGTTTTTAGTGACGGCTGAGAATACCATTGCCTTGCGTTGGCCGGCAGATTCTTTTTTAACTAGCTTGCTTAGCAAATTGCATGCTCCTTTGGTATCGACCAGCCTTAATAAAGCGGGTCAGCCGAATCTATTGGAGCCTTTGGGCTTGGAGGACTATTTTGGTGATTTAGCGCCCGAATTAGTGGTGCAGGTTGGACCATTGGCGGCTCAGCCGTCGCAGATTATCGATCTGAGGAATCCGGGGGAGCCGGTGGCGATTCGGTGATTTTTCGAGTTTATCCGCGCGAACGCGTGGATCTCCCCACGAGGGCTTAAGTGGGTAATTTAATAATTAAAAATAGAGTCGCAAAACAACAAATGTCGATATTCTTTGTTTGGAAATGCCGTAAGAAATTTATCAAAGATTAAATCTTACTACGGGTTTGAGAGATCCACGCGTTCGCGCGGATAAATACATATGCAACTCATAGACACCCATTGCCATATCAATCTGCAGAATTATAAGGATGATGCGGATGATACCATTAAGCGAGCGCTGGAGGCCAGCGTGGGTATGATTATTGTGGGCACCGACTATAAATCGTCTAAAAAGGCGTTAGATCTGGCAAACCGATATCAAAAAGATGTCAATGTGGCGGTCGGCTTGCACCCGGAAAGCCTGGAAGATCGCATCGAAAAATGGACGGGGCAGGAACAGGAGATTAGCGGCGAGGTTTATAACGCGGTAGCCTATCAGCAATTGGCGAAATTCCCAAAGGTGGTGGCAATCGGCGAGATTGGCTTGGATTATTTTCGCCCTGATTTAAACAAACCATTGATAGAAGATTTGAAAGATCGGCAAAAAAAAGTATTTTGGCAGCAATTGGAGCTGGCTTTGTTATTAAAGCTGCCTGTCATTATCCATTGCCGCCAGGCCCATGATGATTTGTTAGAAATGTTAACCGACTTCAAGAGGCTGCACAAGGATTTATTGCCGGCGCTGCAACCTTGGGGAGTGATCCATTGTTTTTCCGGCAGCGAACAACTGGCTTGGCGATATTTTGCTTTAGATATGTGCATTTCTTTTACCGGCTTGGTTACCTTTAGCCAGCAGTGGGATTCATTAATAAAGAAAATGCCATCCGATAGGCTGTTGTTGGAAACAGACGCGCCCTTTTTGACTCCGGAGCCATACCGCGGCAAGCGCAACGAACCGATATTGGTTAAATATGTAGCTGATAGGGTTGCGGCTATCCGCGGAGTAAGCGTCGAGCGGGTGGCTGAGTTTACCACGGATAATTCCAGGCGTTTATTTAAATTGTAATTTTTGCTATACTGGAACCAGAAAAGGCTGAGGCCAATAATTCATTTTATGCGTTTTAAAATTTTTTTTGCGGGACTTTTTTTGTTTATCTTCGGTTTGGCGGGCCAGGCTCTGGCCGGTCCGGTTTGCGGTGATAATACCGATGATTATATCGGGGGCAATCTGGTACCGCCATTTACTTGTGAATGGGTCGATGATGCTCCTTGTAAGTATGTAACTGAGGATGAGCGCAAGAATTGCGTAAGCGATCGCCAAAACAAAGTCATAAATTCTGCCAGCTGCAGCAGGCAATGCGACGGCACTTCTCCTGATCCAAATTTTCATTGCCGTTGCGTCCGCTTGGCTGATTGTAAGGATACGGGCGGCCAATGTTTGAATAAAAGCAACCAGTCCGAAGCGGCGACTATAGACGATTTGATCAATAATCAGGGTTACGTTGTTATTACTAATCGTTGTCCTTATGGCGCCGACTTTAGATGTTATGTGCCTCCGTCAAAAAAAAGTACATTGCCTGTGCCGGCTGCAGCGACAACGTTGACGCCGGTGGTCCCGGCTGCTTCCGGCGGAACTCAAAATGTAATCAATATATCACTGAACAGTTGCTGTCCTCAAATTGTCCCGCCAAATTCTTCCGGCAATTACAGTACGGCTGATTTTGTTCAAGTGGCTGTTAATGTCTATATGTGCATCTTGTGCTTTATCGGCGCTTTGATGCTCTTGATGATCGTTGTCGGCGGTTTTTATATGTTGACGTCGGCCGGTGACCCCGGTAAAGTAGGCACGGGTAAAAAGGTGATTGTAGCGGCAATCGTCGGCGGTATAATCGTCTTTGCCAGCTATTTGATTGTCAGTTTCGTTATTAAGCTGTTAGGAGGAGTTATTTAGGCCGTAAAAAGGCTAATATTTGACTATTTTTCTTGCAAGTGTTAGATTAAATAGGTTAAAAAGCGAGATTATAGTCTCGCTTTTTAATCAATTATAGCTCTTAATATTTTGTATTATTGCACATACTTAATATTTTTGATAAAATAAGGTAATGACCAAGCGCATTATCATTGCTAAAAAAGATCTAATAGATTTGTACTATGGACAAAAGTTATCTAATTATAAGATAGGCAAGCTTTATAATTGTAGTTTTGCGACCGTCAAAAACAGGATGAATGAATATGGCCTGAAGCCATTGCCAAGGACTGTGATTCAAAACAGGTATCCAAAGAAAGATTTTAACGGCAGCCTTGTTGAAAAGGCGTATATGATCGGTTTCAGACTTGGTGATTTTAATGTCTATCAAACCTCAATCCATTCAAAAGTAATTGTTGTCCGTTGTCATACAACATGCTTGGATCAAGTTGAATTAATGGAAGGCCTTTTTTCAAAATATGGCAAAGTGACAGTTTCAAGACGAAGGAAGTCTTATCACATTAACTGTTTCTTGAATTATAGTTTTAATTTTTTGTTGCCGAAGCCGAATAAAGTTGAAGAATGGATCGGTGAAAACAAAAAGCAGGCATTTTCATTTGCTGCTGGCTATGTTGACGCCGAAGCGAATATTGGCGTTTATGACGGTAGGGCTCGCTTCAAAGTTGATAGCTATGATCAAGGAGTTATTTGTTGGCTGTATGAATTGTTCAAGAAATATAGCATAGAATGCCCTGCGCCGAGTTTGATTGGAAAAAAGGGGCAAATATATGACAAAGAAAAAAAATATAAATATAATAAGGATTTATATAGAGTAAGGGTTAGCAGTAAAGTATCATTAGAAAAATTATTATATCTACTGAAGCCATATATTAAACATAAAAAAAGGTTAGCAGATCTAGAAAAGTGCTTAATTAATATCCATGAACGAAATTAGAAATTTTGCAATTTTGGCCCACATTGATCACGGCAAGTCCACGCTAGCGGACCGCCTTTTGGAATTTACCGGCACCATCGACCCGCGCAAGATGAAAAACCAAGTTTTGGACAGGATGGATTTGGAGCGTGAGCGCGGCATTACCATCAAGCTGACGCCAGTAACCATGAGCTATCAGGGCTATACTTTGAATTTGATCGATACTCCAGGACACGTCGATTTTTCTTATGAAGTATCTCGGTCTTTGGCTGCCGTGGAGGGAGCGGTGTTATTAGTGGATGCCACCCAAGGCATCCAGGCACAGACTCTGGCTAATTTATATTTGGCCATCGAGCAAGACTTGGCAATTATTCCGGTGATTAATAAGATTGACTTGCCGGCAGCTGATATTGATAAGACTACGACGGAAATCGTCAAGCTGATCGGTTGTGATCCGAGCGAAATCATCTTGGCTTCGGGCAAGACGGGCGTAGGCGTAGCGGAAATTTTGGCCGCCGTCATCAAGCAAGTGCCTGAGCCGAAAGGCGATCCGGACGCACCTTTGCGCGCGTTGATTTTTGATTCCAATTATGACGAATATCGCGGCGTCGTGGCCTATATCCGCGTGATTGACGGTGCTTTATCCAAGAATAACAAGATAAAATTGCTGGCTACCCACTCTAAAAGCGAAGCCTTGGATGTCGGCATTCTAAACCCGGAATATCAGTCTACTGGACAGTTAGCGACCGGCCAGATCGGCTATATTGTGACGGGTTTTAAAGAAGTCCGCGAATGCGGCGTGGGTGATACTATTACTACAGTAGCTGGTGCCAAGGAAGAACAGGCAGTTGAACCGCTTAAGGGTTATGCCGAGGTTAAGCCGATGGTTTTTGCCGGCATTTTTCCGCGCGAGGGCGATAATTTCGCCGAACTGCGCGATGCTATTTCTAAGCTTAAGTTAAATGATGCTGCTTTGGTTTATGAACCGGAACAAAGCAATGCTTTGGGCTTCGGTTTCCGTTGCGGCTTTCTGGGCTTGTTACATCTGGAAATCTTCCAAGAACGCTTGCGCCGCGAGTACGGATTGGATTTGATTGTAACGGTGCCGAGCGTGGCTTACAAAGTGTATCTCAAGAGCGGCGTCGAACCGGAGATTATCCGCAGCCCGCAAAAACTGCCCGATCCTTCGAGCATGGATCATGTCGAAGAGCCTTGGGTCAGCCTGGACATCATTACGCCCAAGGATTATATCGGCGGTATCATGGGTCTGGTCCAGGACAAGCGCGGCAATTACAAAAATACCGAATACATCGATACCACTCGAGTTATCCTGCATTATGATATTCCGATGTATAGCGTTCTGACCGACTTTTATGATAAGATAAAGTCGGTGACCTCCGGCTATGCGTCTATCAATTACGAATTTATCGGCTATCGCAAGGCCGACGTGGTTAAGATGGATATTTTGGTGGCCGAAGAGATTGTCGAGGCCTTGGCCATGATTGTCTATCGCGATGATGCCTACCATAAGGGCAAGGACGTGGTGGAGACGCTCAAGGAAAGCTTGCCTCGCCAAATGTTCGTTATTAAAATTCAAGCAGCCATCGGCGGACAAGTGGTTGCCAGTGAAAGAATCTCGGCTATGCGCAAAGATGTAACCGCCAAGCTCTACGGCGGCGATGTATCCCGCAAACGCAAGCTATTAGAGAAGCAGAAGAAAGGCAAGAAGAAGATGATGGCAGCGGGAAAGGGCTCGGTGGAAATACCTTCTGATACGTTTGTTAAGTTGTTGAAGAAATAACACTCCAGCAAAAACAACTGAAGTTCCTACAAATACAAATTATTACAAATCTACAAATCCGTATCTAAACGTCAAGTTCATATTTGTATATTTGTAATAATTTGTATTTGTAGGAGCATATATTCTTTTCCTATTTTTATTTGTAGAACTATTAATAAGTATGAAACCAAAAACTCGCAAGTTGATGAAAAAATTCCTGTGGGGCCTGGTGGCTGCCATGGTTATCCTATCGATGGTCGTCGCCGGACTGTCGTCGTTTATAAAATAATGGTTATTGCACAAGCAGCCTTGAATGAGGCTGCTTTTGTAGTTGTTTGAGTTTTTAAAAGGCCTATGATATGCTGATTTGAACATTATGGATGTAAATAAATTTTGGCAAATATACCCCAAGTTAAGTGAAGAACAACGCGCGGAATTATCTTCCTATCCGGAACTGGTGGCCCAGCTCTTGGTTAATCGCAATCTAAAGGGCAAGAAGCAAGTGAGCGATTTTTTTTCGGCCGATTGGGAAATGTCTTTGCTTGACCCATTCGCCTTTACGCAGATGAAGGCGGCTTGCGAGCTGATTATCAAGCATCTTAAGGACAAGTCTCTCATTGCCATAGCCGGTGACTATGATGCTGATGGCGTCACGTCTTCGGCGTTGCTTAATCGCATTATTACCGCCTTGGGCGGCAAGGCCGAGGTCTGGATTCCCAGCCGTCTAGGTGAAGGCTATGGTTTGTCCAAAAAGATTGTCGATGAAGTTATTGCTGCCGGGGCCAAGCTGTTGATTACGGTTGATAATGGCATTAAGGCGGGCAAAGAAATTGCTTATGCTCAGGAGAGGGGCATAGATACGATTATAACCGATCATCACATGGGCCCAGATGACGCGGCCGATTTGCCGCCGGGCGTGGTATTGGATGCCATGGTTGAAAGCGAGGCTTATCCCTTTAAATATTTGGCGGGTGTGGGGGTGGCTTACAAGCTGGCCGCCGGGCTAATCCAGATGTCTACGCTTAATTCGAGCCAGAAAGAAAAATTAGTTTCGGCTGATCTTGATTTGGTGGCATTGGGTACGGTGGCTGATTGTGTGCCTCTGGTGGGCGAGAATCGCGCTTTGGTTAAGCGGGGATTGGCGATGTTGAACAAGCAAACCAAGCCGGGCGTGCGCGCTTTAATTACCGCCGCTTCGGCCAAGGGTGAGATAGACGAGGCCAGCATCGGCTGGCAACTGGCGCCGCGACTGAATGTAGCCGGACGAATGGAGCACGCTAATGTATCTTATAGATTATTGATGACCGAAGATCAGAAAGAAGCGGACGAACTGGCTAGCAAACTGAATGACAAGAATGCTTTGCGCCAGGCAGAGACGGCGCGGATCGTGGAATATTGCGAGCGGATGATCGAGAGCGGGTTAAAGGAAGACAAGATTTTGATTTTGGTTTCGCCTGATTTGGAATACGGCTTGGAAGACAAGTGGCTGGAGGGCGTTATCGGCTTAGTGGCTGGGCGTTTATGCGAGAAATATTCCAAGCCAGCTCTGGTTATCTGCTTGAGCGAAGGCCAGATCAAGGGCTCGGGGCGAAGCATTGAGAGCGTGAATGTCGTGGATTTTTTGTCCAACTTTGAGAGCTATCTTTCGCGCTATGGCGGACACAAAATGGCTTGCGGCTTCTCGGTCAAGAAGAAAGAAGTCTTGATGGAATTTGTAACCAAGGCCAGAGAATTGGCCGCGACGACTATTAATGACGACGATCTGATTCCAAGGCTCAAGATTGATGCCGAAGTGAACCTGAGCGAGGTTAACGGCGAGCTGGCGGATTGGCTGACGCGTTTTTCGCCATTCGGCCAAGCTAATCCCACCCCGATGTTTGTCTCTCGCAATGTGCGGGTGATGGATTTTATGCCCCTGGGTATGGAGGCTCAACACTTCAAAATGCGTTTCGGGTCTTTGTGGGCCATCGCCTTTAATGCCTCTAAGCGTTGGCCGACCGTGGCTGTGGGCAGTACTTTGGATATCGCTTATCATTTGGAATGGAATGAGTATAATGGGTTTAGGAATCTGCAGATGAGGATCGTTGATATACATGTGGTTTAGGTAGGTCAAAAGTCAAAAGTTAAAGGTCAAAAGTATTGAGTCCTTCGGACGTTTATTATTTATCTGCCGTGATTTATGAATTTTCCTAGTGAGGAAGCGCAAAAGTTTGTAGATTGGACTAAGATAAAGATTAGAGCGCATTTTTCTGACAATGAAGTGTATTTTTACGAAAAAGAGATTTGGTGGATTCACCTTGGACAAAATATAGGGTCGGAACAAAACGGCAAGAATACTCCCTTCGAGCGCCCGATATTGATTATTAAGAAATTTAACCGAGATACTTTTTTAGGCGTTTCGATGTCAACAAAAATTAGAGATGACCGTCATTCTTATATATTGAATAGAAATGGAGTAGACTATGATATTAATCTATCGCAGATACGTACGTTAAGCCGCAAGAGGTTATTGAGAAAGATTGGCAAAGTGCCAGAAGCCGATTTCAAAAATATAAAAGAAAAGCTGAAATCATTATTATAAACAACGAAACCCCTTTCGGGTGAAAGAGGTTTCTCGGAGTTTCCTTGAAACCAAGGAAACCAAAGTGTATTTAAAATATATCAGATTATCACTTAGATGTCAACAATTTATGCCATATACTAAATTAATAATCCATACCGATGGCGGCTCCAGAGGCAATCCTGGCCATGCCGGCTGCGGAGCGGTGCTCAAGACGCCTGAGGGCGAACTGGTAGGCGAGGTCAGCCATTATATGGGCCATGCTACCAATAACCAGGCCGAATATACGGCTATAGTTTTGGCTTTAGATAAGGCCAGCGAATTGGGAGCCGAGGAACTGGAATTCAGATTGGACTCGGAATTGGCAGTAAAACAGCTGAAAAGGGAATATAAAGTACGCAATAAAGACCTTGAAAAATTGTATGTTATGGTCTACAATAGGGTTTTGAAGTTCAAAAAAGTGACTTGGCACCATATTAGGCGCGAGTTTAATAAGGAGGCGGATAAGCTAGCGAATGATGCGATGGACAGAAAAAGCTAAAATGTAAAAGCTAAAATGTAAAAGCTTTGGAGTGCCGCTAGGCGGCACAGTTTATAATTAATCTTTATTTCCGATAACTTTACAAACTTTAAGAACTTTATAAACTTTACAAACTTATTTTGGATATGTAGCTCAGTTGGTTACCTCCCTAGCGGGAGGCAGGGAGCGCACCGTTCACACGTGCCCGTCCGTATCCGCCAGCTGGCGGAGAAGGCGGGTCGGTGAGGTCATCCCGCTGGGGCGGGATCATGTCCACTCAGAATCACGCCATCATATATAATGAATATTTTGGATAATTAGCTCAGTTGGTTAGAGCGCACCGTTCACATCGGTGAGGTCACAGGTTCGAGTCCTGTATTATCCACATCATATTTTGTCCATTTATAATAGGAGGCCGTTATGGCTGTTGTTAACGAAAGATACGCCCATTTATCTAGTCGCATTAAAGAATGCAATGAATTGTTGGCATTGTCAGACAAAGAATTGCTGATTGCTATGAAGGAAAATCCGAATCTGGTAATGAAGACTAATGGTCCGTATTACGAACGCGTTTTAAAAGAAAAACAAGAACTGTGGCAGAAAAATGTGGCCAATGTTTTGAATGGCATTATTGATTTGCCTTTGGATGAGCTGCTCAAAGGGGGCAAAGATGGTATTTTGTTTTTGATTAAAAGCAATCTGAAGAAAGTTCCCGAAAAGGTTTCGGTCGCTGAGTTATTGGAATATGTGCCGGTGCTTGAGTCTGATTTGCTGAATATTTACAGGAAAGATCTGAGAATCAGTTTGAAGAATGCCAAGCAAGATATTGAAAAAGAATCGATTACGGGCAATGGCTTTAATCAGGGGAGTCACCCATTTTTTTCGCATGATACGTTTGTAGGATGAAAAATAAACCTCTTTAACATAAAGTTAAAGAGGTTTTTGATTTGCAAAATATCATGTCATTCCCGCGAAGGCGGGAATCTAATCGTTAGTGGTAGTTCACAAGCAAGATCTCCGCCGGAGTTTATACTCGGTACTCCGGTACGGGGATGACATGAAGTGATGTGAGTCTGAAATGTAATAACTAGAAGCCCTAGCTACTTCTGTCAACGAATTAATAGACATTTACAGGAATGACACTGCTTTTTATAATAACATTTATTGTTGACTTTATGAAGCGTGGATTTAGGGTATGAAAAAAGCACCCCGATGTTACATTGGGATGCTTGATAGTTGCTTACTTGGTGTAAGTAATGATAGCGGTCAGGGTGGTGAAAGTGGCGTCTCTGTTGCCGCTGGAGGCGCTAGATTGTAGCCATTGCAGCGAAGCGTCGGGATGTGAGGCCAAGAATGTGTTGACATCGTTAATCAAATTGCTTAACTTCGACGGTCTATTCGGCTTTTCAAAAATGTCTTCAGAAAAGCCTGCTACTTGTCTCATGATAAATTCCTTTGTTGGTGGATAATTATTTGCCTTTTTTCATTTTAGTGCTGACTTCCGCCAGTTTTTTCTCAGTGATGGATGGCACAGCATTAGGATATTCAACGATCGCTGTGAGAATCTTGTTGTGGTCGGTCACTGATTGCAGCCAGGTCGTCTTGATATTATCTTCGCAGTTGGTCTCTAGGAGAGATAACCTGAAAATATTGACTTCCTCTTGCAGAGCGACTTTTTCGCTCTTGCTAGTGAAGTAGCCGGTGATGATTTCGCAAATCATGTTCTGTCCTTTGTGATGGTGTAAAAATATTATAGCTTGTCGAATTTGGCGGCTATTTCCGTGACTATGTCATTAGTCTTTCCTTTCGGGGCTCTGGCATATTCTACGATAGCGGTTAGTTTGAAAAAAGCGCTATTTGACGATTGTAGCCAGATTGTTGTTATTTCGTCGGGTTGATTGTCGCCTTCCAACGATTTCCTGAAGTTATTAACTTTTTGCTTTAGAGCTGCTAATTCTTCATCTTTATCGATGAAGCCGGTGATGATTTCGCAAATCATGTTCTGTCCTTTGTATTGGTGGTTGAATTATTTGAGGTATTGGATAATAGCTGTCAGCTGAGTGTGCCCTTGGCCGTTATTATATGATTGCAGCCAAGAGATTTCAATCTGGTAGTCGGTATTTTGAACCAAGATGTCTGTGAATTCCTCGACTTTATCTTCCAATGTGGCTTGCCACTCCGGGTGGCTGTCGCTAATGAATCCGGTAATGATTTTGAATTTCATCGTTTCTCCTCGATTGTTAATATACAAAAATTGTCTTCATTAATTCGGAAAAGAATCGTCGACGCGTCCGCTGAGAAGCGGGGCTATCGAAATAGGATTTTGACTACAGTCGTGACTCAGCCGTAGCCGCGTCGCGATTGCCAGTCAAGCCTGGCCTTCTCTCCCGTGTTAATAAAGACAATTTACTTGTTACCTGCATTAATCCGGAAAAGAATTGTGGACGCGGGCCGCATATAGCGGAGCTATCCCAAAGAGAGTTATCACAGTCGAGCTCCAGCCGTAGCCGGATCTAGATTGCCGATAGTCCCTGACCTTCTCTCCCGTGTTAATGTAGGTAACTTTATGGCTATAGTATAGCATATATTGATATATTTGTCAATAGTTCGACAGGCTCACTACAAGGGTTTATATACATTTTAGGCTAATATTAGTTAATTTTTGGCCTGCCCTGAGCTTGTCGAAGGGCTAATATTAAGTATAAATTACCTTTATAGATATAAGAAAAGGCCATCCTTTTGAGGATGGCCTTGTTTTTGTGTTTGTGGGTCTATTTTGGCTTACTGTAGATCTCCGCATAGGAAGATTGGAATTTTTCTATCACTTGTTGTACTTCGGCAAAGGTGCCGGCTTGCTGATAGGCGATCCAGTCTTTTAGCTTGTGTGTTGATGTCTTATTAATCAGTTCGCCGCGCAAAGTCTTAAGCAAACCATTCGGGCTGGGGTCGTTTAGAGTCTGGCCCAGCCAAAAGTTGCGCTTGGTCCGTTCGTATTCTGTTTCGTTAGCCATAATTTCTTGCAGGCAGTCGTCGACTAGTCCGGCAATCTTGTCTTCGGCGTCCAGATGGAGATCGGAAGAGCCGATAGAGAAATAGCAATTGCCTCTGGCCACGCGATCCCAGCAGCTGATTATCGAGTAGCAGAGCCGTTCTTTGATGCGCAGGCGGTCAAAGAGCTTGCTGCGGATCAGTAGATAGGTGATAGACTTGGCGCGGTCGGGAAAAGAGCTGTCTAGGATAATCTTTCTGGTGTAACCCAAGGAAGCGGTGGTATAACGGTAGTCAATCTTGGTCGGCTCGATAGCCGGGTAGCTCAAGTTGAGCTGCGGCATGCGATTGATAGCCAGAGACGGTTGCCGGCCAAAAGGCGACTGTTTGATTAGTGTCAGAGTCAGATCTGCATTGAGATTGCCAAAGACAATCAGGCTTAGGTTAGAAGGACTGTAGTGTTGGCGATAAAAATAGATAATATCCTTGTAATTAAAGCTGTTGATGCTCGCCGGTTCGCCCAAACCGCTGATGTCTGTCGGTTCCAGCTGGCCGTTGCGGAATAGCAAGCCGAGCTGTCGGAGCAAGCCGATGCGTTCTGGATCGGGGAAAGCGCGCTGGAATTCTTGGATTACTACCTTTTTTTCTTTGTTCAGGCCTTTGTTCATGGGGTTGTCCAAGAGCAGCCGGCCGAAGATTGATAGGGCTTCTGCCAGATTCTTTTCTGCTGCCAGGCACTGAAAGTTGTAATTAGTCGAGCTGATGCCGGTGCTGCCTAATTCGCAGTCGCCCCCTTGATTCTTAAAGTGGTTAATGATCTTAGGGCTTGGCATAGCGCTGGCGGCATTAATCATGTGCTCTACAAAATGGGCCAGACCCGCTTTGCTCTGCGGGTCATCTTGCGATCCGCTGTGGAAAGTAAAGTCGGCGTAGACGGCGTTGCTTTTGGGCAGATGTAGATAGTAGACCTTGAGGCCGTTGTCCAAGGTAAATGTTTCCAGTTCTTCGAGCTGGTCGTTCATGTTTACTCCTATAATAAAGATTTAATTTTCAAAGAATTGCTTAAAATAAAGCATTTTTGTAATATCGTGTCAAGCATTCTTGATAAGATGACTTGACAAATATGTTAAATTCTGATATGGTGTAGACTTAATTTGTTGATTTTAAGGGGGGAAGCTTGAAAATAATCAAAATCATCTTGATTTTAATCATTTTTAGTTTATTGACGGGTGCGGCAGAAGCCAGGCCCAGAGCAAAAAAAACAAAGTATTGTAGAATTAGTGCAAATATAGCGAGGCCAAAACAACTTAAAGCGTATACAGGCAGCGTGCCCTGGCCGAAATTGGCAAGCGATGCCAAGCAGGCCGCAGAGCAAAAAAAATCTGCCACAGTACAAAAAAATAAGGCCGTATCCAGCCGGACAGCAGTGCCGATGTTGGCGCGGATCAGCAAGTATCTAAAGACCGGAAAGCTGATGGCCAACGGTTTGCCGCCTAAGGTCGGCTATGTGGCCGTGTCGGATCGCAGTATCAAGCTGGGGTCGCTGGTCTGGATCGGACGAACCAGATATATAGTTGGAGATTATACCAATCTTTATGTACATCAGCTAAGCAAAGATCTGGACTGTGATCTGACTGTCGATATCTTTACTACCGAAAGCAAGCAAGAAGCCAAGAAATTTGGCATCGAAATACAAAAGATAGCTTTGCTGAAAAAAGCATAGCCAAAAGCTCCGATCTTCGTCGGAGCTTTTTTTATGCGAAAGCTGCCAAGGTTCCATGTATTCATGGAATGGCAGACCGTATAATCCCGCCTACTGGCGGGGAATACCTCGATTAGCCAAGGTTCCGTGTATTCATGGAATGGCAGGCCATATAATCCCGCCTTCATGGCGGGGTGTAACACTATCGATAGTTATAAACATGGCAAGCTATGAAAATTTTTGCTATAATGCAGATTGTATGTTGGGAGCGAAGTCGATAATCAGGCTGCTGGGAAAGAAATTAGCCAATTTAAATTTGCGCTATATTATTTTTATTCCTTTGCTGGCTTTGTTAGTGGCCATCGTGTTGGGGTATTTGCAATTCTCTTCATCGCATTCGCTCTTGGAGAAGAATTCCTTTTCTAATGTTTCGACAATCGCCGATTACAAAGAAAACTCCATCAAGGAATATTTGAATGATCGCAAGGCAAGCCTTCTGGTGGCTGAGAGTTTCTTTGATATCAAAACTAATCTCCCCGTCTTAAGTAAATATGTCAGCCAACCGAACAATATAAAATATAAAGCGGCGGTTGCCAAGTTGGATAGCCAGCTCGTGCCGTTTATGAGGGTCTATGGTTACGAAGATGTCTTGTTGGTCGGGCTGGATGATAAGGTTTTATATTCTGCTAACAAAAATTATGGCGCAAAAATCGGCCAGCCGTTACGTGATCTGACTAACGAATTATTGAATGTAGCCAGGACCGGAACATTTGTTAGCGGTATCTTTCCGTTTAGTGCAGACCCTTCCAAATACGAAATTATGATCGCGGGGCCGGCGACTGATCTGGCAGGCAAGCTTAGCGGGATTATTGTTTATGAGGTTAGCATGAATGATATTTTTGGCATTGCCGAAGATACAACAGGCTTGGGTAAGACCGGCGAAACGGTCTTGGGCATCTATGAACATAATTTGCCATACAAATTTAAGGCGGGAGTGAATGAAAACCGTATTATTTTCTTAAATGCTTTGCGCCAGGATTCTAACGCAGCCTTTAACCGCTATATTGAAATGGGGGACAAAAATGGCGTGCCTCTGCAAAAAGCGGTTGACGGCCAAGACGGGCAAGGAGCCTCGATTGATTATCGCGGCGTGAGTGTAATTTCCGCTTGGCGATATCTGGAAGACTTAAAGATCGGCTTGGTGGCCAAGGTCGACACTTCCGAGGCTTTTGCTCCGGTAGACAGCATGCGTAATCAGACTATTATCGTTATGATAGTGGCGTCTATTATCATCTTATTTTTGTCTATCTTGCTGGCCATCAGCTATGTGAAGAGCCAGGATGATGCCAAAAAAATCTTGGACTTGAACGGCGTTTTGAAGCTGCTTAATCAGATTTTGCGCCATGATATTCTAAACGATTTGACGGTAGTCAAAGTGTATCTAGATGTCTTGAATACCGATTCGGTGGTGGTGGCCAAGAAGGACCAGGTCGCGGCTATAGTCCAACGGAGCATTAATCTGGTGGATGAAATGCGCAATTTGGAATCGGCAGTCTCGATCGGCCAAGCTTTGATGGCAATAGACGTGAAGGGGGTTGTGGAGATGATCAAAAAAGAAACATCGGATATAAATATAACATTAAAGGGGCAGGCTTGGGTGCTGGCTGACCAGGCTTTAAAATCTGTCATTACTAATCTGGTGCGCAATGCCAAACTGCATGGTTTGGCCGACCAGGCGGTAATTACAATCAAGACTATCGGCCGGATAGTGGAGATACGCGTGGCCGATAACGGGCAGGGTATTCCGAACGAAATCAAGCCGCAACTATTTGCCGAAGGCTTTAAATATGGCGCTACCGGCCATACCGGCATCGGCCTCTATATCTGCAAGAAAACTGTTGACCGCTACGGCGGCAAGATCTGGATAGAAAATAATCAACCTAAGGGCGCGGTCTTTGTGATGCAGCTGGCGCTGGCCGATAAACCCGTAATACAAAAAATAGTAAATAAAAAGTGAGAATTATTCTCACTTTTTTGTTTGCTGTTAGGTAGTTTGCGACTCACGGTGAATCCACCATTTTTCATCCGCTGCCATCAGCCACCAATCCCAAGGGTTGGTATCCATGATGGCTTGGGCTAAATCCTGGCCTTGTTGGGTTTTGACGCGTTTTAAACACATGTCTATCCAGTAGGAAATTTGCGGGTTGCCTTGATCCAATTCGCGCAGGGTCAGCAGCAATTCCAGGTTGTCCGCGTCTTTGACGATTTTGGCCTCTATGGTATCTTTGGCGTGATATCGGGCCAGCAAGCCTTTGACCATGGGACCGAAAGGAAGTCCTCGCAATTGGTCTGCTTCTGCTTTGTCCTCGTGGCGAGTGACATAGCGTTGATGTATGTAATTCAAATCGGAGATCCTGGTCTCAGAGCTGTCATGGAACAAGATCATGAGCAATACTGCGTTGAGGTCGATGGGTTCTTCGAACCTGGAGGCTAGGGCCAAGGCCACAAAAGTGGCTCGATTAAGATGCTCGGCCACGCTTTGTTTGCCGACCAATAGATTGGCAAAGCCGCTGCGCGGCGTACGGGCCAGATGGCCCATTTCATACAAAAATAGGGCGATGCGGCCGTCGGTATCGATTTCTTATGACATGATTAACCTTTTGAAAATGAACAATTTTTTCTTATTCTTAGTCTTTTGAATTGGAATTGTCAAGCAAAAACCTTCCGCTGGGGAAGGTTTTTGCTTTTAGGTAAGTTGAGGCTTTTTGACCAGCTTTGGCGGCTGTCGTTTAACTAATTTCGGCTTAGCCTTTTTCATCATGTTGAGGGAATATTGGAATTTGATCAGATTTGCCTTAACCGGCTCGGGCAGGCCGGGTTGGCTGAGCAAGGTGTCGCGCTGCTCCTCTAGAGAGTTGACCAATTTTTCATAGAATCGGTGTTCGGTTGGGGAGGTTTTGTGGCTGTCGGTCGACAGGTCGGCCAGCAGTTCATCCAGTTCAGCGCCTTGCAGGCTGAGGTAAAAAACCGGGATGTTCTGGAGAGCGGTTTTGACCAGCTTTTTGTCCTGATCGAAGGTGAGGCCGTATTTGATATTGGCGCCGCCGTTCATAGCCGTGGCCAAGATCTTTTCGTTTTTCATTTGTGAATACTCGCCATCGTCGGTGTCATGCACTTCATCAAAAGCGCAAACGACATCGCCGGTATGCTTGTTGACGATGACATTGTCGGCGCCATTTTCAAAATCATCATAAACGGCTCCGCGGGCTACCAGGAAATCTTCGTTCAGTTCCTTGTAGAGCAGGCCGGTGACCGCCATCTCTAATAGTTCCGGGTTGCTTTCGCTTCGGGCTTTTTCCCACAGGGCTACGTGTTTTTGGCGTTCCGGCCCTTCGGGCAGATTGTAAGCGCCGCTGAATTCCAGTTTCCTGTTGGCGATATGCTTGGTATCGTGAGCGGCGGTTTCGGCATCGTAAGGGCCGCCCAGTCCTTGTTGGAAAGTGGCCATCATGATAGCGCCGCGCTGGTTGATGATCGACTGGCCCAAGCCGCGGTTAGTCTCTTGGCTGATCTGGGCCATCATCTGTTCCAGCTGCTGTTTGGGAGATTCTTTGGTTTTTTCCGATTGGTAGCCGTTGTATTTGATTTGTTCGTTTGCCATATGGGTTAATTGTAGGTTCTTGCGTGACGGGCGTCAATGATGTGTAATATGATTCAAATTTACAAATAAATGGCATGGCGAAGTCAAAAGTCAAAACTCAAAAGTCAAAAGTATCGTATCCTTCGGATATTTTATTAAAATAAACCAAAAGCATACTCGTCCGTAGCACTAATGGACATCATATCAAAAGAGGGTTAAACTGTAAAAATCAGATGTATTAAGCCTTTTTGAGGAATGTATAGGGCGGGCTGGACGTCTATTGAAAATTAATAAAAATAAAAAAATCCAAAGGACACCAAACTTTTGACTTATAACTTTTGACTTTTGAATTATACATATGGGTATCGAACGATTCAAACCACCGACAGATAGTGCAGACGTTAAGACCGAGCAAGCTTCCAAGCCTTTTGCCAAGAAGATTGAAACGGCTGATGTAGCGGAACACGAAAAGATGTTGTCATCTCAACTGAACGAAGCTGAGCTGGCTTTTGCACAGCTCAAATATAACCAGCAGCCAACGGATAGCCAAGCCGCCTTTGCGGACGTGCTCCAGAAGTACACGCCGATTATCAGCAGCTTCAAGGACGACTTATACGAGAGCTTACCTAGGTCCGCTAGCGATACGGGGCCAAGGGTGCAGGCGATGTTGGCTGAAGTCAAGATGAAAATCAATCAGATGTATGACACGGCTGAGCCTGAAGAGTCGCTTGCGGCAATCCAACAATACATAGCTAAATTTGAAAGCAATCGGCAGCCGGCAAAACATGATAACCGAATCGGTTTCTTGTACTATAACGAGCTGGACCCCATGCGTACCGAGCGCGGTAATATCGGTTTCTTGAAAAAAGCCGGCTTTCATGATTATGACGAAGCCCTGGAGATCCACATGGAAGAAAAATTCAAGAATCAGGAAACCGGCTTCAGCGGCCAGGAAATCAAACGGGTTTTTGGCGAGTTGGCCAAGGTCATCGTTGATAAACATCCCCAGCGCCAAGCGGTGATGGGCACATCTTGGCTAATGGACCATCCCATCTTCCAGCGCCTAGGCTTCAAAACGATTGAAGGTGATGAAGATCCTTATGCCAATTACACAACTAGCAGTGCTTGGATGCAGTTGGTGGACAAAGACGGCCAATTAGACCAAAAGCGCTTTGAACAAGCCATGGCTACCGGTGAGTTGCCTTATAAGGTAAAGACCGGCTATATCCCGACCGAAGATTTCCTGCGCCGCTACCTGCCGCCGGAGGCCAAGGGAGACATCATGCTCAAACAGGTTAATCCTGATTGGGCGGAAAGGCAGAAGCGGTTCAATGCCGAAGCATCGAAGATCCGTAATGAATGGGACAGCCAAGCGTCGAGCAGGACAATCGACGTTGAGAGCTTTATCGCGCGCTATCCTTTGATTGCCGAAACGATAGAGGGCGCCGGCGTCAAGGATGCCTTTGTAGCCGGATTGAAAAAGGCCGCCGAGCAAGGCTGGACTTTGAAAGAGCTGGGCAGCCACGACGTCTTTCCCAAGGAGCTGGACCAGCTGATGGATGATTATAACAATAGGGACAAATATATTGATAAGAAGGTAGTTATCGAGTAAGCCGAAGAATAAGTCAAAAGTTAAAACTCAAAAGTCAAAAGTATTGAGTCCTGCGGACATTAATCTAAGATAATGAAATAGATAATAAAGTCCAAAGGACACCAAACTTTTGACTTATAACTTTTGACTTTTGAATTCTCTTGGTGTTTATTTGTAGATTCGTATATTCATTCGTAGATTCGCATTATAATTTATGCCCAAGTTTACCAGGACAATTGAAGACTTCACCTGCGAGCATTGCGGGACCAAGGTCAAGGGGAACGGTTATACCAACCATTGTCCCAAATGTTTTTATTCCAAGCATGTCGATATTAATCCGGGCGACCGTGAGAGCGGCTGCGGGGGCATGATGCGGCCGATCGGCGCGCGGCCCTACCGCGGCGGCTGGCGCGTCATCCAGCAGTGCCTGAAGTGCGGGCATAGCAGGGAAAACAAAGTAGTGCCTGAGGATGATATGGAAAAATTGGCTGCTATTATCAAAGAAAACAATGAGAAAATCCGGCAATAACCGGATTTTTTGACTTTTGCCTGATAAATCTCTAAGATACCAGCAGTTCTTTAATAATTTACGAGGTCTGACATGAGCTTATTGACTGATATTTTTGATCGCAAAGCTGTGCCGAATGCGCTGACGTTTTCACGTTTGCCTTTCGGCCTATTGCTACTGTTCGGCGCGTGGTCGGGCTGGCCTGTCTGGTCGTTGTTGTTGATATTTAATCTGGGAGCAGTTACCGATTTTTTGGACGGTTACTTAAGCCGGCGTTTCGACGCGCAAACTGATTTCGGCCGGATTTTTGATCCGGTGTTTGATAAGTTGCTGATGTGGTCGGGCTATCTCTTGCTTTGCGTTTTGACCAAAGACGCTGTCTGGATCGTGCTGTCGGCTTTATTTATTTTTCGTGAATGGCTGACTGATGGTTTTAAAGGCTTTTTGTTAAGCGTCAAGAAAGTGGTCCCGGCTAATAGGCTGGCTAAAATCAAGACAGTTTGCCAGATCATTATGATCGATGGCGCCTTGTTGTATCTGCAGTTTGGTTGGCCCGTGCTGTATTGGTTGGCAGTAGCTGTCGGAATCGTCGGCGTTATATATGCCTTTGGCAGCGCTTGGCGATACTTTGTTTTGTTTGCCATGCAGTTCCCTTTTCATTTGGGGGCTGGCTTGAAATATATCGGGACACTGGGGTTAATCGGCTACTGGCCTTTTGCGCCAAACTTTTGGGCAGCTATAATCAGCGCCTTCGCGTTAGCGGGGGTTAAGTGGTTGTTAGGTCCGCCTAATTTTATCTTGGCGCTTGCTTTTTGGCTGTTTATCCTGGTTGCAATGTCTTATAGATTGTGGAGCATCAGCAAGCAATGGACTTTTTTTGATTCAATTTTTGATCCGACATTGCCGCAGTATTTCGTAGCCGGTAAATTGCCGGGAGTTCTATTGGCAATCTGGCCCTTTTTGATTGTTGGTAAATGGAGCTGGCAACTGTTTGGTATTTTGGTGGCAATTTTTGTGCTGTTAAATTATATCAAATATTTGTTCTATCCATTCTCGAATAACACTGCCAGTGCCAAGCAATTGTTTTGGGCTGATTTAATCTGCGGCGTTGCTACGCTTGCGGCGGCTTATATTTTCTGGATTATATAGGAGGAACTATGATTCTGGATCGATTGCAGTTATCGCAACAAAAATTACAGTGGCTGGGCCAAGCGGCGGTTGGTGATTTATTGGTTATCGAAACCAAATTATTCAATCAGGCAGGCTGTTTCTCGGCCTTGCAAGACACCTTGACTTTTCGTCTGTACAAGCAAATTGAGGCGGCTGATTGGTTATTTCTTTCTTTTGATTATTACTATTATCAACAATTGAGCCCCAGTTTGGTGGCATCTGATTATTGTCTGCCAATCAGCGACAATCAGACAGTTGGCTTTATTATGGATTGTCTGGAAACTATTCTGGACTGTACGCTCTGTTGCGTCAGTTCAAATTTGTTAGCCGAGGATGATCCTGATTTATTGGTTGAGTGCTATAAAGTATGTCCGATAGATCTCTATATGGATGACCCGTAAAAAATATTAGCCGCCCCGAGCATGCTTCGGGACGGTTTTTTCATGCAAAAATAGGTAATATTAGGATAAATATTGACTTTTGCCATTTGTTGTGGCATAATGCGGTCGTGTTGGCAACAAGATAATTGAGACAAGCGGATGATCGCCGCTTAATAGCCTAAGCTAGCCAATTGATAGCTTAGGCGACTAAGGGGAGGAAAGTCCGGACTTCACAAACAAGACAGTGGGTAATGCCCACCGGGAGTGATCCTAGGGAAAGTGCCACAGAGACTATACTACTCCGATGAATTTCGGACGAAAGGTGAAAAGTCGGTTGGTGTCGTTTTGAGCATAAAGCTCGGGGCGGCTACAGTCGGCGGCCCTCGGTGACGAGGTGACCGTGGTAAACCCTGTCTGAAGCAAGGGCAAACTATCCTGCGAAAGCGGGGTAAGGAAAGTAGCCCGCCAGATTCCCCGGGCAACTTGGGAGCTAGACAGATGATCATCGTTCCGAAAACTCGGAATACAAAATCCGGCTTATAGCTTGTCTCAATTATCTTGCTGCAAAACTTATCAATTTTTTAGACGGAATTTATAAATTAATTTTATTTTTGCAATTCATTTTATATGAAAAAATCTGAATTAATCTTTAATGTAATCTTGTTGCCGTTGGATTTCTTGCTGCTAATCGGCGCCGGAGTCAGCGCCTATTATCTGCGTTTTGCGCCGGCGGTCAGCCAGTGGATGCCGGTTTATTATCCGGTGCCGTTTAATCAATATTTCAAATCAATTATTATTATCGCCCTGTATTGGGTGGCTGTTTTTTTCTTAAACGGACTTTATAATTTTGCCGAAGAGCGCAAATTGTCGACACAGCTCAAGCGGGTGCTGGTGTCCTGCTCTTTGGGTTTTGTGTTGGTGGTTATTTATATCGCCTTTGTACGCAAACAGCTTGACTCTCGCTTTATCGCCTTGGCCGCCTGGCTTATCGCCATGCTTTATTTGTGGGCGGTGCGCTTGATTTTAGAAGTTATCAAGCGGCTGATGTATCGGGCCGGCATTGCTGTGCGCCAAGTGGTGATTATCGGCGATTCCAAGACTGCCGAAATTCTGATCCATGAATTTTCGGTCGACAAGAATCTGGGCTACAATGTGGTGAAGCGTTTTTCTTCCTTTGGCACCGAAGAAGCCGAAGAATTATCCAAGATTATCGGCTATCGCAGCGTCGATGAAATCATCCAGTCTGATCCAAACCTGAGCAAAGCGGAAATCGTCCGCGCCTATGACTTTGCCGACGAGCATCATATTACTTTTAAATACGCGGCTGACCTGTTGGATACTAAGGTGTTGCGGGTGGAGGTATATGACTTGGCCGGCGTGCCGATTGCTGAGGTCAAGAAGACGCCATTGGACGGTTGGGGCCGCGTGCTGAAACGCATCCTAGATATTATCGGTTCGTCTATCTTGATTATCCTGACCAGCCCCATAATGCTGGCCACGGCCATCGCCATCAAGCTGGACTCCAAGGGCACGGTCTTTTTTTCCAAGCTGCCGAACGGCGAACTTTGTACTCGCGTCGGACAGGGCGGCAAGAGCTTTAATTATTTCAAATTCCGTTCGATGCAGCCGGATCAGCATTATATGCGTTACGAAGAATTGGCTGACAAGAATATCCGCGGCGATGGACCGATGGTCAAGATTAAGGACGATCCTCGCGTAACGCGCGTCGGCAAGTTTATCCGCCGCTTTTCGATAGATGAATTGCCGGAATTGTTCTTGGTCTTTATGGGCCGCATGAGCCTGGTCGGTCCGCGTCCGCATTTGCCGGAAGAGGTGGCCCGTTATCAGCGCCATCACAAAAAAGTCTTGACCATTAAGCCAGGCATCACCGGCCTGGCCCAGGTCTCGGGACGATCCGACCTGACCTTCGAAGACGAAGTGAAGCTGGATACTTATTACATCGAAAATTGGTCTATCTGGAAGGATATCGCCATCCTGTTTAAGACGCCGTTGGCTGTTTTTAAGACTAGGAGTGCAGAATAAGTTTAATACAAATACTGCTCCTACAAATACAAATTATTACAAATGTACAAATATGAACTTAACATCTAGGTCTGGATTTGTAAATTTGTAATAATTTGTATTTGTAGGTAATATGAGAATATATGAATGTTGCCCTAATCCATGATCATTTGGCCCAAGATGGCGGAGCGGAGAAAGTGCTCAAGGTGTTGGCGGATATGTATCCGCAAGCGCCGATTTATACGTTGCTCTATGAGCCGGCTAATGTGGCCAAATATTTTAAGAATCGCTGCATTAATACTTCGATTATCCAACGCATCCCGGGCGGCGTCCGTTTTTATAAATGGTGCATGCCGATCATGCCGATGGCGGTTGAGTTTTTTAATTTAAGCCCGTTCGATCTGGTTATCTCCGATACCAGCTCTTTTGCCAAGGGCGTCATTACCTCGACCAATACGCCTCACATCTGCTATTGCCATACGCCCACCCGCTATCTGTGGAGCGACACTCATTCTTATATCGAAGAATTGCGTTTTAATAAATATTTCAAGAAGCTGATCGGCATGTCTTTGAACAAGATCCGTGTTTGGGATAAGGCGGCGGCCGATCGTGTCGATTATTTTGTCGCCAATTCTCAGTTTATCGCCAAGCGCATCAAGAAATATTATCGCCGCGAATCGGTGGTTATTTATCCTCCGGTCGAAATCGAAAAGTTTACAGTACAAGAGGTTAAAGAAGATTATTATCTGGCCGGCGGCCGATTGGTGCCGTACAAGCGCTTTGATTTGGTGATCGCCGCCTTTAAACAGTCTGGCCGTAAGCTGAAAATTTTCGGGGACGGGCCTGATTTTGATCGATTGAAAAGCCTGGTAGGCGCTACTGCCCATATCGAGTTTTTGGGTCGCGTGTCCGAACAAGACAAGGTCAAGCTGTATGCCGGGGCTAAAGGGTTTATTAACCCGCAAGAAGAAGACTTCGGCATTACAATGGTAGAAGCCTTGGCAAGCGGCACTCCGGTATTGGCCTTTAATTCCGGCGGGGCGCCAGAAATTGTGGTGGATGGGCAGACCGGCTTTTTGTTCGATGCTCAGACAGTGGAATCTTTGCTGGATGCTTTGGCAAAAAATGACGCGTCTGCTATCTCGGCGCAAGCTTGCCGCACTCGCGCCGAAAAGTTTAGCACCGAGAAGTTTAAGCAGAAGATGAGCGAATACGTAGCTTGGGCGATGGCGGATTATAAGACATGGTGAGCCTGTATTTACCTCCGGTACTCCCGGAGGTCTCCCCACAAGGGCTAGAATGCATAATTGTAATAAATGAAGTCAGAGTCGCGAATAAACAAATATCGATATTCTTGAACCGGAAATGCCGTAAACGACTTGTCGAAAACTAGAGCTTAAATACTCACCTAGGAGATCCACGGGAGTACCGTGGATAAATTCATAGAATGCCGATATTTCGGTGTTTTTTGCTTTTTGGGGTTATTGCGGTATGATTAGAGGGTTAATTCAAAGGGGACGAATTTTACGTGACGGCAGTTTTGATTATTTAGAATAACATAATTATGCCTGTGTCCTTCGTGGGGAGGTCCCCGGGAGTACCGGGGATAAATTCATAATGAAAATAGTAATTGACCCCACTTCGCTAAAGCTACGCGGGGCGAGCTGCACGGCGATGGCCTTGTCCCGCGTAGCTGTAGTAGTAATGTAGTTTAAATCTATGAAGATTGTGATTGACGCTCGCGTGTTGATGGATAAACGGCGTAGCGGAGTGGGAGAGTATGTCTACCAACTTGTCAGCCATCTTTTGGCCAATGACCAAGCCAATGAATATTGGTTGTTTTATAATTCAGCCAAGGAGCTGGCGCATTTACCGGAGTTCCCCCGCGCGCAAAAGATCAAGACTAATATTCCCAACAAGCTTTTAAATTACGCTTTGTTTAAATTATTGGGCCGTCCGCATCTAGAAAAGTTACTGGGCTTTAAGCCTGATATCTTTTTGATGCCGCACTTGAATTTTGTCGCTTGCGGCGATGGCTACCACAAGATTTTGACGGTGCACGATTTATCATTTTTGCAGTATCCGGAATTTTTTTGCCAGCGCCAGAATATCTGGCATCGGGCGATTGATGTCAAGAAACTGGTAAAACGGTTTGATCATATCGTGGCTATTTCGCAGGCGACTAAGGCGGATTTATTGGCGCATTGTGACTTGGACGAGAGCAAAGTATCGGTTATCCATAGCGGGGTCAGTCCGGAATTTCGGCCGATTGAATCGGGCGAGGAATTGCTAGACGCTCGTGAGAGATTGCATTTGCCGGCTCGTTTTATACTATTTTTAGGGACGTTGGAGCCCAGGAAAAATATCGAGACTTTGATTGCGGCCTATGATATTATGCGCCGAGAACACGCGGATTTGGCACAGATAAAATTAGTGATTGCTGGCAGTCCTGGTTGGAAATACCAACAGTTGTATGCGCAGTCAGATGCGTCGGAATATTCGGCTGATATTATCTGGAAGGGTTATGTTGACCCGGCGGACAAGATTTATTATTACAATCTGGCCAGCGTCTTCGCTTTCCCTAGCTTTTATGAAGGCTTCGGTTTCCCTCCTCTGGAAGCGGCTGCTTGCGGTACGCCGGTGGTGGCCAGCTTTGCCAGCTCTTTGCCGGAAGTGGTGGGGGAGTCGGCTTGGCTGATTGACCCATATGATGCGCGGTCACTTGCCGACGGTCTGGCGCAGATGTTAAAGAATCCGGAATTGGCATCGGCCTATGTCCGAAAAGGCCTGGCTGCGGCTAAGAATTTTAATTGGAACAAGACCGCGGAGGCTTATCTGGCTTTGTTTAAATCTTTATCATGATTTGGGTTTGTCATTTTACTTATGGGCTAAAAGTAGCTATAATAAAATAATAAACAATAAAATATGGATATCAAAAAATTAAATTGTGCGTGTTTTGCTTTAGGCTCAGATGTCCAAGGATATAATAAGGGTTGCAAGAAGCGGGCCTTGTTATATATGATCGGACCCTTGGTTGTCTTTTTTGTTTTGTATTTTTTGTATCAGATAGTTTATTGGATTTTTGCCGCTACTTACGGCAATGCTTTGAGCTGGCTGCCTTTTGTCATGACGGCGATGGCTCAGACGGCTACTAGCGCGACTTCTACAACGGCCGTTGTCCTGCCGCTTGGCGTCAAAATCTTGTCTATAGCGCAGGTTTTGGTTTATGACTTAATAGTCTTGTCTGTTGTTATGTGGTTTTTTTCTTTTCCGGCTGGATTAATTTTGTGGTTCAAAAAACCGTTAACCAAGATTGACCCGGCTAGCGGTCTGGGCAAGGCTGGCCGTTTGCCCGCCAATATCAAGGGCTGGAATTGGGGCGCTGCCGGTTGGCCGATTGTTTGGGGTTTGGTTAATTTTTCATGGATTAGTTTGATTGGTATGATTCCGGTAGTTAATCTGGTCTGGTGGATCTATCTAGGAAAACAAGGTAATAAGTTGGCCTGGCAAAAGAATAAATGGGAGAGCTCTGAACATTTTATCGCCCAGCAGGCAAAATGGAAAATTGCCGGTATCATTGGCCTGCTCTTGCGCCTGGGCGGGGTGGTATATCTAATAGGCCAAATAGTCCCGAATCTTTTAAATCGCTAACCGTGTTTATCTCTCGAGTTTATCCGCGCGAACGCGTGGATCTCCCCACAAAGAAAAGAGGTTATCTAATCCAATATCAGAAAATCAAAACTGCCGTAATGTATCATTCGTCCCCCTTAAACCTATCTTTTGATGAGTTTTTTCCCTGTATTCTATGTGATTTCTCTGATAAGTTGTCAGATTTCAGATTTAATGATTATATAAAAGGTGTATATTATAATATCGATATTTATTAATAGCGACTCTATTTTGAAGTTGCCGATTTACGCAATTCGGCCCTCGTGGGGAGATCCCCGGGAGTACCGGGGATAAAATTCCTATGTATTTAGAAAAATTAGTCATACAAGGTTTCAAATCTTTTGCCAGCCGTAACGAGCTGGTTTTTCCGGGCGGGCTGAAGGAGGGCAAGCACGGTTTGACCGCCATCGTCGGTCCCAACGGGTCCGGCAAGTCCAATGTAGCCGATGCGGTACGTTGGGCTTTGGGCGAGCAGAGCATGAAGACGCTGCGCGGCAAGAAATCCGAGGACATTATCTTTTCCGGTTCGGACAAGCGCGGCCAATTAGGCATGGCTGAAGTTTCTTTGCATTTGAATAATGCCGATGGTGGCTCTGGTATTGAGTTTTCCGAAGTAGTCATTACCCGCCGTTTGTATCGTGATGGCGCCAGTGAATATTTTTTGAATGGCACCAAAGTGCGCTTGTTTGAAATCCAGATGATGCTGGCCAAAGCTAATTTCGGCCAGAAGACCTATTCGGTCATCGGCCAAGGCATGGTCGAAAGTTTTTTGAATACCTCTTTGGCCGAACGCAAAGAATTTTTTGACGAAGCGACCGGTGTCAAGCAATATCAGATCAAAAGAGAAGACGCTTTGAACAAACTGCGCGCCAGCATCGAGAATCTGGCGCAATCACAGATGCTGGTGGCCGAAATCGAGCCTCGGCTCAAGACCCTGGCCAAACAGATTGCGCGCTTGGAAAAGAAAGAACAATTGTTATCCGAACAGGACCATTTGCAACTTAATTATTATGCCAGTCTGTGGCAGCAATTATCAGCTAAACTGACGGCAGTCAAAGAAGAAAGCCGCCAGACCCAAGATGAACTGGAGCGCAAGCGCCAAGAGATTGCTATCTTGGAAACCGAATTGGCAGGCATGTCCGGAGAGCAGACGGTGGGTGAGGAATTCGACCAATATGGCCGAGACCTCAGCGCCGCGCGCGAGGATTATTCCCGCCTGACCAAGCATTTGGAAAATCTGGCCGCTTGGCTCAAGCTGGCCGGCGAGTCGCAAGCCCGTTTGGCTATCAAGCCTTTGGAAGAAGAGCGGTTGGTGCTGGAAGAAAAACTGGCGGCTGCCCGTACCGAATTGGCCGCTACCCAACAGCAGGCCGATCGCCGTCCGCGTATCGCCGAATTGGGCAATCTGATCAATGCCTTGGAGCGCGATCGTGCCGATCTCCTGCGTGAGATGCATCGTTTGGATGCGTGGATCGAAATGAAGCTGGAATCGATCGGTAAGTTCGACCTGGCCTTTTTGACCAGGCGCAAAACCGAATTGAGCAGCCATCAAGAAAAAATAAATAATGAAATAGCCGAACTAGAGGTGAGCAATGCAGGACAAGCCGACCGCTTGACCCGCCTGCAAGGATTGCAAGCCGACTTGGCCGCCGAAATAAAAAAGATCAATGCCGAATGGCGAGAGGTGTCAGCCGCCGGCGAATCAGAGAGCGTGCGCGAGGTTAATAATCGTCTGGAAAGATCTTTGGCCAAGTTGACCACAGCCGAAGCCGAGCATGACCTGGCTAAGTTGCGCGCCGTGCTGGCGGAAATCCGCCAAGAGCTGGCCGAAGCCATGAGCTATGCCACGGGCAAAGAAACCCAACGCCGTCTGGCCCGTTTGAGCCAGCGCCTGCAAGAGGCAGCCGAGCACAAAGAAAAAGCCGCCACCGAGATTAGCGATCTGCAATTGGCCCTGAATACTGGCCGTGAGAAAAAACGCATGCTGGCCGCTCAAGCCGAACAATTGGTGCGCGAAGCCAAGGACGTCGACAGCAAGCTGGCCAAAGCCGATGACAAATTCGACGATTCGGCCGCCCGCACCCAACGCATCGATATCAACCGCCAGCAAGAAGCCAAAGGCCAAGAGATTATCAAACTAAGTGAAGAATTGAATAGCCTGAGGCTGGCTGACGAGAAAAAACGCACAGCCTACAATAGCGCCCGCCAGCAAGTGGAGAGTCTGGAACGTGAATCAGGTCGTCTCTTGAATTCCATCAACGAAACGAAAATGGCCAGCGCTCGCCTGGAAGCCCGCCGCGAAGAATTGGAGCGGGTGATCAGCCTGCAATCGGCTGAACTTAGTTTTGACTTGTCGGCCATCGATATAGAATTGCAAGCCGCGGGGGAGCAAGCCGGCGCGCTGAAAAAAACAATTGACGAGCTGACAGCCAAGATTGCCGACTTCAACGCCTTGCAAGAGGCCAAGCGCCGCAAGCTGGTTGATCTGCAACGCTCGTTGCAACATTTACAAAACGAGGCTAACCGCCTGTCGGCCAGCTTGAATGAGGCTAGCCTCACAGCCGTGCGCCACGAGACCAGACTGGAAGACCTGGAAGCGGAAATCCACGAGAATTATGACCATCTGGAACGCATCAAAACGCACCAGGTGGGAGAAGCCGTCAATCATGAGGAAATGGCCGCCAAGATCAAGAACCTGCGCCGCCAGTTGGAATCGATCGGATCCTTGGACGAAGATGTGGAGAAAGAATATCTGGAAACCAAAGAACGCTTCGAATTCCTATCCGGCCAGGTTAATGACCTGGTTGATACCATCAAGAGCCTGGAGGAGATTATCCGCGAATTGGACGAGACCATCCGCGCCAGATTTGACAAAGAGTTCGACAATATCGCCTCCAAATTCGAAGAATATTTCAAAATTTTATTTAATGGCGGTACGGCCAAGATTATCAAGGTCATGAGCGACGAGCTGGACGACGATGATAAGCCTGTCGCCATGAGCGAAACAGAAATCGCCTCGCGCACCGAACCGGACAGCCCGATCGCCGGCACGCTCAAGAAACTCAAGACCTTGGCCAAGATCAATGCCACCGGCCTGGCCGGCATCGAGATCGTAGCCACGCCTCCAGGCAAGAAGATCAAGTCCATCTCCATGCTCTCGGGCGGGGAGCGCGCCTTGACCGCCATCGCCTTGATCAGCGCCATTATCAGTGCTAATCCGTCGCCCTTCGTGGTGCTGGACGAGGTGGATGCTGCCTTGGATGAGGCCAACAGCGAGCGCCTGGCGCAGATCCTGGAAGACCTGTCGCACAAGACCCAGTTCATCGTCATCACCCACAACCGCGCCCCCATGCGCAAAGCCGCCATCCTCTACGGCGTGACCATGCAAGACGACGGCATTTCCAAATTGCTGAGCGTCAAGCTGGAGGATGTGAAGATTAATAATCGTTAACTAACTACGACTTCAAAACAAAAATTTTTAATAAAAATATGAAAAAGATCTTAATTTTTCTTTCGGTTTCTATTTTGGTTTTATTGAGTAATGTTTGTTTTGCTAACACCGCTACTCAAAAAGAGATCAAAGATAATAAAGGGAATGTTATCGAGAGTGCTTGCTATGATGCAAATAATAAGATAATAGAGTGTGACCAATCCATGTCAAATGTTTTCTTTTTGCGTTATAAGTATGATAGTAAGAATAATCAAACAGAAGAAGCTTGTTATGATAATAACAGCAGGTTAACAGAATGTTCCAGTACTAGTTATGTTTCTATATGGCGCAAAAGTTACGATAACAAAAACAACCAAATATTATACGCCTGTTATGATAAATATGGTTCATTAACTGAATGTGAGTGGTATGGCATTTTTTCTGGTTATGTTATGAAGCGTTATAAATATGATAGTAAGAATAATATCATAGAACGCGCTTGTTATGATAAGAATAATGCATTGACTAGGTGTGATGGTAGTATTTCAAATGTTTCTGTACGTCGTTACAAATATAGCAATAGGAATAACAAGACAGAAGAAGCGTGTTATGATGAAAATAACAAATTAACCGATTGTACTAAATATAATGCAGGCGTAGCCGTTGAACGTTATAAATATGACAGCAAGGGGAACAAAACAGAGTATTCTTGTTTTGATAAAAATAATAAGTTAGCTGCTTGTTATCCGGGTCTGGCCGCCATGACTCGCTATACTTATAATTCAAAAAATAAATTAATAAATACGAAATATTTTGATGTGAATGGGAGAGAAATGAAATAATATTTTATGTATTTAAAAGAAAGATTAAGTTTTTGGAATATAAAAGCTAAAAATGTTGCCGATAATTGGATATCGTTTGCTTTATATTGGATTATGTTTGATGCGTATTTAGCAGAAAAATCACAACATAATATCGAAAAGAAAAAATTAGATTGGTTTGTTGAGAATAATGATAATAATGAACTGAAGCTTATTATGATTGATTATTGGAAGGTAGAAGCTGACCACGGCTTTTTAGTAAATCTTAAAAACATGTAAGTGGGGTCAGGTCTTGTATTTTAACATTTACATAAACGGGGTCAGACCTGGAATTGTGACTTTCTGAAAAATATAAGTCGCTATCAATCAGATAGCGATTTTGTCTATTCTTTACTTTCGGTTTTTGTTCGTGTATAATATGTGGATAACCTAAGTATAAATATATGAACAATGATCAAAAACAAGAAACAAGTTTGGCTTTGTTTAACGGCAAGGCGATTCGCAAAGTAGTATTTCAAAATGAATGGTGGTTTTCGGTGGTAGATGTTGTTGAGGCTTAGACTGATAGCTCCACGCCCAGACAGTATTGTGGCAAATTGAAGGATAGAGAATTTACCGATTTGCAGTTGTCCCCATTTTGGGTGCTAGTGGAAAGCAGCGAGGTCGTGACATTTTGTCACGGACTGAAATTAATAGCTAAAGACGGCAAGAAGTATGAAACAGTATCAGTTCAATCATTCCTAAGTGGTCAGTTGTCTACAATTTGTAGATAACTCCATGATTATTAGGTCAAAAAGTTGTAATTTGTGGCTAATCATATACAAAATAATAGACTCTTGACATATATCTTTTATGATATATAATATTTATGTCAGATTATACTGTTAAATACTATTACGATACAAAAGCCGGGCTTATTCCTGTTAAAGAATATATTGATTCTTTGGATAAGCGAACCGGGGGCTAAGGTGATGAAGTATATTGAGTTGTTAAGAAGCAACAATGGCTATTTAGATGAGCCGTATGCTAAGCATATAATCGGCAAGATCAGGGAACTAAGAGTCGACTTTGCAGACGATCACCACAGGCTTTTTTACTTCACATTTATAGACAGGCAAATAGTCATGTTACATGCCTTTCAAAAAAAGACCGAAAAAACTCCAAGGCGAGAGTTGGATATTGCCTTGGCTCGACTCAGAGAAGTTCAAAATAATATAGAATTATATGAATAAGCAAGAAATAAAAAAGGCGATGGATTTCCAGGAGCATCTGAAGGAGGAACTCAAGAATCCGGAATTCAAGAAATTGTTTGATGAAGCAGGCGAGCAATTTGAAATAGCATACCGGCTCAATCATTTGCGATTGGAGAGACGGATGAGCCAAGCGGAACTGGCCAGAAAAAGCGGTATGACTCAGGGCAATATCGCGCGGTTGATCAGCGGCAACCAGAATTTTACTATCCAAACGCTAAGCCGAGTAGCCAAGGCGTTGGGAGCGAAACTAAAGGTTAGTATTACCTAGATAGAATTAGACGCCCGTGCGTCTTTTTTGTTTATTGTGGTGATTGCTGATATAATAATGTTGCGCGAAGTTATCTATCGATTTAAATTTTAAATAATTAGAGTGAAAGTTATGCTTTACTTTATCATCTTCGTCTTAATTATCTACCTGTTGTTTGCTCAAGCCGGTATCAAGCGGCAATTGCGTGATTTGATGCAGGCGCAGGAGGCCGGCAAGCCGATGAGCGCGGTGGCGAAAGCCAGAAGCAAGGCCGCAGCCATGCCTCTACCGCCCGGCATGAGTGAGGAGGATGTCCAAAAGGCTTTGATGAGTAAGGCGACCAAGACCGTGCCTAAGGCCGTTATCAATAAACCGACTTTGGAAGGCAATCTGTCGGTGGACAGCTTCTTTGCTTGGTTCAAAGAAGATTGGTTGATGAAGTTGGGCGCTTTGTTCCTGCTGATCGGCTTCGGTTGGCTCGTCACCTATGCCTTTTTGAATAATTGGATCGGTCCGATCGGCCGCATTATGATCGGCTTGCTGGCCGGCTCGCTGTTCTTGGTCTGGGGCTGGTATCGCATCAAGGAATATATTAACCAGGGTGGCGTCTTGATGATCTTGGGTTCGTCGACGATCTTGCTGACGGTCTATGCCGCCCGCGAAATGTATGATTTTTTCAATCCGACTATCGCATTGGTAATCATGTTCTTAAGCGTTGCCTTTGTTTCTTTGGCTGGCGTGCGAGCCAAGAATAGGATGATCAGTCTGATGGGTTTGCTGATGGCGTGCGTGGTGCCGTTGCTAGTCGGATCAACAGAAACTAATTATTTCTTTTTGTTCTCATATTTATTGGTGATAGTTTTGGGCAGTTTGTGGGTGGCGGCTGTCAGCGGCTGGCGCAGCATGGTGTTGGGTGCGTTGGTGATGACAATGCTCTACGGAGGGCCGCTAATCGATAGCGGTAATGCAAATACGCCCATGGTGCTTATTTTTGTGTATATATTCGCCGCAGTTTTCTTGCTCAGCAGCCTGTTGGTTATCCTGAAGAATGCGGGCAAACTGGCGCAGATCGACATGGCAATCGCCGCGTTGAATTCGATGTATCTGCTATTGTGGATTATCAAGGAAGTACCGGAGGAATGGCGCAGCTTGATAGTGGGCGCTTGGCTGTTAGTCTTTGTCGTGTCGGCCTTTATCGTCTTTCGTAAAACTGAAAAGCCCGAACCGGTCTATTTGTATTCCGGTATTGCTTTGGTCTTTTTGGGCGCAGCCACGGCCATAGAATTCAAAACCGATGTCTTGCCCGTTGCCTACAGCTTGGAAGTCGTGGCGATGGCCTTTTTGACCCGTTATCTGTTCAAGAACGTCCGGAGCACTTCTATCGTGGCTTGCTTGATACTGTTGCCTTGTTTCTTGTCATTGAGGAATATGGCAAATTATAGCCGTGAGGGCGGTCTGGGCGCTGATTTTTGGGTTATATTGATAGTGGGCGCTTGCGTTACCGCCTTGGCTACGCTGTTTAAATATATGACCAAAGAAGACGATTCGGTTGGCCATGATTGCAAGACGTTAGCCGCTTTCAGTTATATTATTGCTTCGCTCTATGCATACTTTTTAATCTGGTTCGGTTTTACGCAATTGTGGCCGGATTTCGGTGGTATCATGGCTTCGCTCATTATATATACCATTGTCGGTTTGATTGCTTATTTCTATGGCATGAACAAAAATGGGAAAGTCTTGCGGGTTTATGGCCTATGTCTGCTGATCTTCGTCATCGCTCGGATGATGCTGATCGATGTCTGGCGCATGGATATCACCGGCCGGATCGTGACTTTTTTCTCAATAGGTATCTTGATGCTCGGGACAGCCTTGTTGAAAATCAATCGCAAAAAATAATATGAACATGAAATTTACCAGCGTAGCTTTCTTGTCGTGCTGTCTGCTGGCCATGGCTGGCCACAGTGTCTTGGCGCAAACGGCGCTATTGACCGATGGAGATATGCAACGCATCAAGGCGTCGTTTAAGAAAATACAAGCAGTCAGGCTGCCAAAATTAGTTACTCCGGAAGTGGTAGAAATACCTTTGCCTGATGCTAACGCCCCATTTGTTTATAATATCAATGATGGCATTTTTGAGCCGGTACAGATATTCAGTCAAGCCGCGACTGATAATGCCGTTATTTCCAGGTTGAGCCAATCTGGCCAGCCAGAATATCTAGTTAGCGGCAGTTATTGGGACTTTCAATTACCAGCTGGCGGCGGAGATGGTTATAGTGAAATTATTATCAGTCCGAAACAAGCTACCGACCTATCTTCAATCGTTTTGCGTGTGGCAGCGAATTCACGTTTGCCGCACGAATTGGAGTTGGTAGGGGTTTATCAGAGCGAGGAACGGATTATTATTGCCCGTGAGATTTTGGAAGGGTCGACTATCTCTTTTCCTAGTACCAAGGTCGATTTTTTGAAACTTAGGCTTTATTATCGCCAGCCATGGCGATTATCAAGCATCGAACTGCCGGACAAACAGATTCAAACCAGTTTTACAGCTCGTTTCTTGGCCAGGCCTGGCAATCTTTATACCTTTTATTGGGATCAAGGTTGGGCGATACCTGTCCCGGTAGGGGAATTGCCATCTCTGAGCGGCAAGGCGGTGGCAGGCAGCTTGGGTGACCTGTTAACTAACGATTTATATCGGACTGTCGATGGCGATGGCGATGGAGTGATTGACAAGGCGATCGATGGCAGACCGGTAGATAATTGCCCGAATGTGGCCAATACCGATCAATTGGATGCTAATAACAATGGCATAGGTGATGCTTGTGAAGACTTCGATCGCGATGGAGTTTTGAATTATCAAGATAATTGCGTCGATAAGCCTAATGCCAACCAGTTGGATACGGATCATGACGGCATCGGGGATATTTGTGATACGCAAGAAAGCAGATTAACCGAAAAGTATAAATGGCTACCTTGGCTAGGTATTGCGATTGCCGGAGCCGTACTTTTTACCCTATTTATTGTTGCGGCCAAGCACGAGATGAGCCAGAAACAAAAAACGAAGAAAAAGAAAAATAAATAGTTGAATATTATCTGACCCAAAAGAAGCTTCTCTTGGAGCTTCTTTTGCTTTTGGTAATGTGTTATAATTATTTATTATGACCATGCTATTTGTGACGCTTGCGTTATCCTTGATAATTACGCCGGCTACGGCTGCCGTGCTCTGGATATGGGCGCGTTGGTTTAACCTCCGTGGCGGATACAAGCAGGCCTTGTTGGTGGAATTGTTGCAGTACGCGGTGACATTGGCCGGAGCTCTGCTCTGGCTGCTGTTGGTGCAGGATATCGTGATGCTGACGGCGCTAAGCCTGCTGACTTCAATCGCCGGTTTTGTCTATTTTGCAAGGCGATATTATAGAATCAGTTTCAAAAAGAGCCTTTTGCTGTTTGTCGGCCTGCAGCTGACCTTGGCTATTGTCGGCGCTATCTGTACTGTCTTGATCCGTACTTTTATCTTTATGCCCTTCTATGTGTCGGGTACATCGATGGAACCGACTTTCCAAAAAGATGACTATCTGTTGGTCCAACGTTTCGATCATAACTATCACCGAGGAGATATTATTGTTTTTGCTGACAAGGCTGTGAGCGGACAATTTTTTATCAAGCGCATTATCGGTTTGCCCGGAGAAACGGTCACTCTCAAGAAATCCGGCATCATTATCTCTACGGCTGCGGACAAGGCAGGCTTCAAGCTGGATGAGCCGTATCTGGGCGGTAAACTACCGACGGTTGCCGCCAGCCAGAATGTTTTTCCGGTCAAGGCCGGACAATATTTCGTATTAGGCGACAATCGCGCAGCCAGCGAAGATTCGCGGGATTACGGCGTGGTTACTGGTGAGCAAATTATCGGTAAATATTGGTTCAAAATTGATTTATCAAATTAAATAGTATGAAAAAAAGCAGCACAAAAGGCAGAAACGGCAGTTCTTGGCTGGGCAAAGACTTTTTGTCAGGCAAGGGCGTTGTCGACCAGCTGGCCATATTAAAAAAAGTATTGGCAGAAAATTTACGCCTGTGGTTCCGGTATTTATTGCCTATAGCCATAATTGTAGCTTTATCTTTTGTCTTCGGCCGTTATTATTTTGATTGGCTGGCCTCTTGGCTGGCTTTGCCGATGTCTATCGGCGGAGTGGGCATAGATGGACGGACCGGATTGGCTTTGGCTGCCGTTGTTTGCCTGTTCTTGATCGGCGCGGTCATGTTGGTGCGTACCTTGGGTGGGCTGGGCCGTTCTATGGTTGACAAGAAGGGCAATAGCGAGACGATTTTGGAGATGACTAATTTGTCCAGCCGCAGAACCGTCAATCTGCTATCATATGTCTTGTTTTTGATCTTTATCTGGCTGTTGCCTTATTTTGTAATGGCTGCTTTTACGATGGTTGCTGATAATAATTTGAATGAAATTGTTAGATTTTTGGTTTATGGCCATGTTCTTTCTACGACTAACGCTTGGAAATGGTTGAACTTGCCTTGGTTTAATATCGTTTTGTTTGCCGGCGCCTTTGCCTTGTTGGCTGATTTGCTGCTGCGAGCCTTTATGGCGCCCATCTTTATCGCCAGGGACGGAGCTACGATTAATACGGCCATAAAGAAAGCTCGTCAGGCTAGTCCGGGTGTTAGCGTTGTTTTCCTATTAATTTACGTTTTGGTCTTGGCGATTATAAGTCTCATTTTCTTGTCTGTCAGTTCCTTGGGCTTTGCCAATTATTCGGCCTGGAGCGGATCTTTGTGGTTGGTGGTGGTTGGCACGGTGGTGTCGACAATGTCTTTTGTCATTTTAGCCGCGGCTGTTTTAAATACGGCAGCCAAGAAGCAGACGGCAGTACAGACAAGTGATAGCCTTGTTTTTAAGATAGCTCTATGGCTAGTGGTGTTGCCGGTTATTGTTTCTTGGACCGCTTTTGCGTTCTTGCATCAAAGTGTTTCTGATGTGACAGAAATGAATGACGCCGATATGGCCGTTGCTAGGACGGACGTCCCGGTGGAAGAGAATGCATATTTGCTCCCGTATAAAGAATATGGCCGTCTAGGCGCCAGTATGTTCAACCAGATTAATGCCTCTGAGAGCTTTGCCGGTCAGACTAAGGTTGATTTGGAAGAGTGGGCCACAGGTAAGACCTGGGATCAATCTAAGATTGATCTGGCCTTAAACAAGGGCGAGCTTGAGTTGGCAGCTTATGACAAAGCGAAGACTCTGCCGTATTACCAAGTGCCGATTAAGCAATTCTATAATCATGACTTTGGGCCTACCGGTAATCCGGTATTGTTGCTGGGCAGGCTGGCGGCTATCCGCGGACGCAATATGTTGGTCAAGAATGATTGGCAAGGCGCCGAAAAAGAAGCTTTGGGCCTTTTGGCTTTTTCTCAGCTGCTTAACAAGAGCAAGACCAATAGCTTTGCTAACTTTAATCTGTCTCTACAATTAGCCGATAGTTATGCCTGGCCTCTTTTGAACAGTGTATTAGATTCAGGCAAGCTTAAGACAAAAGATTTGATTGCCTTAGCTGAGGTATTGCCCGGTGAAGAGCAGTCTTTTGGCGCGGCCGCCATGGGCCAATACCAGTTATCAAAAGCCAAGATTCGATATGCGGCTGATAATGAATTCCGCAGCGAGCAATATTTCTTGCTGCCTGATTTTTGCGCTTTGGAGATATCGCAGTTATCAAAGTCATTGGTCAAGATGTCAAAGTTAAACGCTATCCATATGGACTCGTTTTATGCGGCTGCGCTCGACGGATACGGCGAACCTCGATTCCTGACAGACTTCTTTAAGAAAAATTCACAATGCAATCACTTTTTGGCCGACTATTTAATGTTAGCCAACGAAGCAAATATCAAGAGAATGAAGTCGGATTGGTCTAGGGGAGCGACTGTCATTAGGGTGGCTATTATGCGGTATCAGCTGGCCAATAATAAGTGGCCCGAATCCTTGAGTGTTTTGGCTCCAAAATATTTAACTGTTTTGCCGCTTGATCCATATAAGCTGGGCCCGGTCTTGTTTAATGCCGACAAAGGGTATGTTTATGTCACTGGCCGTAATTTACATGATGAACAAGGAGGCTTTGACGATCAGCGGTTCTTCTATCGCAAGACAGCTCCTGTGACTGTGGCTAAATAAGCTTATTTTGTTTGTATAAAGTGACCCAGTATAAAACTTATCACTAGCCTCTGTTTGACAGCAAAAAGAGGCTAGCTAAAAAATACTCATTTTTAGCCATTTTTTCGGCCCTTTTTTCTAATTGGCATTTTTTGCCAAGGTCTTGACAGCTTTCAAATATTGATATATCATAGCTATTGCTTATAGAAATAAGTTATAAGCATCATTTTTAGCATCGCAAATTGATTTTTTCACAAAAGCAATTGTTGGGAAATCAAGGATATTAATTCTTTGATTTTTTCTTTCAGCGAGGCAACCGGACTTTAACAAACAGGCTAGTGCTTGAGTACTTACAGGCGCTAACTCATAAACTTAAAACAACGTAAAGCACGTCAATTAAGTCAGGTTTGGTTGCGCGACTCCGTCCGCGGCCAGATCAATTGGTAAAGAGCCAATTAAAAAAATCCTAGGTTGAAACCTAGTAAAAAATATTCAAGAGAGTTTGATCCTGGCTCAGGATGAATGCTGGCGGCGTGTCTAAGGCATGCAAGTCGAGTGCAATTCGGTTGCACGGCAAACGGGAGAGTAACACATTGGTAATCTACCCCAAAGACGGGAATAACCCTGCGAAAGCGGGAATAATACCCGATGGTAGTTATGGATTTATGTCTGTAACTTAAAGTTCCGGCGCTTTGGGAGGAGCCTATGTTCCATCAGCTAGTTGGTGAGGTAAGAGCTCACCAAGGCTACGACGGATACCGGGTGTGAGAGCATGGCCCGGCTCACTGGGACTGAGACACTGCCCAGACTCCTACGGGAGGCTGCAGTCAAGAATATTCCTCAATGGGCGAAAGCCTGAAGGAGCGACGCCGCGTGTGTGATGAAGCTCTTCGGAGTGTAAAGCACTTTTATCAGGGAAGAACTATGACGGTACCTGAAGAATAAGGGGCTGCTAACCTCGTGCCAGCAGCAGCGGTAATACGAGGGCCCCGAGCATTATCCGGATTTATTGGGTGTAAAGCGTGCGTAGGTGGTTTGGTGTATCTTTTGTTAAATTCTAGGGCTTAACCCTGGAACCGCGGGAGACATAGCCAGACTCGAGGTAGGAAGAGGTAAGTGGAATTGCTGGTGTAGGGGTTAAATCCGTTAATATCAGCAGGAACGCCAAAAGCGAAGGCAGCTTACTGGGACTATCCTGACACTAAGGCACGAAAGCGTGGGGAGCGAATGGGATTAGATACCCCAGTAGTCCACGCCGTAAACGATGGATGCTGATCATCGGGAGTTTCGACCCTCTCGGTGATGTCTACTTAAGCTAACGCCTTAAGCATCCCACCTGGGGAGTACGGTCGCAAGATTAAAACTCAAAGGAATAGACGGGGACCCGCACAAGCGGTGGAGCATGTGGTTTAATTCGACGATAAGCGTGGAACCTCACCAAGGTTTGAAATGTAGCTGCAAGGCCTGGAAACAGGCTCGCCTTCGAGGGTGCTACACAGGTGCTGCATGGTTGTCGTCAGCTCGTGTCGTGAGATGTACCGTTAAGTCGGAAAACGAGCGCAACCCCTATCCTATGTTTCAAGTGTCATAGGAAACTGCCTACTTTAAGTAGGAGGAAGGTGGGGATGACGTCAAATCAGCATGGTCCTTACACCTTGGGCTACACACGTGCTACAATGGGAAGTACAAAGGGACGCCAAACCGCAAGGTGGAGCAAACCCCCCAAAACTTCCCCCAGTTCGGATCGGGGTCTGCAATTCGACCCCGTGAAGCCGGAATCGCTAGTAAACGCGTATCAGCCATGGCGCGTTGAATACGTTCTCGGGTCTTGTACTCACCGCCCGTCACACCAAGAGAGTTGGTGGCACCCGAATACTGACTTTGTCGGTAGAAGGTGAAATCAGCGATAAGGGTGAAGTCGTAACAAGGCATCCGTAGCGGAAGCTGTGGATGGATCACCTCCTTTCTAGGGAGAATCGTTAATTACAACATTATTTAATTAAAACCGTAATTAACAAGTCGATGATTATTTAAGTATCGTTCGCGATAGACTGGATGATTAATGAGTTAGCGCCTGCAAGTACTAAAGCAAATGCCCCTTTTGGGTTGTGTTTGCATTAAAAAAGATCACCTTCGGGGGATCTTTTTGTTTTTGGTTTTTTGTTCATTAATAGATTTGGAGTTCGTAATGTCTTGGTTGTCCATAATTTTTTTTGTGCTGTTCGCGATTGCGCTCATCTCCGGTCTCGTGAGTACTATTCATGATTTGCGGGCCACGAGCCAAAAAAAGAAAGAAGGAGGCAGCTCGCCTAAAAATTAGGTGCTATTGGGCCTGTCGGCATTGACAGAAGAGTGTAATACTGATAAATTGTTGTTAGTTCTGTTTACTATTTTGGAGGATGAATTGAAGTATTCAATAGAAACAATCGCGCTATATGATGACGAAGAGATGATTGGCAAAGTGCGATGCAATCTCTGTGATTATGCAGATGCGGAGCTTATTTTCTCGGAAATGGCTATCCAGTTTATTGGCCAGAATAAGCCAGGCAAACTTCCGGAGATTGATCCGGTCTATGTCTGTCCGCACTGTCTGCAGTACAAAAGTTTCTGTCTGTATAAAGAAGAAAATTTTGTCAAAAGCGAATAAACAAATACAATTAGGCTGGACTACCAGCCTTTATAAGGGCACGTAGCTCAGTTGGTTACCTCCCTAGCGGGAGGCAGGGAGCGCTATATGGCGTACATTAATTATAATTCAAGTTAGGTCGGACATCCGGCCTTCATAAGGGCACGTAGCTCAGTTGGTTAGAGCGCCACACTGATAATGTGGAGGTCGGAGGTTCGAATCCTCCCGTGCCCACCTTCGCCTCGCCGTAGCTCGGCTACGGTGGACGCAGCCCACCATCTCACTTATGCTAAGTTTGGTATAAGTAGGAATGTTCCGTACGCACGAGCATAGGCGGGTTCAAGACAATTTGGTTTACGTTTAAGCGTAGTATCGCGGGGTAGAGCAGTTGGCAGCTCGCCAGGCCCATAACCTGGAGGTCGTCGGTTCGAATCCGACCCCCGCAACAAATCAATTAACAATGTACAATTAACAATTTTCAATGAAATACGCGGTATCTAATTGATAATTGATAATTGACAATTGATAATTGTTTCAGCCGGGGTAGCTCAGTGGTAGAGCAAACGACTGAGTTTTCGGTCCTCATTGTCGAAAGGCAATGCAGCAAATCGGGTGAATTCGGGGAAGCCTAAAGCTAGTGATAGCTATGGTAATCCCGAGCCAATCCTTCGCTGGGAAGCAATTGCTTTTGCGAAGGCAGGTGTAGAGACTAGTAGGTGAGTCCCAACAATAATCCTACGGATAGCGCCCGACTCCTTATCCGCTTGCGGATTGGAGATGATATAGTCCGACACTTAGGGAAACCTAAGATTACAGCAACGGAAAATCGTTGTGTCGTCAGTTCAATTCTGACCCTCGGCACAAAAATAAACGCCTATTTGGGCGTTTATTTTTATATTGAACAGACGGCAAATTGATGATATAATAGAGGTGTTCAATATTATCTGTTTTATATGAGACTAGATAAGGATAAAGCTTTAAGACTGCGCCAAAAAGGTTTTAGTTATGCTCAAATATCCGCAAAACTAGGTGTTGCTAAAAGTACGTTAAGCACTTGGTTGAAAGACGTACCTATTTCTAAAGAGGCTAGTGAAAAAATTGCCAGTCGAGTTCATTCGACCAGTATAGCAGCATTGATTAAAAGAAATAAAAATCAGACTGTTTTAGCTGCTTCTCGGTATAATAAAATAAAAAAGGAAGCCAAAATATCCTTTTATCAGAAGATGAATAGTAGCAATAGAGATCTTTTTGTTGCTGGTGTAAGTTTATATTGGGCAGAAGGGTACAAACGCGGCGCAATAGACGCAAAATGGAAAGCCTTTGATTTTGCTAATACCGACGCTTCCATGCTTGCGATAATGGTCAATTTTCTTGCCTTGGTTTGCGGTGTTGGCAATACAAAGCTAAGTATCCAATTAATCATACATAGCGATAATGATGTTGTGAAAGCAGTGCGATACTGGAGTAATAAATTAGGGGTTAAGACAACTCAGTTTTCAAAAGCGATGATTCAGCCAGCGAAAGAATCAAAACATAAACATCAATATGGTACAATTCATTTGAGAATTTATAGTGTGGAGCTGTTTTACACAATGATTGGCTGGATTGAGGAGTTGGAGGTTTATTTTAAGTAATGTTGACAGATATTGTCTCTTGTGTTAAATATAAGACTTGTTTATAGTTATTTTTATCTTAATAAAGGAGTTTTTGATGGATAGTAATGAATATGCCTTGATGTTGCAGGGCAAGCAGAGGGAGTTGGAGAATCAATGCCGGTTGTGGCTGCAGATTAATCGAGAGGCACTAGCTAAGGAAAAGATTGCTTTTTATGAAAATCTGGCGGCGAATGCCTTGACCAGGCAAAGAGAGGCGATGAACACCGCTTTTTTGAATTATCAGGCAGGAGTCAATCGTGCTAACAAGGAAAAGATGGAACATCTGAGAAATCTGGCCCTGCGGCTGGCCAAAAATAATCTGGAGACTGAATTAAGGTATACCGATCTTATTACTGTCAATTTGAAGAATATGCTTGATCAGCTGCTCCTAGCGTAGTGATTAAAGGCTGTTTTCCCAACAAACAGCCTATTTATTTGCCTTTTTTTCATATCTTTGCTAGATTAAATCAAGATTATTGACTACGGGCTGTAGTATAGTGGTAGTACACGTGCTTTGGGAGCATGATGTCGCGGTTCGATTCCGCGCAGCCCGACCCAACTTCGCCTAGGCTTCCAACTTCGCAGAGGCTTCGCTGGACACGTCGCTGGGCGAGCATAAATAGAAGAAGTGAGATGGAGTTTATCCGCCGTAGTTCCGTACCCGGAACGAAGGTGGACGCAGCCCGACCCAACTTCGCCTAGGCTTCCAACTTCGCAGAGGCTTTGCTGGACACGTCGCTGGGCGAGCATTAATAGAAGAAGTGAGATAGAGTTTGTCCGCCTTAGGCGGATTTAGGCGGCTTTGGCCGTTTTTTGTGTTTTTGGGGCTATGGGGTATAATGTGGTAATGAAAAAGAAAGTATTAATTTTTAGTTTGATAATGGTCGTAGCCGCGATCGTTTATTTGAATCGCGCCTACGGTCATATATATAATATGATCGGCCAGGCAGCGCTCAAAACTCCAGATAAGCAGCTAGTTTATCAATTAGGAGCCGGTGAGAAGCAAATCAAGATCGATTTTTTGGGCGACAGCCTGACCGCAGGTGTTGGCGTTGACGATTATAAATTATCCTTTCCGTATCTCGTAGCGCAAAAATTAGCAGGCAATGGCCAACAAGTTAAATTGATTGACCGAGGCGTGCCGGGCGCACGGGCGCACTATGTCTTGGAAGCTCTGGTGCCGCAAGTGATAACTGATCAGCCGGACATTGTGGTGATCTTAGTCGGCACCAATGATATCCATGGCAATATCAAGCGTGCCGACTTCAAGAATAGTTATAATCAAATCATCACCGAAATTAAGTCCAAGACTAAGGCCAAGATCTATCTGGCCAATCTGCCGCGCTTAGGCGACCGGCAATTATTAAAGTTTCCTTACGGCTGGTATTTTAACCGTCGTACCAATATCTTTAATCAAATTATCAGCAGTCTGGCGGCGCAGAATCAAGCCACTATGATTGATTTGTACGACCAGACTTTGGTACCGGGTAAAGAGCCGGCCTATTATAGCGCTGATAATTTCCACCCTGGCGCGCGCGGTTATCAATTGTGGGCAGATATTATTTATGCAGGTATCAATCATTAATCCCGTTGTAGCAACGGAAATAATTACAGCTTTTTTGTTGATTGCTTTGGCTGTTTCGGCCAAAAAGAAATCGGCGGAAGGCTTTTTTTCTTTGGCCTTGACCCAAGAATTAAAGGGGTTAGCTATATTAATGATTATCTTTTCCCATCTTGGTTTTTTTCTGGCTACTGACAATCATTTTCTCTGGCCTTTGTCGCTGTGGGCTGGAGTAGGCGTTAATTTATTTTTGTTTTTATCCGGCTTCGGCCTGATGGCCAGCCAACTGAGGAAGAATCTGGGCGTCAAAGAATTCTATCGCCGGCATCTGTCCAAGATTTTTCTACCGCTGTGGTTGAGTTTGACGGTTATTCTGATATTAGATGCTTGGTTGTTAAAGCTGTATTATCCTTGGCCAGAAGTGATCAAATCTTTCTTCGGGTTTTTTCCGCGAGCTGATATTGATCTGAATATCAATTCGCCGCTATGGTATATTACACCGACGGTTTTTTATTATCTGCTTTTTCCGATTATTTTCCGGCCGAAGCTTAGCTGGCTGACGGCGCCGATTATCTTTTTGCTATCTTGGTGTATCATCCGTTTGAATCCATTGTTTTTGGTTGATGTAATCAAATTGTATAAATTGCACTATTGGGTTTTCCCGATCGGCGTGTTGTTTGGCTGGCTAGTTTTTGCTCCGTCGCTTGACCTTTGGCGTGAACGGGGATTGCGCCAACTGAAAAAAATACAGTCGTTGTGGTCCTGGCCCGGTTGCCGATTTGCGGCCATAGCGATGTTAATAGCAGCTGTCGCCTATTTTACGGCGCATGCCGGCATAGGAGAGAAGCCGTGGTTAGAGCAGGCTGTTAGCTTGTTAACGGTAGCGTTATTTATGATGTTGTTTATGGTTAATCGCTGGCGTTTCGGGTTGTTATCACTATTCGGCCTATATTCTTTTGAAATATACTTGTGGCATTGGCCTTTGGCTTATCATTTCGATTTCCTATTCCGTTTCCTGCCAGCCTGGCTCGCCTTGCCTTTGTATCTGACTGTTCTGGTTTGTTTGGCAGTATTGTCCAGAAAGGTACTGGGCTTGCGTTCGTTAAAGTTAAAAAAATGACAATTTAATATTATGCCCAGTTCTCAGAAAGAATATCAATTTATTGAAAATACAACCAGCTTATGTTCGACTTGTCTTAAGCGCCTTGATGCTAAGATTATTGAAAAAGAGGGCAAGATATTTGTCTTGAAATATTGTATTGAACATGGCGAGCAAGAAGAAATTATAGAAGAAGACGCAGCTTACTATCACGAGCGCATGATGTATACCAAGCCAGGTACTGTTTCTAAAGTGCAGACAGACAGGAAATTAAATTGTCCTTATGATTGCGGCCTATGCCCGGAGCATGAGCAACATACTTGTATCGGGTTGATTGAAGTGACTAATGCTTGTGACCTTGGCTGTCCTACTTGTTATGCTAAGAGCGGCAGCGGCGAGCATCTGCCAATGGAAAAGATTGATGAAATGTTGGAATTCTTCTTGGAGAGTGAATTTGGTTCAGCTGAAATACTGCAGATTAGTGGCGGAGAGCCGACTACTCATCCTCAGATTATAGATATTATTAAATTAGCCAGGTCAAAGTCCATTAAATATGTCATGCTTAATACTAATGGCCTGCGCCTTGCGGAGGATGAAGAATTCGTCAAAGAGTTAAGCCAATTTTCTGGCGGCTTTGAGATATATTTGCAGTTTGATGGTTTTGCCGATAATATTTACAAGCATCTTCGCGGTAGAGAATTGTCAGCAATCAAGAAAAAAGCGATTGATAATTTAACCAAATACAAAATACCCATTACTCTTGTCTCCACTATCGAGAGAGGTGTGAATGATCAAGAAATAGGCAAGATTGTAGAGTTTGGCATCAATACTAAGTATATCAGGGGAGTTAATTTTCAGCCTGTGGCATTTTTTGGACGTCTAGGTAAGATTGATACGGCTAATAGGATAACTATTACGGGGATTATTGAATGCATAGAAAAGCAGACAAGCGGCATGATCGGAAAAAATGATTTCATCCCTTTGCCTTGCAACGTCGATCGAGTTGCCATTACTTATTTATATCGTCAGGATGGCGAATTTATACCTCTGACGCGCAATCTGGATATTCGTAATTATTTGCCGGCTATCAGGAATACATTTAAGTTTGACCCCGAGGATTTTTTAAAGGACTTAACCAATAATCTTGCCGGTGGCAGCGGATCTTGCTGTAATTATCTGTCGCTATTTAATAAATTCAAGAAGATGATGCCTGTTAATTATTTATTGAAGTCTAAGGAAGAAAAAATGGAGTATGTCAGCGAGAATACTTTCCGCATTAGCGTGACATCGTTCGTAGACAAATATAATTTTGATATGAAGTCTATGAAGAAAGAATGTGTTCATATTATTACGCCTGACCTTAAAAAGATTCCCTTTTCTGCTTACAATATGTTGCATCGAAAATAATATGCATAATCTTAACCTTGCGAGCTTTAATGCTCCCGAACTACAATTCTCCTTGATTGCTAGTTTGTTAGTCGGTCTGTGCGTTCTGGCGGTACTCTTTGCTGTTTTAATTGATTTTGTGGAATTTCAGAAGAGGGTAGGCGCAAAAAAAGAGCGTAAAAGCATGGTGGAGACAGGTAGTATGTTGTTTTTTCTTCTTCTTTTTTATTTTCTTTTGGGTTCAGGCTTTGGACGAATCAGTCTGTCTATTTCCTCGTTGAAGGTTTCTTTGGTAATTCTAGGGCTAATTATTTTAATTGTTGGCGCGTTTGTAAATATCAAAGGGCGTTTTGACCTAGGCAGAAATTGGGCTAATCAGATCAAGATTTACAATGATCACAGCTTGGTGATTGTCGGAGCTTATAGACTTATTAGGCATCCGCTGTATTCCTCGATTATTTGGATGTTTTTTGGTGCTAGTTTGGTTTATCTTAATTATTTAGCCTGTTTATTTAATCTTCTGATATTTATACCTATGATGTATTGTCGGGCTAAGCAAGAGGAAAATTTATTATCCAAGGAGTTTCCAGGCTATAAAGACTATCAAGAAAAAACGGGAATGTTTTTTCCTAGATTATTTAAATAATTAATATTTTATGAAAAAGTATAAACCGGTTTCTGTTCCTAGCGCCGCTTTTGTCTTCTGTCGAGTTGGCCTAGCTGTGCTTGTTTGGTTGTCGTTTATTTTTCACTCGGAGACGCTCTTGGTGGTGGTATTTGTTATCTTTGTCTTGTCGGCAGTTTTGAAAATCAAAAGAGCTCCGATGATTTGGTTGTATAGCCAGACAATTAACAAGATATTCAAATCAAAAGATGAAATACTGGATGAACACGCCATGAGTTTTGCTCATCTAATTGGTAGCATGATGAGTGGCTTGTGCCTTGTAATTCTTTTTTTCTTCGGCCAGGACGTTGGTTGGACGGCTGTTTTTATCTTGGCTTTACTCAAGAGCATCTCGGCCTGCGGCTTTTGTCCGGCATCTAAATTGTATACTTGTGCCACCAATGATAGCTGTTGCGCCTTTGCAAAAAATCATGGCAAGTAATATTTATCCCAATACTTGGGGCGTGCGTCCGATACTGTTTAGTGTTGGTAGCTTAGATATTCCGGCTTATTCATTTTTCGTATTGTTGGGTTTGGTAGTTGGCACGACTGTCTATTATTTAGAAGCCAAAAGGCAAAAGACTTTGACGGAAAATGGTTTTATGATTGCTTTTGGATCTTTTGTCGGCGGTGTTGCCGGTGCTAAGCTATTGGAGTGGATTATTAACTATAGATATTTTATTTCCAATTTGACTAATCCTGAATTACTTATTTCCGGCAGAAGTATTGTAGGTGGATTGATAGGCGGAACTATCGGCGCTTTGGTTACTAAGCATATATTAGGCATCAAGGAAAAGCGGGGGAATCTGTTTGCTCCCGCAGTAGCTATTGGCGTCGCTATTGGGCGGCTAGGCTGTTTTTTTCGCGGTTGTTGTTATGGCAAGCCGACAGCTTTGCCTTGGGGAGTAGATTTTGGCGATGGAGTGTCTAGGCACCCTACGCAAATATATGAATCATTGTTTATGCTGGTGATGTTTGTGTATATTGAAAAAATTAAGAATCATAAAGATATCATGCCCGGGCAATTGTTCAAGATACTGATGCTTGCCTATTTTATTTTTCGTTTTTTAATTGAGTATATCAGGGTAGAGCCGATAGTCTTTGCCGGCATGACGATATTTCAGCTTATTTCAATCGGTGTTATAATATATTTAGCTAGGGCGGATATTTATAAAACTTATAAAAAATATGGAAAACAATAAGTCAAAACTAGTTATAATACAACCAAACGTGGACCAAGAGAAAGAGACCGGTTTTGCTTACAACCACAAAAGAGATCACAAGACTCTGGATTTTTTAATTGGTTTTTTCATTCTTATATTTTCGTCTTCTGTCGGAGCCGCTCTATATACATTAGTACCTCACTATATTGTCATGATTGTCGGCTTGGTTGTGCTGGGCCTGTTATGTAAGTTATTTTTTAAGATTAATCGAAAGTATATAGCAATTTCCATGATTATCTTTGCGGCTATTCTGCTTGTGCTAGGTGGTGGTTGTCTGTTGCTGGTTGGGGGCTTTAATCCCTTGGGGTAAATTCCCCGCAGCTTGCTGCGTATTGAATGATGGCATATAATTCACCACATGAGTGAATATATCCACAAAAGTCATAATGTTACGGTATTACTGTATCATATAGTATTT
>Ga0194053_10000063_pt1 | contig 76506 bp, 99 predicted proteins | sample SepL228m_MetaG_FD_161684 | JGI IMG/M metagenome (GOLD analysis project Ga0194053, IMG submission 161684) | Anoxic zone freshwater microbial communities from boreal shield lake in IISD Experimental Lakes Area, Ontario, Canada - Sep2016-L227-8m | ecosystem: Environmental > Aquatic > Freshwater >...
ACAAAATCAGGCTATAAAAAGTGGCTTACCTATAAGGAGGAGGCTTCAAAAATGAACGTTCAATACTACGTATTTGAACGTAAAGAAATCCTAAAAAGTGAGATAAAACTAATAAAACACATATGAGAAAGTTATTATTTGCAGTGCTGCTACTGACTGCGGCATCCTGCGCCAAAAAAGAAGACGACCCGGTAAGTGTTACGTTTCACAACTTAACGTCTGATACCGTTACCATCGGCTGTGGCAGCTCCTTCAACATCATGCCAGGGATAAAGCACATTAAAATAATTATGCCCGGACAAGTGAACATCATAGGCCATACGTTCAAGGTGTCAAAATTGCATTGCGGATGTATTGAGCCGAAATACGAACAGAGAGTAAAACCCTATAATTATATCTTCTATTGACATGAACGCAGCCCTAAAAATGAACCCGGTCCAGGCGATAGTATTAAGCCGTGAAGACATAATGACGATCCAAATGGCCTTGTCATACCAGAACCAGCAGCTACAGAGGATCCACCGGCAAGCGATTGAGGCCGGGATGGAGTATACTGAAGTCAGCACACTACTAAAGCAGTGTGATAAATTAGTAGATTTGAATAATAATTTGCAGGAACAATTATAACCAAACCATGATCCCACCAAAACAAACCTATAAAATCTGCCAGTTAATGACAGTCCTGGAACCTGGTGACAGCTTTATCATTGATGCTGAACCGAAGACTGTTTCTCACTACGCGGTGGTGTTTAAGAGGCGCATATCGACGCGAGTTTGTATTCTTGTCGACATGCCCAACGCCAAAAAAGTGACAAAAGTCACGATATTATAAAAATTAGTTGTACTTTCGCCATGACAACAACACGACAATTATACCCGGTTGCTCCTAATAGGGCAGGAGAGAGGATGCAAGTTCCTTATGACCGAGGTATTCCTTGTTGTTGTCAGCACCTGCCCTTATTTAATCCCATGATACTATCCGTTCAAGAGGTTGCTGATCTGCTGGGCTGTTCACCGAAGAAGGCCGCAGAGTACATGCGGGAGATCCGTAAGAAGTATGACATTGAGCATGTCACCAAATTTCATGTATCCGACTGGCTGAAGGTAGACTTTATCGCACTGGAGGCGGCGTATTGCTTCAAGGTAACAAAGAACATGCAGGCAGCGGCACACCTGATGCAGTTAAGGGAAACAATCCTGCACCAGTTAGGGGAGAGCAAAATGGCCAGAAAAGTCGGGTCATTGTTAGCCGCAATATAGCATGATCATGTCATAACTGTGCTTTTTTCTGTCAATACCTGTCTTTTTCTGTAAATCGCAGCTTCATCCTGGTTTGATATATGCCCGTCTTGTACCTTTGCCACAAAACACCATAACTATGACACTACAAGACAAGATCAATCTGCAAGAGATGTTTATTGCATGGCTGGAACAGAACCCGGCTAAATCAGAGGAACATAAGGAATCAGTGAAGACGACGTTTGTGGAACTGATGAGACGTGAAGAATAATTTATCAACAAATTGTGGCATCGTGTGAATTTGTGTTATCTTTGCAACGCGTAATTACCATTCACATGATTCCATTAGTCAATCCACAAAAGTATAGCAGGGGGTCCGGTTCGTCCGGGAACATTCTTCTCCTCGTGAGTGGTGTTACGCAGCCTCCTGCTTTTTTTAAACCTTATACATTATGCGTAACACCAACAAAATGCTACATACTTAGTGTGTAGACAAAACAGAAACGCGCCTGAACCTGGCGCAAATGTTCATCGGCTATTTACTTTACTGCCACCACCAAGACATTCAACACAGGGATGAGGTCTATTCGGCTTATATTATTGCCGATGCAGCCATAAAGGAAGGAGATGAATGAAGTTGTAAAATATTATAAAATTAAAAGGCCGGACTCATCACCCGGCCTTTTTTCATTTAGCATATCTGGCTTGTATCGCCACTGGATCATACTTTGACGGATCCACATAGATAACTGTCCTCCCATCGGCTAAATATACAGGGATCTTGCCTGTAATCGACCCGGCTTTTAATTTCTCTTTCGGTATCTCAACCTGCTTCATGTCGTTGCGGTAGTAAGTAGGCCCATGAAGGATTAATCTCGTCTGGTCGCTGATCATGCTTTTAGAAATTGGAAGGTTGATGGATCAGTACCAAACTGGACAAGGAACTCATTCATCCGGTTGCGGTACGGCTTACTGGTCTGGTATAGCTCCTTTACTTTTCTCTCCGCGTGAGACACCGTAGCGTGGTCCTTAACGAAATGCGCGCCTACTTTAGACAGCCGCATTTTAAGCATTCGGTAGCCGAAGAACATCACGATCTGTCTTGGTTCCACTATTTCACGTTTTCTTGTGCCTGAGTGTAACTCCTGCATCGTAACATCGTAGGACCTGGCGACAGCTTGTTCAACGAAATTCAAGTCGATCAGTAGTCCTGGCGCGATGTTGGCGCCCTGGTTTGTTTGTTCCATAGCTTTAATCATTAGTTGGTTCATGTTATTTTTCTATTTGGTGTAGCTAATATTTTTGGTTCTCCTTCAGGATGCGGTTCAGATGACTTGCCTTTAAAGCCGTGTTTTTCGCCAAGCACCTTCCATACTGTAAGCATTCGGCCTGTCATAATTGTACTAATTCCCTGTCTTGGATATAGAAGTGCATATGGCATCGTGCTGAGAACTGTGTCAATCAGTTCTATGTCTGCCTTGGTTAATGTGAATGTTTTCTTTATTCCCATGGTTCCAAATCGTTAAATTTAATTCCAGATACTTTATACGTGTCAAGCATTCCTAATCCCATTGAATCCATTACTCCACCCCGGCCTGTTAGTGTTACGGTAACCGTTACGTCTTCAAGTTTTCCTGATACAGGCTCCTCGTAAGAATATATCATACATTGCTTGCCGCTATTCTTTAATTTCCACATTTGGGTAGGTGTGAGTAAATTAATAGCTTGTTGAATTACAACTGGTCTTTCTTTATACCAATCGGATTTTTTTAATTTTTTTAATTGTTTATCAGACATTTTATTTTACTTTATCGGTTTAAACTACAATAACGAGATTGTTATTTTACTTTACTATCATTGTCAAATGTATCAATCCCACCAATTATCATCCCGCATAGCTTACATTTATGGATAACGACAGGAGTTAGTGATGGTTTATTTGAACTTACGAGTACCCATTCGTGGATACATTTTCTTTTCTTCCGTTTCATCCCTTGCTCCTTTCGTAATAAAATGTTCCGTCAAACGGTTTGAATTGAATAATCCCGAAGTTGATAGCAACCTTTACGATATAGATTTTGGCTATTCGGGTATGTATAGTCATTAGCAGCTCCCTGAAGTATTCAATAGGACTGGCTCTCTTGTAGTGGTTACAGCTACGGCATGATGGCATTAGGTTGATTGGATCATCGGGATTAACAAGGATCAATCTGCTTTTGTATTTCGGAACAAAGTGATCTACCTGCATTTCCTTTATGGTTATTATTCTGCCACAATAAGCACAATGACCGTCATACTTTTGATGAACGTATTCTCTGTCAATCTTCATATTTTAATCTTTAGTAAACCAATCTGGATTTTGATGTTCGTTGCCACAAACAGTAAGACGTTTGCAATCTTCAGGCGTAAGAGGTGTAGGATATTCTTCTTCGCTGTCTTCCCAATCAGTTACTGTATCAGCATAGGACATTGCAACGAATGAACAGGTAGGCTGAAACCATTTAACAACGTAGTACAGATTTTCGTCACCCATGTCATGCTCTATTGTTTCACGGAGTACATCGCTTTCATAAATCTCCTTTCCTTTGCAGTCGAGAAGTCCTGAAAATTGCATTACCGGGCATTTGTCGAGATATTTGGTGTTAAATTCACTCAAAGATGCGGTATCATTTTCGTTGATACCCTGCACATAGTAAGCACCAAGAAATCCTGCCATGATGTTGTATTCCATAGCGGCACCTGCCCATACTCTGAATTTTAGCTGTCTATTCATGTTTATCTTTTTTAAATTAAATCTTCACCAGTTTCAATTACATATCCTGTTTCACCACAAGGGCATTCAAGTGATTTTAGTTTTACATTTTCCTGTCTCACTGCCAGCCACCTCCTTAAACATTTTAAGCACACGACTTCTGACACTTTGTGAGGTTGATTCTTGTCTATGTCTACAATATTGGTCATATAATATCCATATTATAAAAGGTGTTGCAGCAAGAGTGCCATTCAGTAAACTTTCAAGTATCGTTATCATTCCTCCATCCTTTCTAATTTTACAAATATTTTAGGTTCTATCAGGCACTCAGGAACAATGGTGTTGTCGGGTGGGTTGTCTGAATTGCATTCAATAAGCATATCGCAACCTACGCAGCTTTCCTCGTCTTTATCTATCACCTGATAGGATTCTCCTTTGTATTCAAATGTTTTCATCCCTTGCTCCTTTCGTTATCGTACATTTCGTAAAGCTCATCGAATGTCTTTGGGTCTTCGCCCAGAGTGTCCATACATTGTAGCCATTTGTCTGAACCATCTTCTGTAATAAAGAATCCGTTTCTGCTTATCCAGATAGCCAGTTCTTCAGCTTTTTCCTTGATAAGCGACCTCACATCCTGTCCGAATGTTGTTGTCGGATGAGGAAATTGTTTTTCGATAAATTCCTGTTGTGTCATGTTGTTTTAGTTTTTGAATATTCATCGTAAAGCACATTTACATCTACAGGTTTTGTTCCACGTACCATTTTTAACATTAGGTCAAACGTTGCTGGCGTATTAGACCAGTCATAAAAAGCAATTGCTTCTTCCCGTAACAGGGTGGTGAGGTGTTCTTTAAAAATATGCTGGTCTGCTCCAAATTCAGGCTGCCAGTTTGCGATAAACTCTTCTTTCTTTGTCATTGGTTATTGGTATTAATCGTTGAAATAGTGTACATTAACAGAATCAGCCAAATACTTAAATAGCATTTCTCCTTTAAGGTTATACCCTATGTAAAAGGAACATTGCTTGTCTGTGTTCACGGCTACTCTTTCTTCTTCAATCCTAACGCAAACCGTATTTGGCAATCTATTATTTTGAGCAAATTTTTCTGTATTCACCAACTCAAATACAGGTTGTTGCGAATACGCTTCTGAAATTGATATAATTTTTCTCATTGGTTTTTGAATAAAGTTTTTCATCAATTCATCAATATCACCTTTCGGTAGTTCATTAAAGTTCTGAATACATCTACAGGGATTGCGTAGGCAGAATCCGCAGTAGTCACCGTAACGTGGTTCGGTCATAATACTTGTGGTTTATGAGTTGATTTGTCACATTCCTGATGCCATTTCTTCGTACCATACCAATCTGACATTGCAGAGCCTTTAAAGCCACGTTTACCACAGACGCAACACTTATCCCAATATCTCCTTTTGAGCTGCTGTAAAGGGTGGAATTGGATACTCCAGTGATGGATATGCCATTTAGGATGCTGATACCATTTACGTTCTTTTCTGAGAATGTCAGAATACACCATTCCTGCCAATCCGCTGAAACGATGTTCTGCTAATAATGAAGTTCCTGATAAGATGAAGAATTTCCCTGTAATATCATCGCCTCCGCAGTCATATGGATTCTCTGCAAAATCAATGATAGTATGACAATACTTCTCCATAAATCTATTCATCTTTCGTCTGTTTTGCTTATAGTGTATCCATAAAGCACTTTTATACATAAGCATAAGCGTTCCAATGGTGCTGAAGATTTGTTTTCCTTCTTTGTCAAACCAGTAATTGTGCTTGAAATTGAAATTAAACTCATCCTGTATTTTCTTTAGCGTTTCCTGATTACAATGTCGTGGTCTGATAAACCACCCACAACTATCATCAGTACCATCCTTACATGGGTCTACGTGCCAAATGGTAATTAAAGGGTTTCTGTATTGCCCCTTTTTTGTCTTTTTTCTGCCTAAGAATATCTCAAAAGCTACTGTCTCTGGACTGTGCATATTATTTATCTTTTTTAAGTTTCTCATTATACAGCCTCATCAGTAACCATTCTTCCAGTGGGCTTAGATCGCTTGTAGAACGTACAGGAATCATGTTCTCTTTAGCATAGGCAAGAAGTATGTCTACCATAAACTTGACATGTTCCGGGGGTGTGTATTTAGGTTCGGTCATTGGTTATTTGGTTTTAAATTCCTGAATTAAAGCATCTAAATCTTGCTTTTCGATAACATAATAATTTACACCATTGATTAATTTAACGTAAGTGTAATTATTACTGAGTATTTCAAGACGCTCAATAATAGGATTGTTTTCACATATACATTCTAAATCATCGGCACACATTACTCCGCTTTGATATGGACATTGTTTACTCATTTACTCCTCCTTTGTTTTGGGTTGGTAATTATCATTGGTATCTGTGCATTCATCACAATACACGTCAAACGTACCATGATGCTTACATTTTATGCAGATGTCATCAACGCTTTCCGCATTCTTCTGCTTCTGCTGTGCCTCGTACACTTGTTGCGGTGTTATCCATGCAGCATAAGGGCTGTAAGGATCGTTTGACTTCTGCTGCTCGGTGGGGATGTTTTCGGTTATATTAAGTTCAATAAGTTCACAAGGTTCATATACTTCACTTTCGGCCTCTTTAGGTAATCCGCCCCACTCATACTGACTGAAATTCACAGGATTTATAAGCTGTGGTAATTCTGAAATAGAATAATCACCATTATTCCTCATTTCAACCCACTTCTTTGTTTCTTTAGTTCTTAATGAAAATAGCTTCATTTTTCTACTCCTTTCTTCTGAAATTCCGGTCCTTTTCAAATTCCATTAGATTCGACAGGCGTATTTTCAGATAGATTTTCATTTATTCGCTTCTCTGCAATTTTGAAATACTCTTGGTCAAGTTCTATGCCTATGAAGTTGCGGTTGAGGTTTTTACAAGCAACGCCAGTTGTTCCTGACCCCATGCAATTATCAAGAACCAATTCACCTTCGTTGGTGTAGGTTTTGATTAGGTATTCAAATAAAGCTACTGGTTTTTGAGTTGGGTGCAAAATCTTATTTGGGTCTTGTTGCGAAAACTCTAAAACAGTTATTGGGTTTTTAAGGTTAGTTGATTTTTGAACCACATTTTCAAAATGTCCGTAATTATTATTAGTTGCTTTTGATTTTCTTATACTTCCATCTTTTACGTGGTTAGGTTTCCCTATTGTCATTTGCTTGTTAAAAGTCGGTGGTTTTTTATAAAACACTAAAATATTTTCGTGTGCTTTCATAGGCATTTTATTAGCGTTTAAATGTCCTGTTGGTCTGCTTTTTCTCCAAATCCATTCATATTTTAGCATTTCTAAATTAGAGCAACCAAGCACTTTGTCAAATGGTGTTTGTGCTGTTAAAACTATCGCCCCGTTGTCCTTGATAATCCGTTTATACTGTTCCCATAAAGGTTCAAAAGGAATTATGGTGTCCCACTTACAGGCGGTAGTCCCATACGGCAAATCACAAAGAACCATATCGACACTCTTATCTGAAATATCTTTCATTTTCTCTAAGCAATCACCTTGTATCAATTCAATCTTTAACATCTTTCAACTCCTTAACTAATTTCTCGTTTGCATCTACAATCTTCTGCATATCCTCAACGGATATTTCTTTTTCCAAAGGCTCAAAGAAATAAACCTTCTCGTCCTCTGTCTGAAAATACTCTTTCGTTACTTTTTGGATTTTCATAAGCAGTTAAAACCTTGATCTTTTAGCCAATCGAAAACATTAGAATCGGTTGATGCTTCATGATAATTGGTTTTTACAAATCTATTCCATAGTGCATCCCAATCCACCCCTTTATCTTCCTCTGCTTTGTGAAATAATCTGTTTTTCTTGAAGGATTCGTAAAAGTTTAACGATCCACACTTAGGGCATCTAATAACTTTATCTTCCTCTGCGAATAGGGATGGGTTGGCTGTTTTGAAATTGGCATATAGTTCTTCGAGTTTGATCTTCATTTTTATAGTTGTCTTTACCATGAGAGGCACGAAACAGTCTTCTACTCCTGCTATGTATGCTTTCTTTATCACATCCTCCCTCACCTTACCTTCGTTTGCGGTGGATTTGGATTCTAAACTGGAGTTGATATCCTTCTCTGCTTCTTGAATTTGTGTATGAATATCAGCGGCTAATTTGCATAATGTGACCGGAATACCACCTACGTTCATCATACCTTCGATAAAATCTCTGCTATTTCTAAGTGCTTTTTTTATTAATTCATTATTTGCGTTCATGGCTTTATCAATGTTAATCCGTAATTCAGGATGGTTAATCGCATTTGTGTTTTTACATCAGCAGCAGCAGCAGCATCAGCAGTAGCAGCATAAGCAGCAGCAGCATAAGCAGCAGCATAAGTAGCAGCATAAGCAGCAGTATAAGCAGTATAAGCAGTAGCAGCAGCATAAGCAGCAGCATAAGCAGCAGCAGCATAAGCAGCAGCATAAGCAGCAGCAGCATCAGCAGCATAAACAGCAGCAGCATCAGCAGCATAAGTAGCAGTAGCAGCATAAGCAGTAGCAGCAGCATCAGCAGTTTTAGCAGCAGTTTTATTCTTTACAGATGGGTGCGCCAAATATTCTTTTGCCGCTTCAATGGCTTTTCGTGGTCTGTCGTCGGTAGGATACTTCTTTTCGTATATATCAATGACTTGTTCAGCTGCAAATATGGCATATTGGACTTTCTGCTTTTTGTTCATAACACGAACTATCAACCAATTCGCCCAATCCAGTTTATCAGCTTCAATGAGTTTATTCAGAAAGTCTATTGCAGGCATTCCGATTAATTTGTTTTTTGTTACCCACACCATGCCTGCTTTACAGGCGTTATGGGATTCGAGGAATTTTGTTGTTATTGTTTTCATGGCTTTATCAATGTTAATCCGTAATTCAGTATGGTTAATCGCATTTGTGTTTTTACATCAGCAGCAGCAGCATAAGCAGCATAAGCATCAGCATCAGCAGCATAAGCAGCATAAGCAGCAGCATAAGCAGCATAAGCATCAGCATCAGCAGCATAAGCAGCATAAGCAGCAGCAGCAGCAGCATAAGCATCAGCATCAGCAGCATAAGCAGCATAAGCAGCAGCAGCAGCAGCAGCAGCAGCAGCATAAGCATCAGCATCAGCAGCATCAGCAGCATAAGCAGCAGCAGCATAAACAGCAGCATCAGCAGCAGTTTTATTCTTTACAGATGGGTGCGCCAAATATTCTTTTGCCGCTTCAATGGCTTTTCGTGGTCTGTCGTCGGTAGGATACTTCTTTTCGTATATATCAATGACTTGTTCAGCTGCAAATATGGCATATTGGACTTTCTGCTTTTTGTTCATAACACGAACTATCAACCAATTCGCCCAATCCAGTTTATCAGCTTCAATGAGTTTATTCAGAAAGTCTATTGCAGGCATTCCGATTAATTTGTTTTTTGTTACCCACACCATGCCTGCTTTACAGGCGTTATGGGATTCGAGGAATTTTGTTGTTATTGTTTTCATGGCTTTATTTGTTTGGTTGATAATGATTCTAAATGGCATCTGACTATATCGTCAAGTGCCGTTATGGTGTATTTGTTTTTTTGAACTTCAAGCTGGTTCAACTCGTGATATTTTGTTACGATTTCAAGTACTGTATCTATTGCGATGCCCAGGCTTACCGGATCAGTTGGCTCTATCTCTGCTCCTCGCCTCCAATCCTGGTGGTTTTTCAGGATAATTATTGCTGTTTTTAGTTCCATATCTTAAAATAAATTGAAATCCAATATTTGTTCCTGCCCCAGCACGTCACGATGTCGATGGAATTAAGCCAAAACTCCGTTGCTTTGCAGAACCGTATTCCACAGGGCATGTTTTCGTGAGCTTTGGAGGTGATGAGGCGGAGTTTCATGGGCGGTGATTAAATTCAATTAACTGTCCTTTTTGAAATTTAGCCCACCACGATCCGATCAACTCCGGATGCTCAAGTACCCATATTGTCCCGAAGAACAAAAACAGGACTAAAGCCATCCGGAGTAACATCAGGAGTGTTTTCATGGTTAAAAGGGCAATTGCTCAGTGTCCGTTGCTTCTTCCGGCTGTGACTTGGCCTTCTCAATCGCCGGAGTCGTCATAAACTCATCCACTGCCTCGGCCGGAGCTGCGGTCTGTTCCTGCGGTAATGAGATATACCCGGAGATATAAGTCCCGCTGCCGTCGTTCTTCATCTTGGCCCAGCCTGAAAGGCGATATTCCGTCCCGTCGATCATTGCGGATCCGAAGAAGTCCGGACTGCTTTCTTTTTTCTTTTTGCTTGGATCCTGTTTGTGCAGCGTGAACTGCCCGTCTTTTAATTCAAATTTTTTGTCTGCCATACGATTTAATTTTTAAAATGGTTCCTTTTTTAGTTCTATTTCCAATCCTTTATCAGCCACATACACGTTAGCCCCAGGAACTTCACGGCTGACTGTTTCCTGGAATTGTTTAGCGTCACTGTTGCCACTGCTTAAATGTAACAGCACAATGTTTCGTACTTTTTTGGTGTCGTTGGCCTTTATAAACTGAACACACGTATCAAGGCTCATGTGCCTGCCAACGGCATGATCGGAGTGGAGTAACGGGTCGTCGTAATTGGCTTCGATCATAATTTGGTTCAGTCCCTCAAACCGGTTCCCTATAAATGCTGTATCCGTCGCAAATAACAACAGTCCCATTTCGCTATGCTGGATCAGGTAGCCAACAGTCGGTACGTTGTGTACCACCGGAAAGGCCATAATCGTGAATCCTGCTACTTTAAACGGTGTCATAGGCGTTATTGGATGGAACTTGTGGCTTTGGATTTTGGAAGCGTACAGCGTCTCCTTTGTGGCATACACGTCGATGCCAGCTTTAGCGAAGTCCAGTGCATACTTAAAGTGGTCAAAGATGTTCGTGACTTATGATCACGCCTCGCACATTAGATATGTTCCACTTTAACGCCTTCTTCACCTCAACCGGGCGGAGGCCAGCCTCAATGACTAAAGCCTCCTGCCCGTTATCTAAAATGTAACAGTTACCTAAAGATTCGCTACCGATACAGATTAGTTTCATAAATCGCTTACAAAATCACATTCAATTAATTCATAATTACCAAACGTATCTGTGTTTCGCATCATGTTAAGGTCTAAATCCGCCAACTTTCTTTCGTTAGTTGTATATGCCCGAAGCAGTTTGAATCCACTTCTATCTGATTGGACGAAAACCAATATCAGTGCTTTCATGTCAGAAGTCCGGTGTTTTCTTGGTTTTCTTACTGGCCACTTCCGGCTCCGGCCTTACTTCCGGTTCGGGTTCTGTCGGAGGTACTTCCTCGGCGAGTTGAACGGGTTCTTCGGGCATGGAGATTAAAGGCTGTGAGTTTGCCATCTGAGTGGCGTCAAACTTTGGCTTTTCCTCCTCGTCTGAATTTTCAAACAATGCTGCATCGTCAGATGAGTCAATGATCACCTTACAGGCCGCATTGATCAAAGTCTTGCGAACCATAGATGATGCGAATTTGTTGTGAACTGCGCCTTTGTCTGCCAGATTTCCCATGCCTTGCGCCCATGACGTTCTGATTTGCTCTATTGTCATTGGCTCCATGTCGTAGGTGCCATCCGTGAAACTGATAATGGCATAGCCACCACGAATTTTATCTTCGGCAATGTTCTCCAGTTTCTGTTCGTGACAGATAACTTTTTTACGTCCGGTAAGCGGATCAAGCGTGTACTCAAATTTGTCCTCCTTATAAATGACAACAGCCTTCACGTCCACTACCTTCCCAAACCTTCTGGCAAGTGCCAGTGAACCGGCGTACTGGCGCTGCATTACCAATTTGTTCCCCCGTGGAATGAACGCAACCTGGTGTTTCATTGGGCTGAGTCCAGAAACCACCATATTGAATAAACTGTTCATAATCGACTCCTTGGTACACGACTGAAGCACCGGGAGTCCGGCTTTGTCCTTCTGTTCGTTCAGCATCAGCCATGCTGACCTGAGTGCATTAGAAGCTGAATAGTTGGGCGGTGGAGTAAGGCCACCTACCGATTCCAGTTCTGTTACCCGGCTGAGTACAAGTTCCACCATCGGAGTCTCAGCTTTTTTAATTACCTGTGTTGATTTTTCGTCTGCCATAATTTTATTTTATTTACTGGTTAAATGATTCAATTTGTTCAAGGCTTGGTAGTGTCTGGCCCATATCGGACGGTTCGAATTGGAACTTTTTATTGCATTTTGTACACCGATAGTAGGAAACCCAGCCATCTGTTCCTGGTTTATATCCATTATGTATCAGTTCACCGCTACACTCAGGACACTGCTTACTCAGGAAAGTCCGTTCGGCCGTAACATATTCGTACCTCTTGATGATATTATTTCTTGATTCTTCGGGCTTGTCGGCGATAAACTTCACCTCGTACTTTCCCGGATTGTTGATCATGTCGATCACCTGTTTGGGAGGGCCTACGTTCACCGGCTGCCGTTCAAGTTTGGCTATCCGTTCAGTCAGTTGGCGTATCAATTCGCCATGGTTTGAGTCCACCTCGGCGATATAATTTCTTAGTTCGCGCTTTTTCATACCTTACTTTATTACAAGGTTTTTATCTTTCGACACCACCAGGTTCACCACCTGACACTGTGTTTCAGGTATTTCGTTGGTGCTTTCACGATTGTCTATCCACACCGGGCAATACGTATCGTGGTACTTCGACATCGCATTTATGATATCAACACCCGCCTGGATCTTCCCGGCTGAGTTGCAGTCAGAGTACGGAACGCCACGTACCAGGCATTCACATGTTTCAGCTTGGCCACCGTTTAACTGAGACTCAAACATCCTCCAGCGTACAATCGTAAACATCCCGTTCACCTTGGCCTCCACTAAATCCATGTGTGACTTGGTAAAGGCTTCAATGGCAAACTCACGACGCTCCAACTCACTGATCTGCTGTGCAAGGTTCTTCTCGTCTGCAAGCAGTTCATTAAGTCTGGTTTCGGATTTTTTGATTACATCCGTAACGGTAAGCTGCCGGTTCAGGTCGTCAATTACAACCTGGAACTGCGCTTTCTGCTGTTTCAACCCGTCGATATCCAGTTTAGGTACTTCAAGTATCGACAACTGTAACTTGTCGATCATATCCTTGAGGCTACTGAACTCAACATTATCTGTTACTGACGGCTTCGGTAACGGTACGGAACTGCCTGCGGCCTTTACGTTTTCTTCGGCTTTTGCTACTTCTGTTTGTGCTTGCTCAATCTGCTTTGCTACATCTGTAACCTGGGTGGTTAACCTCGTAACCGTATCGGCATGTGTTTTTCCTTCTGACGAAATAGAAGATAGCCGTAAACGCTTATCGGTATTAAAATTCTCCATTAAACTGTTCTGTACCTCGAAGGCTTTGTCTGCATCAAACGGACGCTTACAGGTAGGACATGACAGTTTACTTTCGTCAACCGTTAGTACCTCATCGTCAATCGCACCCCATTTGTCACGTAACTGCTTGATGATAGATTGCTCGGATGCTACCTGACGCTCCAGTGACTCCTTGGACAGTTCCAGTGCTTTGAGCTGCGTCTGCGCGTTCTTCAGTTTCCCGGCAGCCTGGTTCGCCTCCATCTGGCGCTGGTTCTCTTTCGTCTGCCAGTCAGTAAGGATCTCGAACGCGATCTGCTGTTGGCGCTTCTTCAGGTCGAAAATCTTAGTCTGGGCAGCTTGCACCTTCTCTCCCTGCTCCTGATACGATGCCACTTGGTCCTCAATCGTCTTTTCGATTTCAGATATACTGTTCTGGTTGGACTTAATCGCTGCCTTTATCTCACTTTCGTTGATCGGATCCGGTGTGGCGCGCCTCACTTCATCAACGCGCGAAGGAATCAGGTTCAGGTCGTCTTGCAGCTTCTTCTTCAGCACAGCAATCTCCTTTTTATATTCAATCAGCTTCTTGCCACGGTCCATGATCGCCTTGATATCCGACTGAACATCCTTGGATAGCGAAGTCATTACCTCTTTCAGCTCAATCTTTCCGGCCATGGTGACAAGGACTTGGCGACGATCCTGCCACTTCATCTGGTTGAAGTATAAAGTCGAAGTCAGTAACTTGAACAAGGACTCACTGACGATACCGTCAATCTTATTTTTATATTCTGTGGCAGATTGCGGAACATTATCGACATAAAACAGCGTTTCATGGCCCGTAAGATCCGAAGTATCACTGCCTCGACGCCTCGTCCACTTTTCGCGGTAAACCCTCTTTAACGTGATCTCTGTGCCATCTACGGTCAAAATACCCTCAACACTGTGGTCGATCATCGGGATAGCCTTGCCATTTTCCAAAGTCTTTATCTCAAAGTCTTTGCTGTCGTGGCTATCTTTACCGAAAAGGAGCCATGTAAACGCGTCAAAAATGGTTGACTTGCCTGATCCATTCTCACCATGTATGTTACTGGTGTGGTTAAACTCAACCTCAAGGGATTTTACACCCTTGAAGTTGGTTAGGATTAGTTTTTTCAGTTCGATTCTCATGCCTCACTCCTTTGCATTATTCGTGACACCTGTTTTTTGATTCCCTTCCGGCTGTGTCGGTTACTTGCCATTTCAATGATGCCTTTTTTCATAAGGTCAAGGTTCGTTCTGGCTATTCTTCCGTCCGGATTGTCGCAGTAATTCGGAATATTCTTTATCCTGCGCTGCTGTTTTACTTTGGCTTGGCTTTTCATAACCCTAAATCTGTCTGTAAATATCTTGTCGGAATCGGACTCTCCCTCTGTGCAATGTCGTTGGTGTCAAGGCGGATCCAGTACACTTCATTCTTGGCCTCGTCAACTACCACGTCGCACAGGATGTTTCGGAACTCTGAGCCGGCCTGGATTATGGTTGATGCCTTATTAATGTAGGCTTCGTGGCCTTTGATTTCGGCATTGATCTGCGCTTTGACCTGTGCCAGATTGTCCTCTGCTTCCTTTTTCTTGTTCAGGTGTTCGGACATTTCCTTGCTGATAGCAAGCATTTCATCATCCCGGAGGATGCACTTGATGTTGAGGGTTTCCTGTTTCATTTGCTTAGTTTTAATATTTCTGATTGTAAAAATTTTGGATGTTGCCCTTTGGGTGTGATGCTTTTTAAATCTCCGCGTTTAAGCATCCGGTCTACTGTGGCCATGCTCACGCCCAGGATATCGCATACGTCGGCCTTGGTGATCGGCTTGTCGAAGCGTTTAGTCATTTCCTCTTGCACGATTTTGCGAATCGTGGAGTACAGTTCTTCGGGTGTGATGTCGTGTAATATCATTTATGGTTACAGATTACATCATAAGCATTAATTTTCCCAATGAACTCCGTCAGGTCGAAGATAAAGTCGTGTTCGTTGAGGATGGACCCATCCTCAATTTTCACAACGCGTACTTTCTTCTCCAACTCGTAATATGCCACCAGGACTTTACCGATCTGTGTCGATAATATCCCACTCTCGTAAATGAAATGAATCGTCTTCATGCCGGATAGATTTGGGATCTCAGGACTTCGTACTGCCCCCAGACTGAGTTAATAACTACTGTGTCCTTGTCGTCTGCGATGATGATGCCCCAAACCAGGTCTTCATCAATGAAAAACTCGCAGGGAGTGTAAACGGTTGCCGTCCTACGGAACCTGTCAACCTTCCGAGTTACTGAAATTAAAATATATGCTATTGTAATAACACATATTCCAAGCATAATAAATGAAAATGTCCTCATAGTTATTTTGATTTAGGTTAATATTTGCGGATTCCTATGACACCACTGCGTTTCAGCACACAGCGTATGGCCGAGATAGACATATCAAACTCACCGGCCAATACCTTAACAATTTCACCGATGGCACCGGATAATTGCTTATACCTTATTAATATATTGGCATTGCGTGAATTTTTAATCGCCTGTCTTTCAGTAAGCAGAACCTTGCTGATACTATTTTTCTTGCTTTTCGTGTCTACAATCATTATCTTTGACATTATGTTTATTACAATAACAAATAAAATACTTGGCAAATATACACCTGATATTTGAATTTCCAAATAAAAATATAAGTTTTTACAAAAAAAGTTTTTAACAATGGGGACAATTATACATTTGAAGATGAAAGCAGCCCGTGAATCGTTAGGAATAACGCAGGTTGCAGCATCCAAAGAGGCAAAATATAATCAGAGCCAACTTTCACTGATGGAAAGCGGCGAGACGACATTTATCCCAAATAACTATCTGTCGTGGATGGCAAAGCATGGCGCGGACCTGAATGGCATATTCAATCCGGACGTGTCGCTGGAAATGTATAAGGATATGTGTACCGTAGCTTCTGAGAAGTTATCTCATCCGCCGGTGGACACAAGCCATATTTGCCAGAAGTGTGAGGAGAAAGATCACCAGATAAAGACACTGGAGCAGTATGTGGACGATCTGAGGTTTATGATACGTAAGCCGGTCAACCCTCCTGAAAATACGAGTGATCCTGGATCATAAGCGCGTTTTCTTCCTTGCCGATACGGATATATTTGCGGAATGATTCGTCTGTTTTCCAACCGCCAACCATCATTATAGCCTTCTGAGGTATCCCGGCCTTGAGCATATTGCTGGCCGCACTGCGCCTCATTGTGTGACTGGACACCAATTCATACTTATTAACCACCGTCGTTACCAGCTTACCGCCTTTAGTCTTTGTCACCTGAACATTGTCAGTTATCCCGGCTTTCTTTGCGATAGCCTTTAACGCTTTATTGGTGGACTGATTCGACGGAGCTGGTGGCAGTCCGTCCGGGTTATCCTCCAGTATTTGTTTGACGACCCAATGCAGCGGTACAACCACATCCTCGCCGGTCTTCTGGTTCTTATCCCACATCAGGCCATCACGGACGCTGTTGGGCGTAATCTTTGAACTGTCACTAAACCTCAGTGCCGTGAATGCAGCGATCATGTTCCTGTCGCGGACGATGGACTGTTTCTTAGGCAGGTTAATCACGTACATCTTCAGCAGCTCATGTACCGTCAGGTATATTGTGAACGCATCCTCTCTTGGCTTGGTGTATGCTCCACCTTTATAATCGGTGTTGCGGTGTAGTCCCTGGTCTTTCGCCACGGTCATTAATTCACGTATCACTCCGACATTCTTGCCGATATAATTTATCCCGGCGCCTATGGTTCCGTCGGCCATTTTAGTACGCTCCAAATACGCTTGGTATTTCTTAAACCATTCATCGTTGATATCGCCAAAGTCTTTTGGGCCATTGTACCCTTTAAGCAGTTTTAATATCGACCGGTACACCTCAATGGATCCTTCCGGCCGGTATTCAGCACACTCAACAATAAACCGTTCAATGAACTGGACGAACGTTTCCTTTTTGCCGCCATTTTTTATATCCCGTTCGATGGCTGTCTTTAGGACATTAGGCGTTATATTTGCAAAGTCGGCTTTGAGTGACAGGTGAACCTCCCTGGCGCGTGACTTTAACCGTTCAAGGTAAGTTGTCAGAGTGGCCGCTGAAGGAGCATTGGACCGTGGGAGTTGTTTTGCCTTGTTCCAGTTATCCGGGTGGATAGTTTCGCCGGTGGATATCTTAACACGTCTGCCGTTCATATAGCAGGTTAAGAAAATAAGCGTCTCGGACTTGGCCGATGGCGACTTTAAGGTATAGGTAAACATAGCTGATGAATTGGTTGATGCAAAGATACAACGGATTCTCGCCTTTTTTACAAATTCAAATAAATATTTTTCTATGCCAGTGGTGATAAGGCTTTCCAAATATCAGAAACTGCAAAGTAAAAGGACTCAGGTGCGGAGTTGGATGCGGTTAGAGGTGCGGTTTTTAGAAAGAATTTGACATATTTATCATATCGCATATATGATGTTCGTAGAAATTGAGCCTCAAATATATAGAACTTACAATAAAAAAAGCCTCTGATATAATATAACACAATAAAAAATGAAAATCATATATTTCTTCCAATCCCTGTCTCTCCGCATTATATACGCTGAAGGCCCTGTAAACACTAACGTTTCAGGGCCTTTTGATTTTCATAGGTGCGGTTGTAGGTGCGTATGCCTATCTAAGTTGCCGCCAATAAATCCCGTCAATAATGAATTTCGAGCTGACACCATCTGCAAGTGCAATACTGGACACTTCGCCACCAGCCTTATTGATAAAGGACGGGTCGGATGCGTTCTTTAATACTGTCGTTCCGTTGGCTCCAACGTTATTGATCTCAACGACTTGGCCTTCTTCCATTGTTGATATCAACGGCAAGGTAAGGTTGATTGCCCCGCCCTGGCTGTCGGAGGTATGTGCTTTTTTCAGCGTAGTTGATGTCAATACCGTAGTGGTAAGTATTTTACTCCACGACACGACATTTCCAATAGCACTTATCTGTGTTTGCAAATTGCTTGTGGCACCGGAAAGGTAATTAATCTCCGCCGCTGTTGCTTCCACGGCCACTCCGTTAATCTTCGGTGCAATAATGTCCAGTTCATCTATCTGTTTATTGGCATCCAGTACGATTGACTTGGACGCCTCGGCTGTTCCGGCTGTAACATCAATGAATGACAACTTATCAGAGTTTACTGTTCCGGCCTCGATAAATCCGCTTGCATTAAGCACCGGGATTTTGGATGCCGTCAAAGCTGCAAGCTGAGTCATCAGGATAGCGGCAGTATCCGATAAATGTGATGCAACAATTTCTTTGGCCTTTATCATGGCGGCCAGAATCTTTGACGCTCCAATGGCGAACACTCCGGCTGCGGACATGGTAACGTCACCAGATATAGCCACTGATTTAACATCCGTTCCATCACCCACAAGCACTTGTGCCGATGTTTTAGCTGATAATTCGACAGGTAAGTTTGTTGCACCTCCAACAATGATACTGCCACGTGTGATATCAACCAGTTTGGCTAACGTCACTGCCTTGGCTTCTATTTTAGCTGTCGATACGCCAAGGTCCTTGATGATAATTTCTCCAGTTGTGGTGTCTATGCCTAAAGTTGTATCGTCAACGATTGACTCGTGTAATGCCTCTGCTTTAATAAAAGGAAGGCTGTCTACGGACGGAAGGATAAAAACAGACCACGCTGAATTATGGTATTCGCACCATATCTTTGACTTTTTTGCCAACCATGAATAAGGAACTTTGACACCAAACACAGCCAATGAAAAATCTCCAAATCTCGAATCGGCAGTTGTGGTAATAACCACACCCTCATAATCAATCAAAACCACCATTCCTTCCTTTGGAGTTCCGGTTGGATCTATTGTACAGTTTGCCGAAATTGCTTTGGCTCCATATATTTTATATTGGGACACCCTTGACTCCAGTGTTAACAAGACAGGAAAGGATGCGGTGGCAAGGTTTATGGGGCAAATACTATTGATTTTTGACATCGTAATATGTTTTGTACAAATATAATCTTCGGTTAAAGGATTTTCAACGTATATTGAATAGGATCATGGCCTCGGCTACCGGAGTGCTGATTGTCCAGTTATATCCTGCACCAAGTCCTATGCCCCACCGATCTTTGAAGGTGTATATCGCGCCCAGGCTTGCGGCACTCACTTTAATCGGCGATAAGTCCACTGTCGGCTTGCCATACAGCCAGATGTGCGACTTGGTACCATATACCAGTTTTGGTAGGCATGTGTCGATATGCGTTGTTACTGTGATGATTTCTTTAGGACTCACTACTTCCTTAAATTGGATCTCAGCCTGACAGTCCTTTACGTTAATGGCATAATGGATCCGTCCGCTTCCGGCCGCATTGGTGAACTTGTAGGTATCTTCGAACCACGCCTGACAATATTTTACGGTCGTGTCATGGATGGTAATTACTTTTTCCTTTGGTCTAAGCCAAGTGGTGTCGTAAATATATATGGTGTCGTGAACCGTGTCGCTTGTTTTAGGCGCTGTCAGGCAGGCTTCGTACAATAATTGTAACTGCTCTGCCGATTTCTTATAATCAGCCCTCTGGCAACCCTGCTGAATGCACAGGGCTACCAATAGGCCAATTACTACACAGGCTGCAATGAGCCAGGTTAAGGGATTTTTCATTTACCTGTTTTGTTACCGTCCTTTGCGACGATAAAGCCAAGTCCTGTAAGGATTGCTACGATGGTAGCAAAAATTTCAGGTGAGATTTTGCCAGCCAACTGTAACGTTGTGGCAACAAAAAGCAGAAGGCCGCCAAGACTTGTCTTCCATGATCCAAGGATTACTGCCCAGATTTCTTTCATAATGTTTGTTGTTTTAAGGTTTAAATTGAAAGTCGTTTAGTCTGTTGATCCATCCTTTTTCGAATTTCTTCTGGGATGGTTTTTCTTTAATAATATTCTTAATAAAGGCAAGCCGCGCGTTATAAATCTTCATATGAAAATCAGCTTGATTCTGGGCGTTTACAGCGGCTACCGTGTTTGGCCCTGCTATCCCATCATCCGGGAGCAATAACAGCCTCTGAGGTATCTTTATGCCCCACTTTCCGCTGCACCACAACCAATCCACAAGGATATTGGCCACGGACTGATTGGTGATATAGTCGGCCATCCACCGGTCCCAATAGAACTTCTTTAAAACAGTAGTAGCGTCTTGAACAGATAACAGTTTAATATCGTCGTGGTCAATGTCCCCGTCGCCGTCTTTATCGTATCCAACCGCCATCCATGTGGATAATGTAACGCCCATGTTTGTAGCACCACCTTTATCATCATGATCCTCAACATAACCGCCTTCCCATTTAAGCATGATCGGGGTAAGAAGTTCGACTTTTGCCATTATTCTGTTCTAAATTCAGATGTAGGTTGACCGTGTTTTCTCGTACAGTCGTTATGGTTTATCATCTCTTAGCTTTTAATGTTGCATTAACCCTGCCCAATTTTGCTTTGACGCTGTCATGGTCCGCTTCGTTTTTCTCTGCAAATTTTGTCAGTACGGTTTTGATATCCTTTACGTCGTCACGCATCATCTTCCATGCCTCCTTACCAATCAACTGCGACTCTATGCTTTCAATCTGTTTCTGGTTGGCCTCAACTGTCTTTTTAATCCCGGCGTTCTCTGAGTACAGGGTTACGTTCCCAATGATCATGGCGACGATTAATGAACCTATGAGCGTTATCACGAAGTTATTTTCAAGCCAGGAGGTCAGTTTCTTGGTAGTCATCTATTTTATCTGTTAAGGAATATTAAACATAGTATTGCCGCTATCGGGACTAAACCCTGAATTATCCAGTAAATATATATGTTGCTTAACGCTTTGTCAATCATAGAGGATGTGCCGGTAGAAACTGAGCCTTTGTAATACCATGGCAGGCTTCGTGACAGGTTCAGGATGGTGTTCCAACCGGTCCAGGCAAGGAACACGAACACGAACACCAACCATAGCTTACTCCACTGTAGCGGCCACAGGTAAATAAATGAGATCGGGAACACGGCAAACCTGAGTATCGTCGTCCATGTGTGACGGAACTGGTCCCACTTCTTCGCTCTTGGCATGTCGCCAAGTGCCAGTTTATCCTTCATGGCCAGGACTGAACCCTCCAGGATTGACAAATACAACAAGAGGATAACCGCCGTAACTACATATAACGTCGTCATTTGGCTGGCTTTTTAGGTGTCTGTTCGTCCTTCAGTATAGCCACCATTTGTATCGCTCCTTCAAGCGTTTGAAGTTGTTTCTGGCACTGCTGAAGTTGCTTTGTTAACGTGTCGGCTTTCTGTGCTACTTTGTTGTAATTGTCGATTAAGCCTTTGAGCTTTGAATTGAGATAGTTCGTGTCGGCTTTCTGAGCGTTACAGAGTGTAACGGTAAAGACGAATAGGATAATGATTGCTTTTTTCATATGGTTTTGTTTTATGGTTTATAATTAAAATGCCTCATCTATTGCATATACAATTTCTATTATCATGTGACCGTTTGAATCACTCATGCCATTTTTAATCTTAATCTGACTTGTACCCACCTGTCCTATCAAATCAAGATACTTGTCAACATCACCCAATATAACATCAGAAGTGCAGTCAGACAGCAGGGTTATTTTCCCATATTGGTCAAAGCGAAAACGAGCAAATGTACCTCCCTCCCCCTCAGCAGGACTAAACATTGAAATAGTTCCCCATCCATGCGCCCAAGGGAAGAAAGTAATCGAAGCACCATAAGCAAGATAAATATTGGAATGATATACCTTAACCCCTTTCCATGTTGAAATAGAATCTCTGGATTCAATGGTTCTGTTTACCCGTAGTGAATCAGAAATAATTACAGGCTTGGTTGCTCTTTGTATCGCCTTGCCCCCTGAATACATCCATGGAAATTTAGTTGAATCAGAAGCATTGTAAGCAGTAAACCACTCCATCACTTTATCTCCAACAGGAGTTTTCATCACAAGACATTGCCCTGCTGTTCCTGCTGAAGAAGGAAGGGTGTATGCTGTTGCTCCTACGGTTACCGCCCCCCCAAACGTGCCATTCCCCGAAGCATCCACACCGAACCTCTGTGTTAATGTAGCGGTTGCTCCCGCTGAACCTGCGGGGGCCGTATGCCAAAGTAATCCATTTGCGTTTATCTGAATCATTGACGATATTCCTGCGTTTGTTGCTCTGTATTTGTAAGTTGTTCCGTTGTAATACAGGTTACTGCCGATTGTCTGAGTGCCTACGGCGTGGCTCTGCAATTCCAGCGCACCGGCTACGATGCTGGAATTGGTAGTCGATCCCGGAGTTGTTAAATATGCAGCAGTAGGTGAGGTTGTTCCTATGCCTACTGAACCTTTCAATAAAGTAGTAGTGACATTATCATTGCCTAATACTACTTGATTACTCTGTAATACTTTAGCATTATATCCTATTGCTGTTCCATTGGTTAATACTGATTCATTTTGCTTACTGGCATAATTACCTAACAAGGTCATGTAGGTATCACTGACTGATTTCTCTGCTGTATTCTCTGCTCCAATACCTGAATAGAATCCTGAGAATAGGTTATTGACACCATCTACATTGTAGTAGCCAGCTTGCAGACCATTGAAGGTGTTGTTGCTGCCTGTGGTGTTGGAGACGCCAGCTCGATAACCATTGAAGGTGTTGGAGAAGCCTGTGGTGTTGGAGTAGCCAGCTTGATAACCATTGAAGGTGTTGGAGAAGCCTGTGGTGTTGGAGTAGCCAGCTTGATAACCATTGAAGGTGTTGGAACTTCCTGTGGTGTTGGAGTAGCCAGCTTGATAACCATTGAAGGTGTTGAAGTAGCCTGTGGTGTTGGAGAAGCCAGCATCCATACCATTGAAGGTGTTGTAGTAGCCTGTGGTGTTGGAGACGCCAGCATACATACCATTGAAGGTGTTGTAGTAGCCTGTGGTGTTGTTGTAGCCAGCATACATACCATTGAAGGTGTTGTAGCTGCCTGTGGTGTTGGAGAAGCCAGCTTGATAACCATTGAAGGTGTTGAAGTAGCCTGTGGTGTTGGAGAAGCCAGCTCGATAACCATTGAAGGTGTTGTAACTTCCTTTATAAGTTGCTCCTACTTCACCTATTGAACTCTGTCCACCACCACCAATGAATAAGTTGTATCCATCTGAGTTGGCTCCTTTATATCCACTTATTTCTACCGCCGTTCCGTCATTAATTATCTGCTTTCTCAGATATGTATTCTGCTGCGCCAAGTAAGCAATACCCGAACTATCTGCGATGTATTTTGGGTCAGATTCTGTAGTCAGATAGTCTTTGGATTGGTATTTCGTTTGGATTTTGGTAAGAGTGTCAGGCCACATCACAGCCTTGGTTAATGAATCCTGCAACACATCAAGCAATGCCCGATTACTATGAGTTATTGCTGTTTTTTCAGCATCCGTGACGTACCGCTTGTTTATGTAATCAGGTACGTGGTCAGTCGTTAGTGACACCACTCCCTGCTGATTGTTCACTGACACCACGTTATCCGTACCGACTGAACGCTCCCAGTTCGTGCCGTTATGGATGCAGAAGTCACCGGCGTAAAAGATAATGTCGCCAGATCCTAAATTAACCGTGTCCCCCACTGATACTACATATACCCATCCATTTATTCCAGTATTGTCTGCTAATGTAGGTGTGTTTGTATGAGCATCCCATATCCCCTTATAAATCATAAGGACAGCCGGAAGTTGAGAATAGGGGACTTTACCACCATTATCTAACGTAGCTACCCCGTTATTAGCTGCACGTTGTATTAATGGTATATACGTAGAGGTTGCTCTTGTCTGACCTAAGAGAACTGATGTGGTATCTCCCCTTGCAAGATAATCGTGACTTGCCCTTGTTCTTGAAAGTAATACGTTTGCTGTATCAGATCTACGATATCGATTATTAAGGGTATCTTGTAATGAAGGATAAAATGTAGAAATAGTTGGTTTATCAGTAAGGGAATTATACGACTTTTCATCCAGTGTCGATAACGAGTCGTGATTATTCAGATTGCGCTTTAACGCGAGCCGACTGTTCAGGTAGGTTAATGTAATAGCGTTTCTGACCGTGTTACTGTCAGATTTCTGAAATGATCCTGAGTCTGTCGATGCAATAGTCCACGTCCTGTCGTGTTTGAGGTTCTGTGTCACCCCGTTAATTGTCAGTTCCGTTACAGCATACGCAAAGGTGCTGTCCGATACACTTGACGGAGTGCCGATGACCTTGTACCATAAACTGTCAAGGACAGTCTGCATGGACTGTCCTATCTGAGTGGCATGGGTTAATGCAAGCAGCGTTGAGTCGGTGCTTATCCGTATCAACTGCTTTGGATAATACTTCTCCTTGAATAATGACGATGCTGAGTCCATCCTTACGATAGTCTCTTTTACCTGTGCGCCTGCCGATACTGAAACCAGTACCAGCAGTGCAATCAAAAGTTTCTTCATATTTAGTCTACGATTAACAGTACCTGTCCGGCGCTTAATCCCGGTGCGTAAGTGAACACATAACCACTGCGAGTAACGACCAACTGACTCTGCGGCACGTTATCAATCAAAGGAATGTACATGTCGTTGGGGACGAACTCTGTAACAGTGAAGGCCGTCTGTCCTTCTGTTGCCGTGAAAGCCTGTGATACAAGGCCGCGTCCTGCTCCGGAAGGTGATTTGGCCGGGATTAAGGTGGTCTGCCTGAGATGTAGCGTCACTGAGTAACCGTCACACATGATGTCACTGGCCGAAGCAACAGAATTGGTGCCTTGGAGGATAACTGAACCATCCATGTTCATATCATACCCATTAAGCATCACAACAGGCCCAATCACGTCTGCCGGTAGTCCACCGCGAACGAGTGAACATTCAAGTTTCTGCTGTGTGTCGTTGATACGGGTAGCTTTCAAAACAATCCGTACACGATTATTGTCGGCATTCACCAGGTCGTCAGTGAAATAGTCCAGTACGGTTGTGCCACAGAACAGCACCTTCAGCCTCTTGCCGTTGGCATTAGCGGCCAGTTTCGCATCCCATACAAACTCCATAAAGTCACCGGCGTTCTCAAAGTATGAGTTGTTGATCTGAAAGTTGTAACAAATTGTAGTGGCATCGGTATTGCCCGATGTGGAGTATTCTAAAATGTCATTTACCAGCACCTGAACGTCACCTGCTCCGTCGGCTCCGGGCGAACCGGCTGTGCCCTTATACAAGCCTTTATCAACCCAGGATCCGCTTACCTTGTACCATATGTGTCCTGAAGGTGTCTGAAAGCAAACATCTCCGTCGTGTCCGTCATTGTCCGTCGGATCGGTAGTCGTAAAGAATACCTGGAACTCGGAAGGAGTTGTGCCGCCACCTGCAACGATAGCACCCCAAGGAACGATAGGAACGCTTACCTCGTCATTGTTGACGGTGCAGTTGCAGTTCTCTCCGGCCAGGATAGTCTGTAACGCCAGTACGTCGTTCTCTGTCGATACGCCACAACGTTCATCCCATAACAGCATGTCAAACATGGCCGCGGCCTCAAGCACTTTATCCCGGTTGGCCTCCTTGTATGAGAAGTTACTTGTCAGTGATGTTCTCCAGCGGGTAAGCATGTTGCGGTAGCACTCAGCAAGGGCGCAAATGGTAGCGTCGCACTGAGCATAAATATTATCGTCACCATAAACAATGTCAGTGATCTTCACGGCCGGTTGGGTTGCGCCATAAGCTGCCACCACATCCCAAACCAGTGTTGTAACGATATTGGCCTGCCATGTCCTTGTCCAGATACGTGAACCGGCTGTAACGCCACCACCAATGGTTCGCAGATTTGTTATGCCATAATCAGTCCATGTCAGCGGCGATATGGTACAGCCTGAACCGGCCGGTTTTGTCAGCGTATGAACGCGGGTGGTAGTTGTTGGGATAAACTGAACACCGCCGATAATGAGGTTGTAATCCGTAACGTCCTCAGATGTCAACTCCGATGTGCTGCAAAGTACCGCCATGTCAATAGCGACGGCAGGCGCGGTATAATCCAGTGTGTATGTCCTTACGGTTGGTGTAGGAACAACATCTTCTGTGGCCGTAGTGCCATTATATGTGGCATACTCAAACTGGTACTCGCCAAGATATTCCGTCGGCAGTACGATTCCTGATTTGGTCCATACTGCGGTTGCCGAACCATGGATATCGGGCGAAGTCCATGCGGACGGTGCTGTTCCCCAGTCATCGTGAACGTAAAGGATATCTCCGCTTAATTTATGCGTTATTTTTATCAGTCCTACGGTATGAGTGCCTCTGGCAGTGGACGTATCTGTAAAGGTTAAAGTACCTGTTGCGATGTCAAATGTGATCAGGAAACTCGGAACGAAAGCTGATGCTGTTGTCATGTGTATATGTTTTTCCAAAGATAACTATTGGAATCACAAATATCAAGACATTAACCAAAGATGCCGGTTGTATAGACCGGCATCAGATGGAGAGGAGAGAATGGAAACAGAAACTATTTTTTCACTTCGAACGGAACAGTCCGCTTTTGAATGACAAGATACTCGATCAGCACCGGATGGATCTGCTCAAGTTTTGCGCCCGGAACCTCGTACCCAAAGAACTTGTACAGTGCTTTTTTGTCCGGCCATGTCAGAACGGTCTCGATAAAGTCAGGCGTTACAACGTCAGGTATAGCAACAGACAGCATCACTTTGTCCATGCTTGACGGCGCGGGATCGTCCGATAACGATGACTGCAACGTGTGAACGTCGTCAGGCGACACAAGCAAATGCTTCTTCAGCACGTTCTTTCTCACCTCAACCATGGTCGGCGGAACTTTGCACAGTGTCTTGAGTTTGTTGCCGTCCATGCCAAGCAGCACCCATGCCAGAGCATCAGCATCGTACTTTATGATGCGGTTGTTGGTGCATTTCTGAATAAGAGCCAGGATATCCACGTCACGGGTATCTCCGCCATCCTTCAGCTTTGCACAAACAGCGTCGAACGCTTTAAAGTTAAACTCAAGATCGTTGCGCTTCTCGGCACGTTTAACGGCCTCGGCAAGCAACTGCTTCTTGTACGTGATTGATTTATTGTCGGGATTGACACCCCAGGCAAGGCAAAGCGTGGATATCTTCACCTCGTTGGCATAGAACGGACTTTCCTTGCGGAACAGCCAGTAACTTACCACTGCGGACGATGTTTCATTTTCTTCGTACTTCAGCGCGTCAGCTTCCTTATCTTCAAGGAATGTACGGCCGATAGGATTCTTAGGTGTGACAACCTCCGGATTGAACAGGAACATGAACAATATCTCCTCGATATCGTCCTCTCCAAGCCTCAGGGTCTTTTCGTTGATGCCGATGCTGCGAAGGATAGGAGAGTAGACGGTTTTGCCATTCTCCACCTTCATGTCGTCAGCCCATGCAATACGAACTTTACCTTTTTTTGTTTTGTGATCAACAATCCTGGGATACGCGTAACCCTGATTGCCTTTACCGACACCACTCTTGATGCCAGGTGTTCTGAAAACTACGGGTTCGGCTTTGTTTAAGAATTTGCGATCAATTTCTTTCCATGCTCCGGCGAACAGGCTTTTGATCTCATCCACGCCCTCGTAATATACCCCGGCGTGGGACTTAACTGTGGAGAGGTCGAGAACAACTCCATTCACATAAATTGCCATTTTTTTGCTTGTTTAGGGTTTGAATAAAAGAAGTCAGGACTGAGATTGCGCCCAGTCCTGACTAATTAAAGCTATGCTAATCCGGTAAAGGATGTGTTGATAACGCGAACACCACGCCATGCTTCCAGAAATACATTTCCGAAATCAACAAGCGAGTGAACTTTGGAGATGTCACCTGTCAGTACGATAGGTCCACCGATAGCGCCTTTAGGACTGCCCATTCCAAGGAACGGAGCAATAGCGCGTTTACGGTCTTTGTAAGCGCCAAGGCCACGGTAAATCAGTGAAAGATTCGGGATAAGTTCACCGGTCTTTCCTTCACGTACATTACCCAAAGGATAAACAGCGGCGGCGTCTTTCATACCCAGTGTTGATATCCCAAACAGGTAAGGGTTGTTCATAATATAATTGGGCTTGAGGATAATGGTCTGTCCGCCAATCATAATATGTTTGAAACCAACTGAAAGGTTTTTCTGTCCACCACCTGCATCTGGGGTAAACAGTTCGTTCAGTGAACCGGTTGCATTGGTGATGTAAGATTTGCAGGATTTTTCCACCCTACGCAGAAGGTCGCCACCTGAGTCAAACAGCCACTCACCGGCGGGTAAGCCTACGCTTTCACCATATTCGGCCAGTTTGTAGAAATGCTCAACGGTAAAGTCGGTTGCATCGGTGAACTCAATGTCATAACCACGTTCGCCAATCCAATCCCAGATACCCTGTGTACCGGGAACCAGTACGCTTGCGCTTGTGGCAAGAGAGGTCTGAACGACAGCAACGTTAGTGGTCTTGGTTCCAAACATGATCTTGGCTTCCATTGCGGCATCAAGGTTCATATCCATGCGAGCGATTTCGTGGTTGTACAGTCCAATACCTTCATATTCGACGTATTTCTCACGGGCAAACTCAGCATTTTCAAAACCAAGGGCGTCTTTCAGAATTTCAGTGTAGTAGGTGAATTTCTGATATCCGGTGTGTGTCGGAGTGGTACCTTCGGTTCCCTGTCCGGCATTTACAGCAGGAGCAAGAGGAAGAACCATACCGGTGCGGATAAGTGCAACAGGAGTCAGTGCTGTTCCGGCTGAATCCTTCATGTATGCCGTAATGGTGGCATTTGAACTTTCCAGTGTCACGCTCATAATGGTGAACTCAATCATCTTGGACGGTGAACCGGCCCAGAAGGACTGTCCTACCCTCGGATATGCGTGATGATAAGTGTCAATGTCGCTGTCAGCGTCAAGGTTGAAGGTGATCAGGTTACCGGTAGCCGCGCCACCTGTTACGGTGTTACCAATTTTCATGGTCCTGAACGGAGGCATTTCTTCGTGAACGTCAAAAGATTCAGATGCGATGAATTTATCGCTTCCTTTAAGGATGGAGATGATGTCAAAGGTCAGGATGCCCTGTCCAAAAGATTTACGGAGTTCGGGATAAACCTGTGGTTTATTTGCGAACACCTCAAGAGTCGTTGCCAAGTCTGCACTGGTATAGTGAGCAATTGGCATATTATCTGTGTGTGCCATTGTTAATTTGAATTAGTGTTAGTTTATACTTTGATTCCGCGAGCTTTCAAAAAGTCATTCTGCTGCTGGGATAACTTTTCCTCTTTCGAGTTAGGCTTTGAGATTGTACCGTCCTGTTTCAGTGGTCGGACGTTATGGCGTTTAACCCATGCTTCGTCCTTAAACTTCTTCTGAAGGTCTTCACTCATTGCCGCGTAAACCTGTTGGCGGTTCTTAAACAGATAGTTAGCCTTTAACAAATCTGTTACCTCCTGTTCCATCTGTGCTTCTTTGGCCTCATTCCATTCGGTACCTTCCCGTATGGCTGAACCACGCACAGCGTCCAGAATTTCTTTCACTGCCTTGGATTTAGCATATCCTTCGCCGATCTCATATTTGAAAGCAACTTCGGTCACTTCTTTGTCGTTGTCGTCCTTGAAAACAACCGGGAACTCAATTTCTTTCAAGTTGGCCGGGATCTTCTTGGTGAACAGCGGCTCAGTTGCAGCCGTCATTTTTTGTATGCGTTCTTCTTCTTTTTTCTTCGCCTCTGCCAGTTCTGCGCTGCGATCCACAGATTTAGGTATCTCAATCTGGCCTTTGACAGATGTGAACTTATCCACTGCTGTCTTGGCTGCTACCTGCATCCTTCGCTTGGTCTGCGCGTCAATAACCGGCTTGTCATCATCGTCACGTTCTGTCACGTTATAATTTGCCAGGATATCCGCCTCTGCATCTGCCTTATTGGAGTACACACCGGGATGCTCAAGCATCAGCTCCAGTGCCAGTACCTCAATCGGCGAGTCGATATGTGACTTGCTGAAATCCCTTGCGGCTATCTCAGTCATCACAACCGGGTTCTTGTCCGGGAACTTTTTAAGCAGTCCGTTCAATACGAACAGTTCATCGGATGCGAACAGCGACTTCGGATCGAAACTCTTTGCCAGTTCTTCTTTTTCCTGTTGCAGCGCGGCATAACGCGTTTCGAAGTCTTTTAGCTTTGTGTCTTTTTCTGTCAAAGAACTTTTCCAGTTGGTTAAGTCTTCTTCAGACTTAAACTCACTGCCAAGCGTCTCGCTTAGTATTTTGAACCTGTCCGGTACTACCGGTGCAGGCGGGTCGGCTGGCTTTATGTCGGCAGGTGGCGGATCAGTTACAGGTGGATCGACAACTACCGGCGCAGGATCGTCATGCGTGACAATCTTCAAGTCGGCCTGTGCTAAAATCTTATCAAATGAACTCATTGCTTGCTTTGTTTTAGTTTTCGCTGTGCAAGATATTATTGTAGAATCAAATAATCAACGTATGGAAAAGTGAAAGGCCCGTAGGTATAAACCTGACGAGCCTTTGCCGGTGTCCTGAGATACCACATCGCTAACTAAATCAATAGTTCAAGCGACTATTTCTTTGTTTCCTTAAACGATCCCTGTCCGTTGTCAATATCACCGGTTAACATTCGCTGAACATATTTGCTTGGGCCTTGACTTGCACCTGGAGCTTTATAGTCCGCGCTTTCTTTTCTCATAAAATAATTCTTAGCATCCTCTGGAGTGTACATACGTTCAGTAGGATAACTGCTGTCACCGGGAACCTCCATGGCCATGTCCGGAGTTGGCGATATCATCCCTCGCTGTATCATTCGAATAATGGTGGCGTCCTGAAGCGGTACTTTCTTCCCGGCATTTACCCTTGCCCTTACCTCATTGATATCGTAAGCCGGATGGTCAAGATGAAGTCCATTAATAAACTCATCCTCACCGATTGGGAACAGTGCTGATAATCCATCCAGAAAACTATCCATTGCCTTTGGGCTTTAACTTACCGCTCTTAACCGCATTATGTATATGGACACCTTTTAAGTCCTCATGCGAATACTCTTTGCCGTTCTCGCCTACATACATCTGCTGCATGTTCTTCATGGCCTGCACAGACTGATCTTTATCCTTGCGCATAGTCTCCTGTGCCATGGTGTTGGTGACGAGTCCTTTGTTTGTCTCCTGAATCTGAGCCATTTTATTCTGATGAGCCAACTGGTCGGCTTGCATCTTGGCCTGATTTGACACTTGAGCGTCCTGCTGATTAAGCTGACTCTGCTGCTGCATCATCGCCTGTTTATCTTTGGACGAACGTTCTTCCTGGCGCTTTCTGGCTTTCTCCATGTAATACGATACCGTCTTAACGGGCGTATCGCTCATTATCATCTGCATGATCACGTTGCCGTCGGCAGTTGATATTTCACGGCCACTACCGGGGACAGGAGTGGTAGCTTGCTGAAGTTGCTGTAATAGCCACTGCTTCTCTGCGTCGTTTGGCCTTGGTGTAAGCGTTATGCCATACTCGCACTCGTCACGGGTGGCTGTGATAATAGCCTGTACGCCATATTTGCCGATTACTTCTTTATAGGCATCCCGGCTATATTTATTCCCTCTAATTAATATGGTGGTCCACCGTACAAGGTTCTCGGCCACGCCTTGCTTCATCCGCATACCTCCGTCCACGATAGGACGCAGAACGTTTGAGGTAGCGTTCATAGCCATCTGCGTTGTAGTAACCGGAGCGTTCGGATCAGGACTCTGGCCAAGAGACATAGGATTCAACCCAGTGATGTACTCAACCAGGTCGATGTTCATTTTCATTGCGTTCTGAATCTCCGTAAACATGGACCCCATGCCGCCGTCCATCTCCTCGATAGGCCGGTTCTGGTTAGGCATACCAGCCGCATTGACGCGCCTGAAAAGTAATTTGTTTGTCGCTAAGAACCGCCTGAAGGCTTTTTTAGCTGCCACGTTCGGACCTTCTTTATGCGAGTCCACGGTAGCCATCATGTCAACGTCAAGGAACTGTATCTTACCTTGGGAGTTGCGCAGTAGTTCTTTATATTTTTCCCATAAATTTTGAAAATTGTTTAGGATCGGAACCAACTGCTCCATTTTACTCTTGCCTGGAAGCACAATCCATTTATAGGTGAGTTCAGTGTCGTTCTTGGACGGGTAGGTTACATCATAAGCCGGACCGTACTCAAAAATATCATCCGTTCCGATAACCCACTTGCACTGAAAACGCATACGGGTATCACTGAACCGAACCACTTTATCACTGGCCACCTTTTTATTTAAAGGCACTTCCTTAATCATCTCGCGGCCGTACTTATTCTTGGAGATAACTTCTTTTGTAGTGTCAATGTCTATCCACTCACAGTTGAAGATGCAGACCTTATACGCGTCATATCCCCAGCCTTCCCCCTGCTGAATGTTATATTTGTCGAAGAAGTCAACCCTTGGATTGCCAAATTTACCGGCATAGGCTTTAGCGGCCTTACGGAAAAAGTCTTCGTCCTTATCCGGGAAATATTGACGCAAGGTTGAGATTGACATTAATGAAAAGTGCCATCCCCGTTCACTGTCGCGGCAGTCCACAAAGTCACTGCGCTGCACGTCACCAACAGTCGGTGAAATATATGTCGGCTTTACTTTGCCATCCTCCGGGTCGTATTGGTTTTGAATACAAGCCTTATTGCCAATGAGTAAATCCCGGTAGAACATCATTTTTACGTCCGGACTCCAGTGCGATATGTCAAATGAATGCTTTACAATCTGCTCAATGTACCGCAGATGCGCTGGCATAAATTCTTCGCTGTTCTGGTCCATGTCCTCCTGTGTCTCAGGTAGGTTCTCAGGGATCGGGAACTCAACACCGGCTATAGCCGCTGCCATTTTTATCTTTTCTGCGTTACGTGCTATCGCCCAACGTTCCCATTTTGCGTCCTCAACCTCATGGATGGTATTATAATCCAGTGGGTCGGCGCTGATCTCATAGTCAATCTTGGCAAACGTTCCAAGCAGTGCCTCCATAATCTTTGGAGCCGGTGACAAGATATCCCAAACGTCGTGATTAGGGTTTATGGACAAGATATCTGAGTTGCGCTCCTCGGCCGGGTATTCAATCGGATTGCCGTTAATGTCAAGGATTGAGCCGCTTTTTTCTACCTGTTGTGATTTTGATGGTGATGGTTGCCTGCCTTCGGAAAATAACCTCAGTATTTCAAACCGTGTTGCACCATCCCATCCAATCGTTGACGTGCCATTAAGGTAGGACGAATAAAATGCTCTGGCGTTCTGTAAATAATAGGCTTTGTCTCTCAAAGCGGGATTTCGTTCCTGCAATACGAGATAGGCCGACGTGTCAAAACCTGGGTAACTAATCATGCGGTAATCACTTTCAGGCAAATATATAGTTTGAGGATAGGTTTTTCAATGAGTGGGGGATTAGCCTTCATATCCTGGTATCCATCCCGTAACATCAATAGTTGCATTGGCACCTTTAACGAAATTGTAAAACGGATTCTTTTTGGCAATTAACGTTCCCAGCTTGGAAGCAATCAAGTCAAGATCGGTAATGTAACTGCGGCCTCCAAACTCAAGATATTCCTGTAATAAATTAAGGTGATAACACCTTTTGACATTTACCGCAACATCATCCTGTAGCCACCGGATAGCGGCCTCAACAATACCGGACTGATTATACCAACCTGGTTCCGGCTTGGCTTTACCAGTAACGCGGTCATGGTTCGATAACAGATATCCACCGTAACCCATTCGTCTGAAATACTCAGCGATGTTAGGCTTATTGGACTCCGGGAAACACATTGCTCCGCAGTAAACATGCGCCATAAGCATATCGTTTTGATATCCTTCAAGCGTGTCCGGCCGGAAACTGTACGTTAAAATATCCCTGTCGGACTCAACCTGGTCTTGCTCTTTTTCCAATGGATCATTTATCACATCACGCAGCCATGTTATAATCAGTCCGCCTTTTGATGCACGTCCTGAAGGTGTATTGATACCAAACGTGTCAGGGCTTCCAACAAACGTAGTCATGTCGGCAGGATACCACATGCCATCTCTGAACACGCGCTTATTGGTTTCGTTCTGTTTGAATTTGCGCGATAAATAAAACCGTCCATCCGTCGGGTTTTCCATCCATCCTACCTCGCTACCAAAACCATTCTTCCAGTAAAAGTCTCCACGAATGGCCTGATACTGTTTATTGGTTTGTAAGAATTGTATCTGTTCTTCGATTAAATCACGCCTAAGTACTTGGTTTGCAGGCGGTGGCGTAAATATATCAATATAGCACTGCGGATGCTGACGACGGAATAATGCCAATCCGTACCAATCTTTTGCCCTTCGGAACGCGGCAATTTTATTCTCAATAAACTGTCTCGCGCCATAATCTTTTCCGATATACATGGCCTGTTCCGGAGTGGGCTTCTCAATAACTGATTCTCCGTAGGGTCCAATGTAATCCTGCAATCCATCCTCCGCCCTGAAATAAATATCCACAAAGCCAGATTCGGTCTGTCCGTTTGCGTCACGTTTTTCAAAGTGTGATCGGTTGCAGAATTTCATGTAATTTTCACCGGCGGATGCCTCTGATATTTCATCGCAAGTGGTCGTTATTGCACCAATCCCATGTATTTTACTACCGGCACCAAGCGAAAGGCAGAACTTTACAACACCAACAACGTCATTAATATCGTTACGCTGCATTTTTCCACCTTCATCGCAATGGTAGGCTGAGAGAAATTTCCCATCATACTTCGCTTTGTCTGAACTGGTCGCAAAGTCCACCATGGAGTGAAGGCCAAACTCAACGTCGTCAAAGTCATCGAACATCATTGAGTTCTTGGGTGCAATGCCACCAGCAGCATCCCATACGGGCTTCCAGAATAGGGGTAAACGGATAAAGGGGTGCGCAAAATGCTCCTGGAACACGGTTGTAGCGTTCTCATCGCTCATTCCCTGAATACCAATTTTACAGGCCGATGTTCGGGTTACAAGTTCCGTAAAGACACACTCGATTCTTGACGTATCGCCAACACGACGGCTTTTTGGGAAATTGGCACCGAAAATAGTACGCTTGCCGGTGTCAACCATTTCGTAAACACCATATTCATTTTTTACTGGCAGTCCGGTTTTTTCGTCAATGTCCTTAAATGTAGTGGTCGTCAGTTCGCAATATTTCAAACCGATACTCCACCTCCTGTCGCGATCCCTATACTCCGGAAGGATATTATTGTTCAAATACCAAAAATTCAGAAAAAACCAGTAATGTCCGGGTATGTAAGTGTGCTTTCCGTTACAGAAAAAGTGCTTCCCGAATAACCTGTAATACCACATGGTTTTCAGCCATGCTATTTCAGTCTCGTATTTCTGTTGGTTTTCTTCCAGTTGCTCCCAGAAAAGTTCAATTACTTTAAGCTCTCGCCTCACCGGTGACAGCTCCCTGGCTTTGCCTTTCGGCTTTAACTCTGTCCGGATGGATCTTTCAAGTTCAATAAGTCCTTGCGGTATGACTTCACGTTGAAACTTCTGTTGTTCCGGTGGCAGTCCGTGTCCTTCAACAAATTCAAAGTCCGGAAAATCTTGTGGTTCTTCTAAACTAAAATGCCGGTACGTTCTCTGAATAAGGTCAAGCTGATCAATCTCAATAGGGAATAGGTTTGGATCGCCTTGATTCAGGTAAACAAATCGGTCTATGGCTTCGTATTTATACTTCATACCTTTGGCGGACGGCCTCTGCGCGGTTTGTTACCGTAATACGGATCGTTGATATTTAACTGCTTCTTCTCTATCGCCTCGGCCATATGTTCGGGGCGCAAATTCAACTTCATGCGCTCTGCCAGGACGTACAAAGCACTGCGGACGTTTATGGTTTCTTCGTCCGTAAAGATTTTACGTTCCAGCTCCTGTATCTGCTTCCTTGCCACTTCAGCATTGGCCATGGCTTCTTTCTTGCCCTTACTGTCTGCGGCGCCCATGGCCACCTGAAATTCTGAGAAGAATATCTCACGGTACATGACAAAGGCCGGGAGGTCTGCGATATTGAATTTGGTTACGAAGGCGACTATGGCCGCATTGTACTGGTCATTGTGGCCGATAATACAGTCCTCTACCCATTCATCGAACGTTCCCTGTGCGTTCTTCTTGAATCCGGCCAGTAGTGCTGCTTCATGCTTGCGTCGGTTAAAATCGTTCGGAAAGAGTTTTAACAGGTCCGCGTGAGGGTCATAGGTATAGATTGTGTAAGCAATCAGTTTGTCCTTATCCGGACACTCAAACCGAAACTCAGGGATATCGGCTTCCACCTTGGATGGTGTAGACGGATCGGTAGGGTTGTATAGATAGCTTGAAAATTTCGCCATGGCTTATCATTTAAAAAGAAAAGGGCGGTTCCGAAGAACCACCCAGATCACAAACCAGCAAAACAAGCATCGGTAAAAGTAATGCTTGAATGAAGGTTAATCAATTTGTATAAATTGCTTGTTTTGTGCATGTTGGTTATTCCATTACCGATAAGATATTGCTTCGTCTGGTGACAATCATATCGGCGTCTTTATTGAAAAATTTATTCCCCGGTTCGAGCCTTCTGTTACATCTCCACTTGAACATGATAATATCGTCCTTCTGAATCTCAGGATGGTCGTACATGTCTTCGAACAGGTACTCCACCGGATCCCCGATATAGCGGATAATCCCTATCCGGTCGTTGAACTGCTTGTTTTTAATCAAGTCAGGAACAATCATGCCGATCTTTTCAAGGCGTTTCATCCAGTCTTCTGATTCCACGAATAGTTCCGCCAGTACCCACCCGTTAAGCATCTTCACGTCGTCACCGGATTTCTTCAGGTAGATGTCGTCATACTTAACAAGGTAGTAGTCCTGATTCTCGCAGTTCAGCTTCATGCCCTTGCCCTCGGAGTTCATCAGCACCGATGAGTTTACCCATACGATATCGTTAGGCTTGAGTTCGCATTTCGTCTTCCAAAGCATTGAGCCGGGGATAGGAACTTCAATCAATGTCGTCTCGGAATACATCGCTTGCTTGCGCGCCTGTATGAGATACCGCTTGACTTCGGGTGGTACGTCCAGTTCTTCAACCGTCTCACGGTACACTTTGCGCTTACCGAAGATGAGTTTCCGTGGCACCGATATAACCTGGCATACGATAGGCTGAGTCTTAGTCTGGTCGTATGCCTTGCCGTCCTTGAGCGATATCGGAGCGTGTAGTTCCAACGTACCGTGACTGATCATGTCAGTCTTAACGGCTGGCTTTAACAATACAAGGTTGTTGGCCGGATGGTAGGATTGCAGTTCGGCCAGTGTCATTCGAAAATCACTTCAGCGTAAGACAATATGAGGTACTTGGCTGTGTGGCCGTCCTCTGTTTCTTCCTCGTATGGCATACCGCTACCGGCCTTAAAGCCGATGCGCTGCTTGACGTGAATGTTCTCCATACGGTTCCATGGAGTGCCGGTGCCTTTCTTGGCCACTACACCAAAGCGGGTAGGATGTGATTTTTTTAGTGCTACTTCCGGGATGATAATTCCACCGGCTGATTTTTCTTCGGTGAGTTCTGGCAGTACCATTACTTTTTCACCAAGGAGGACTTTCATTCGCATACAGATACAGATTGAGATGTTGATGAAACATGAACAACTAATCTTCCGGTAGGACTGGCCTTCCACTTGATAGAACCTAATTCCCACACAAAGTCACCACGTTCTGTAATGGTTTCAGGTTTCACTTCTTCGAACCAGTCCGGGTACTTCAACATATCAACTTCATACAAAGCTGATTCACCTATTTCAAAAACAGGCCATTTAAAGACGCCACAATCGCGAACCTGTTCAAGAATTGTTCCTGCCTTAACGTGCATGAATGGAGATACCCAATCTTTCAGTAATCTGTATTTTTTCATTGCCTTGCTGTTTTATAGCCGCAATATAATACGAAATATTGGAATATCAGATATTGTTAGCAAAATTAATTTGGTAAATCTTATATTGTGTGGTATATTGCACACTCAAAACAAGCAGATATGGTTACGATTAAGGTTACTTTTGAAAACGGCGAAGGGTGCGCTGAGTTCATTAAGATGTTAGGTGCAGACGTGACGGTTGAGTGTACGGTATGCAAGGCCAACCTGAAACCAAACACCACTCAGGCCGACATAGACGGCGCCATTCGTAAAGAAAGACTCAGAAACTTTACACAAGCGGCATTTGAGGAAGAACCGGTGGAAGAAGCCCCGATCCCGCTTGAGTTCGTGCAGCCACAAGCGCCTGTAGTGAATAAGGCCACCAAGTCTGACAGGGAAGTAGCCGCCAGTCAATATCTGCGTGACAAGAAACTGCGAGAGAAACTGGAGAAGATTAAAATGAACGATCCATCGCCAATCAAGGAACCGAAATTACACCGCGACTTACTTTAAACCATAACCCATATGACAAACCAGGAAATTAAAGAAAAAGCCTTCAACGCACTGCGTGAGATAGCTGTGAGAGCCGACACATCGGTACGTGCCATACAGGAACTGGCCACCAAGACATTGTATGACGACGTTAAATTCTTACAAAGCGTCAATGACCTGCGCAATCAGGAGATACAGCGCGAACAGTTAAAGCTGATGAAGCTCCAGACTGAGAACGAGATCATGCAAGGACAGTGCCTTCGGTTCAAGCTCAAACGCATGATCTGGATAAGAACTAAATTAGGTATCATCAAAAAAGAACAATCACAATGAACGTAAAAGCAGAATTTGAGAAATTACAGGCCATTGCCGACTCCGGAAAGTTCAGTTATAAAGGTATCGTGTTTAATACCGTTGACAGACTCGACAAGGACAACGAGCAGCTTAAAGGAAGGCCGCTGATGCGCTTAACCGGTGTGGACTCACATGGCACAGAAATTCGCGTCTGGTCACATGATGTAACTGCTGTGGCTAAGACAGTGCATGAGGAAATTGCAGAAATGGTTGCTGAAGTAGGAGTACCAGAAGAAACTGTCCGTAAAGGAAAGAAGAAGAAGTCTGTTCCTCATAGCTGACAAGGGTGGTAACCTTGGGAAAGCGGTGGTTTACACCGCTTTTTTTATGGCTTGTTCAATCTGGTCTTTATTCTCCATGACATAAAGCATCGCCTCTGTCATCATTTTTACCGTAACATCAAAGTCATGGCAGACTCCGAATTTCCTTGCGATACTTACTGAGCGTGAGGTAAGCTCATCCCTTGTCACATCTGCGATATGCTGCCGTTCCACTATCGACTCGTCAAATCCTTCACGCTTGACAAGGCTGTAGCTCGGATGAATACCCGACACCACCAGTTCTATCCCGACTTGTTGCGGTCCCTGGCATTCATCGAACAGGTTTTCGAACACCTCACGCTTCGATACGATACGATTTGATGCGTCAACGATACTGTGCTGCTGCAAGCGGAGCGAGAAACTACCCCACAAATCACGGGATAACTGAGAACTTTTAAATAGCATCTTGTTTATGGATTAAAAATTCATACAACTGTTCGGTAGTCTTAACGTCTTTCAGTTCATAGTCCATCTCACTGAGCATCGGGTTCCATGTTCCTGCCATCATTTTATAGTACCAGTGGTGGATATATCCGCAGCGGCAAAGCGCCCTATCAAGCTCATCAATAGCTTCGGGCGTGGGATCTTGTAAAACAGAAATAAAATTGCCCTTAGTGATCTGCATAATGCAAATATAAGGGCAATATATGAAATTCCAATAATTATTTTGCTAACACTATGATATCATCGAAAGTGCTTGTACTGCCAATACTTTAGCCTCAACCCTGAAAGCCATGAATTCAACCATTTCGGTTTCATGGGCCGGGGTATCGTTGCCGTTGTGGATGATCGCTAATTCATCGTCAGATGAATACTTGCTTCGGATAATGGCTGAAACGATTTCGCCTTTGGTTGGCTGGTCTGATACCTTCACCTGGTCGTATTCAAAGGCTGTCTTTTCAGGTTGCCCCGGCATCACGGGAACATTTACAACCTGTTCGTTGAAGTTGATCAATCCACCGCCCTGAAGTTTCACGGCGAGAGGTAATTTATTGTCTGATTGTGTTTTCATTATGCTGCTATTTTAAGTTCAAATAATGGTAAATACTTATTCCATAAAATCTTGCTGTCGGACACTTTAACCCATCCGTAATAACTCATGATCACAGACCGCTTGTTCCTGATCCGGTCAATCATGGCAACCCTCTTTTTGAATGCTTTTGCGATTGACTTTCTCATGTATGTCTTGCAATGATCGAATTTGAAGCCGAGAAAATCAACCCGTCGTTTGCGGACAGGAAATACCTGATAATTCTTTTTGAGAAAAAGCCTGAGTTTGCTTTCAAGGTAATACTCGATCTTGACCAACAAATACTGCAAATAATCTTTATCCTGATGAAGAATAACCATGTCGTCACAGTAGCGAAAGAAATTTTTGATCTTCATTTTTTCCTTTAACCAATGATCTGCATAGGCTAAGTAAAGGTTTCCGAAATACTGAGACAGGTAATTTCCGATAGGAATTCCTTTTACTGAATCTATGATTTCATCCAAAAGCCAAAGACAATCCTTGCATTTGATTTTCTTGCGAATGATCTGTTTCAGAATCGCATTGTTGACAGAAGGGTAAAATTTCCTTACGTCGATTTTGAGACAAAACATTTTCCTGCTGTTACGCAAAACGTTTTCTACTCTCACCTTACAGGAATGAACCCCCCGGCCTTTGATCGACTGATACGTGTCACGAATGAGAATTTTCTTCCAAATCGGTTCTAAGATTTGCAGGATTGCATGATGCAGGATTCTGTCAGGGAAATAGGGGAGTTTTGAGATTTCACGTTCTTTCCCTCTTTCGATTTTTTTATAAGTTTTGTACGCTGAGTTTTTGAATGTTTTTTGTAATAACATTCGTTGCAATCTTTGTAAATAGTAATCCTCATGCCGATCAACTTGCTTCACTTCGCTATAATGGGTCTTCTTCCTGCGGGCTTTCTGATGCGCAAGTTTCAGATTATTATAGTCTGCGATCTTTTCAAATAAATTACCTACTCTTTTCATTTACTCCTTCTTAATTTGTCCAGAACCTTCGGTTGCCCTACCAGCACTTTAACGGACGTCCATATATTTTGCCAAGAGGCAAGGATATTTAACGCATTCAAGAAGTACAACTGAGTGCCAATGTTCTGATTCGCATTGCCGGAATCGTTATTCAGATTCCAATTGAAAGCCCCGGCATTCGTACCATTGTTCGCATTGCCGCCGAAAAACGCCACTCTTCGCTAAATACCCTATATTTTAAAGAACAAAAAAATACGCTTCGCATAATGTGCGGCAAGTGCCGCAATTTCTTATTAGAAGGACAACCGAGCGCCAATGCTCCGATCCGCAGCGCCGGAAACGTCAGCCAGATACCAATTGAAAGCCCCGGCACTCGTCCCACCGTACGCAGCGCCGCCGAAAAACGCCACCCTCCAACCCGAAGCCTGATAATAGTAGTCCGATGGGTAAGTAGAGGACGAACCTCCAACCGATGCAGGGAGTATAACCCTTGAAGAGTTTACAAGGGTTTTCTGCCAACCGTCAGAAGCGGCAAGGGTTACGCCAAGATAGTCGTAACCTTCGCTTGTATTATCAGCCCAAACTGCTGAATTGTTACTTACATAAGGGATATTATTGTTAATGTTGATACCGTCAACGATCTTGTAAATATGTCCCCAAAAGTTTGAAATTCCCCTGTACTTTGAATATCCTGTTGCTGCGACCGTTGCACTTGATGTACTTGCGGCGGCGGCATTCTGCCCGGTTGCATTGCCTATGCTGTTGCCTAATCCCGTGGCCACAATTGGGTAATAATTGTTATATGCAGCCCAATCAGAGACATTAGTAATGCCCGAAATGATTAACTGAGAATTAAGCGTACCGTATTCGACAATGAAAAGTATCTGAATGGCGTTCACTAAATCGTAATCCATTTGCCGCCATCCGATTCCCCTTTTAGCTGCCATAAGCCTGCCATTTGCCCTGGTAAAGTTTGTGACGGGCCTGAAGCCAGACACACTTGAAAGCTTATCATTAGTGGGAGTAATTGAAACCCCGGCCTTATAATCCCTGTATGCACTATCAGTAGTGGCATCCCATAATACAGCTTCATACGCCCCTATGTAACGGTAATCCTTGTACGCCCCATCTTTGATAAATGCTGGATGCCGGGTGTAACCTGGTATGCTGTCAAGAGAGATGTTCCAAATATGGTAATTCCCGTTTTTTTGGTACTGGTAATAAAACTTGGGAATCTGTACCATTACCTGTCCGTCTGCCCCGGTAAGTGTTGAAGCTGCCCCGTTTTCCTTGTACGCCCAATCCGTTGCACTCAGGTAGTATTGAACCGCCCCGGCATCAGATAGAACACAGCCGCGCATTTTACTCTGAACAGGTAAAAGCAAGTCACCGGGAGAAGCACCCAACGTTTGACCGGCCAATGTTCCCTGTCTGACATAGGTATCAGTTACCTCATTCCATGCAAGGCCCTGAAAGTTGGTGTTACTTGAAGCTGAAAGGTTGATCCAGGAAGTGCCGTTGTAGTAATTTAACGTGTGATCTGTCTTGGCATAGAGCATGCCCTCCTTCGGTGATGATGGGGCCGACGCAGATGGAATTAATTTGATGGTGTCTGTTGATATTTTAGGGATTATTGCTGTTCCCGTAAAAGTCGGTGATGCAATCGGAGCAAATTTTGCATTTGCCTGAGTCTTAGAATATGGAATAGTTTTATAATCAGTCTGTGCTGATACGTAAAATGAAAGTATAGCGAATATTAGGATAAGATACTTTTTCATAATTAAATAGTTTTAAGGATTGTAAAATTTCCGTCCGATCTGGTAATTGCAATAGCTCCTAAAACACTGCCCGCCTGTGCTGTAAATGAATACACAGAATCTGCTGAAGCTGTAGCTCCCAATATTGTTCCGGCAAAAATACTGTCTGTAATGACTGTTACCGATTTAGCCCCGGATGGTATTGTAGTGCTCGTTGCATAAGTAGCCATAGATGGCGTATCAGTAGATGTTGGCGCTGGAATAATTGTAACATGTTGTTTTAATGCCAAAAGCATTGTCGTTATGTCAGAATATGTCGTCGCCCCAATAGGATCACCATTCAATAAAACTATTTGCGAGAAAAACACTTCCTTATTGAACGAAAATTCGTCAATATTGTCAAATCTCCATCCTGTCCCGGTGACATCCATTCTTACCCACGGTGCGTTTATGTATCTCGTGCCAGTTATGGTTGTATTATTTGACGCCAGAAAATCTATCTGCACCCTGCTATTAACAGTGTCTATGGTTAAATTAACTTTATTCATTGCTTTGAATTTTAAACAAAGATAATGGGAGTGAAATGGAAAATCAACGGCTACCGAATGACCCTTGCGCTGCGTTTCTTTTTCAAAGGCGTTTTTTCAGCATTGGATATTCGTGTCATTAGTTTGTCAACTGTTCCGGCACCTGGATACCCATACATGGTAGCTAATACTAAATGAACGCTTCTTGCAGCATTCCAAGCATCGTATTCTGATTTAGAAAGAGATTCACCTGCCATTACTTTTTTACCAATGTTATACAAACTTCCACCTGCGGCAGTTACTGTTTGTAACATTGTTTGAGCTGCCATAGTGTACTGCAATAAGGCATCAAAAACCTTCGCTGCGTCGGTATATCCATTTGTCTCAACAGGCCTAACGTAAAATGCTGCAAGTGCATAATTGTTTAAGTCTTTCAGCCACTCAGGTTTCTTATTGGCAGGATGTGTGGAATTTATAATAGAAAGTGCAGTTATTTGTGTTGCCCTATTTATATTACCCCAGGTGCCAAGTGATAATTGCATCATGCTTGCTGCCGGGATAGCATACCAAAATGCCGGGTCTTTTAATTTGGATATTCCCTTGAGTGCATTATCCTTTAATTTATTGGCTGTTTCTTTATCCCATAAATCAACAATCTGGGCAGCAATATAAGACAGTCCGGCCATTTGAACTACACCTATAGATGCAAAGGCTGTTTGTGAAGCAAGGAATGATCCTATTTTTTTTGTTGCCTCAGCTCTTCCCTCATTGGTTCCAAGCGTTAAGTTTTTCACTTGTTTTATAAAACGCAAACTTTCTCTTATTTGCCATGTCTGCATGTAGTTAATCATAATGTCACCGGCACCACCATCCTGTGCCTTTTTGACAATCTTTTCCATGGATGGGAACGTGTCATATGCCATCCACTTTGCTTCTGCTGATGCTTTTGCAAATTGATCCATGTTGGCACTCTTATACTCTGGATCGGTAAGCCACTTGTTTGTGTCAAACTCTTTCCCGGTAAACTCCAGGAACGCATGATTGAACTCGTTCAGGAATATCCTTTTTTGCGTTGCTCTATCGTTAAATGACAACACATATAATCCTTTCTTTGTTGCGTTATTTGAGTCGCTATACTCAGAATAATATCGTTCTGCTTCCCTAAACCCGGATTCATTATGAAGAACCTCAAGTGTTTTATTTTCCTCTTTGTCGAGTTTCAACATCGTATCTGCGTAGTCTTTCCATTGGGATACAGGCAACTGTCCAAGTGCAGTGAACTGGTTCCCTGCGGTATCTTTTATCAACCTCGTTGGATCAAGTAACGATACGCGTCCCATTTTAGCTCCCGTAGTTAACGCCTTAATCAATATACGGTTTCCTACACCCCTGTTTATTTTCGTGGCATATACATTTGTAAATCTGGTTCGCAGTCCTTCTGCGAGTTCAGATACAACTTGAACCTCTGGTATTGATAATGATTTCTTTGGAGCCTCGCCCGGAACACCGCTAACCTCTGTTTTGTTTTTTAGTGTGTTCAATGCCCTTACTGTATTGTAAAGAGGGTCAGCCATGTAATAATTTAACAGATTGGTAAGCGTATATTGCCTAAACTTATCTGTGGCACCCATTTTAGATATGTGATAATCAAATGTACGCTCGTTTACATTTCCTGATTTTGTATGAGGTGCAGTTCTGTCAAGCAGCGCAGAGTCTATGAATTGTTGAGCGTTCATAGCATCATCAACAGGCTTGTCGAAAATAAAGAATGGATCATAAAAACGTAAAGGTGTAAATGGGATATTCCTTTTTGTAGCATTTACCTTTTGTTCGTGTTGTTGTGCATCGTATCCCTTTTGTAAATCCCTTAAAAATTGAAATAAATTTTTAGACAACAGGTGTGATACATCTTTATAAACCTCCTCATCTGTTTTTTCAAGTTTAAGTATAATGTCCTTCCCTCCATTCCTATTTCGTAAATTCTGATAAGCCTGCCTGTCTAATTTCCTTGTCTCAGCATCATACCCTTTGCTGTTTTGAGCATCCGCAATATATCTTTTACCCCAATCCGATTCCGCTATATCCCAATAACTCAAGACCTGTTCCTTTGTCAGGCCGGTAGCCTGCATGATGCTTTGAAGTTTGGCCTCTGGAATATTGGCCTGCCATGTCATCATTACCCTCAGTGCATTGACCTCCCTGTCTGCAAGTTCTTTTGATTTATTGGTTTTAAATTCAGACCTAAAGGTTTTGGCAAACGGTGAAGATGTAAGTGCTGTGTGAAATAACACGTCTCGTTTTTTGTTTAACATCTCAATGGATGTTAAAAGTGCATTGTTGAAAATTTCAAATACCGGATGTGAGTGCTTTCCGGCAATGCCATATTTTTCATCAATGTCGGTCATGTCTTTTTTACGGGAAAGGTCTTTAAGCAATTCACCTTTGTTTTCTTCATTCAATAACCTGTCTCGGACATATTTTGATTTTTCTGCCGCAGCCCTTATCACATTTATAAAATCCACGTCGATAATACTTGCACGTTTTAACACGTCAATAGACGAAGCTATGTCAATAAGTTTGCGCGGCATATTGCCATAAGTCAACTGCTCGACAACTTTAACATAAGTATCCAACTCTCCAAGCGAAAGATTGTCAATGGATTTATCATTTGAATTTTTACGGAGCCACGCAATGACTTCTCTTTGTTCTGGTGTGAAATTTTCCCAGTCAACAAACTTCCAATTATCTTTCGCCTGGTATTTGCTTATGTATTTAAAGTATTGCTCCGACTGTTGCAGTAACTTTTCTGTCATTCCCTCAATACCCACCTCGTTCAGTTTGGTAAATAGTCCCTGGACACTTTCACCATAGACGGCATCTTGATAATTTTTAGCTAAGTCGCTGTATTTATCAATTACATTTCCATTCTTGTCGTAAAATTTACCATCAGAATACGTAATATCTTCCTGTGCCATCAATCTGTCGATCTTATTTTTGACCAGCGACAGGTTCTTTTTTAATTGGATTACATCATCTATGCTGCTTATATTGGCTGGATCTATCTTAATCAAGTCTTCAACACTTCCAATCAATCCGTCCATGGAGTCCGCACTAATCATCCGTTCAACACCTGAATCGGAAAAAATTTTGTCCATTTCATTGCGGTAATCATCGAAGAACTTTTGAACATTCTCGACATTTGATACTTTTTTACGGGTTAATTCTTCCGCTATTGTCCTTAAATCAGAAAGCATCTGATCTGGCATGTCAGCAAACTTATCTTTAGGAATTGCCTGTAATTCTTTAGCCCATCCCAGATAACCTTTTCCTGTTCCTTTTGAAAATTCATTCTTTTTTATAAGCCTACCAATCTCCTTCTGTAATTCTGCTATTTCATTGGCAGTTTCCTTAAACGCTATGTCTGTTGTGGCTTTTTCTATGTAATTCAAGGCTTTTTCAAGATCGCGATACGATGTGGCGTTGTTTACTCTGCGAAGTAAGGTTTTTGTTTTCTGTCCGGTTAGTTTTTTTATCACATCGGAGTTGTCTTCAATGGTGCTTGAAATTTGAGACCTTACATCATCTATTGTTTCCAGTTCGCTTCGCAATGAACCTGCATTGTTTTTAAGTCCTGTTACTTCCTTGCTGCGGGACTCAGCTCCTTTTTCAAACGCTTCTGTCTTTGTCTTTCCTTTGATTTTTTGTTCAGCCTGGAATAATTTGTCTTTTAAGTTACGATAGTCCTGTTTCAGTTTATTCCTTATACCAACAGTTTCCTCAATGTCTTTTTGTACTTTTTTAGAATCAAATTCCTTCCATTGCGGTAGTCCATTGAACTTTGATATGAGCTTGCTTGTTTCTTCTTGTGGTAAATTTTGTTCTTTGCACAACCTTTTAATCTCGGCCACACCTTTAGATACAGCTTCTGCAACAGAGCCTCCAAGTCTCACGGCTTCTGACGCGACCCAAACACCGCCTTTCATAATTTGAGCCTGATATGGTAAGAATGCCACCATTGTCATATTGTTGACGGCATCATATCCTTGCTTTTTTATTCTTGCTGCAAGTTCATCGGCCTTGTCTTTTATGGATTTCTTTGTGACTTCTTCCGGTGTCGGAATACGCTTCCGTTCTTCGGCCATCTGTTTCCTGATAGGCTCAGACAGTTTATTCATCTCCTGCATGGTGATTTCACGACGGGCAAAACGCTCCTGGATGGCGTTCATTTGCTCGTCAAGGGACGGAACTTTTACTGGTTCTGGTTCGTGTTTGGCTGCGGCGGGTTCTGAGATGGTAGGCTCGGTGATGAGTTCGTCTGCTTGTTTGATTGCCTCAACGAGTCCAGCTTCATCTGCGCTTTCTGCTTTGCGTTCAATATCCGCTGTAACGCTTTCAAGTTCGTTAACGTCCTTGTCTGTAATTCGTTTGATTGTTCCATCGCTTACCTGTGTTTTTATTTCTTCGTAAATTGGTTTAAATTCAGGTATTCCAGCCATATCCGGGAAAAGATCAGTTCCATCTTTAACGCCTTTGCGTGTTTCAATTCTTTTCTTTACACATTCGATAAACTGCTCACCTTTTGGTGTTATGGAATATTCTCCATCGCCAAAAGAAGATACATAACCTTTTTTATCTAATGACTTAAATAATTTTTCCTTTATTTTGTCCTTAATGGTTATTACCTCTGTTCCATTTTCGGAACTTATAGATTTTAAATCCATGTCCTTTACGGTAGAATACAACATCGACGCCTCCATTGGCTTCATGTCTGTATTAAGTCCACTCACTACATCTTCTACCGCTTTAACTTGACTTATACTTACCTCTTTATGTGGCTCAATTATCTTACCTCTATTTCCTTCAGTGGGAGTGACTGGTTTTTCGGCAACAACCGATGGTTCTTCCTTTGGTACTTCGATCGGGTTTACGGATTCAGCCTTAGTCTCTGTGATAGGTGCCTGCATCTCTACAGGCACCTTTTCTTCGGATATAGGCTCACTTACTTGCAGCCGCCCTTTTTCTTCTTGCCCATTTTCGATAGGTATTTCTGGTTTGACTTCCGAAGGCTTAACCGCTGAGGGCGGGGTAATAGCATCTTCAACTGCCTTGACAAGTTCAGGGTTACTCCCGTCTGCCTTGGCCTTGTGATAGGCTTCGGATATTGATTGATTTGTGGTTTTTATTTCTTTAACCCACGGTTCGTTGTAATCAGAAAGTTGATTTTTAGTTATCTCGATACCGATTTTAGGGGCAATTTCATCGTTTATCTTTTGAATTATTTCTTCCGTTGTTAAATCTTTTGACTTCCCGCTATCAAATATTTCATTTTCAATATCATCCCATATCTTTTTAATTTGAGGTATTGTTCCTTTGTTTGTTTTTAACCTATCGAAATATATTTCTCCTTCGGGAATTATCCTTTTTGCAGAAACAACATCTCCATTAGGCAATACAACTCTGATTTCTTTCGTACCACCCCTCCACAACATCGCAATATCTTCTATTGAAAATATTGAATTGTCAGGATGAGTATGTATAATAATAGACGGTTTTTCTGGTTCCCAATTTACTCCTGCATTGGGAGATATGATGCCCTTATCTGATTCTAATTGGGTACTTATAATATTTCCTTTTTCATCAGTTACAACTGCCCACTCACTTTGCCTTCCATTATTGGCAATTCTATCTAATTTCTCAATAGATTTAGGGTTCTCTTTACCTATTTCGTCAAGTTTATTCTGCACTTCCCCCCCCGCCTGCCGGACGGGTTCGGGGGTAGGCTCAACCGGCACATCCGCAGGCTTGTCCTCCGCTGCGGTCGGAGTTTGTTTTACTGTGGTAACTATTTTATTAAATTCCTGTACGGCCTTGGTTTCGTTCTGGTTTCTTTCCAGTGGCTCTTTATCTTTTGCTTCATTGACTTCATTGAGATCAATACCTGCGGACTTGGATTGTTCCACAACCTCTGCCTTTTGCTGAAGTGTTAATTCTGCTGATTCGTTGTTTAATTTTGCGTCTTTAATGACTGAATATGCACGTATCGCTTCTGAATTAGCTTCTTCCATTGTGGCATAATCGACAGATGTAACCACCTCTCCTTTGTTATTGTTGGTCGTTACATTGAATTTTTCTCCAACAGGAGTAATAACAACGCCATCAATCGCAGGAATAACACTCGGCCTTATACCCTCAGTAGCCCATGCAATCTTAATTTTTGCACTTTGAGGTACTTGTGGATCTTTTAAAAACGTTTCAGGCGTTTCAATCCATTTTGTTTCAGCGCCCTCACCCATAGACCTGAGTTCTTCGGGTGTAAATTCTATCTTAAACTCTCCTTTATTGGCCTTGTCAGACGTGAAATTATTTGATTTTATAAATTTCCCGGCCGCATGGATTCCTTTTAGTCCACCAAGAGTTGCGAACGACATGATCCAGTCTTCGTTCGTAATATCCTTCCATTTTTTCCCTTCAAGCATAGCACCACCAGTAACAAAGGCCACATTTTCTACACCAAATCCTGTTGTGTTAATGGCTGCCTTTGCCGCCTTCTCAGTAAGACCTGAAAATGCTTTCGTTGCGGCCTTACTTGCCATCGCAGTGCCATACCCTATACCACCCACAATGCCACCAAGTATAGATCCCTTACCAAACGCTTTTGCTGTTTGGCCCCAGTCCACATCGTTAGGGTCGGCGCCATCTCCAATTTGCGTCAATACATCTCTTGCCGCATCATACGCGCCTAATGCGCCAGCCCCTTGTGCAGCCGACTGTGACAGTACGGACATCGGATGAGTGACAATATTCTTAGCCGTCTGTTTGATGAACTCCTTTGCTGCGGTCTCTGTCATGCCTTCTTTTACTGCAACGGATACCGCTTTTTTTACAGCGGATTTTGCAAGCATGCCTACACCAGCTTTAGCAACACCTCCACCAATAGACCCGCCAGGTCCGAATGACGGCAAGTCAATTACCAGTGACGTGAACATGGATGCAACTTTCTCCGGTGTGCTGGGCTGGTAGTCGGTAATGTCAGTAGTCATTATAGGGCGTCCCTCTTTGGCTTTATAAGCCATTCCTATCAATGAATTATTTAACCCATCAGCTAATATGTAATCAAATGAAGATTCTGCTGCCTTTTTATCCCAATCCATGAACGGTTTTGACGTTCCTTCTTCAATGTTTTGCAGTTTTATTTCTGCAATGTTCGGCGGATTGTCAACTACTGATGCTGGACTTTGAGTAGATGAAGGTACGACGGGTGACTCCACTACGGCCTCGCCAGATAAGGATGATCGTGAAGGACTCTGGCTTTCGAATGGTTGTAACGTTACATCGCCAGAACCGGTAGGTTCTTTTTTTTTTAATGTCCAGTTGGATTCGAACTCATTATATCCACCAACGTCCAGTTTGTTTTGAGTAGCAAAGTCGTGAAAACTTTTCCTGTTTTCCGGCTTCTCCATTCCGGTTTTAAATGACTGGTAATCGCCAATATCCAATTTATTGGACACCGCAAAATCATATAACGACTTTAAGTTTTTTTCGTCCATTATTTCGGCCTCCATGTTTTGTTCGGCGTGGTGGAAACTGGTTGCTGTTTAGTTGGCGGTTCTACTGTTGCTCCGAACTCTCCGGACTCAGGAGAATCCCATCCATCCAGTCCTGTTTTTCTGCCTTTCAAGTCAGTCATAACGGATCTTGCCACTGTGGGAACCGTAACATTGATAGAAGGACTGCCTGCCGGATCGCCTTTTGGTTTTCCTTGAACAGTCATCCACGCCTGTCCATTACCGGAATGAATCTGTATAACATCGGCATTTTCTAAGTTTAAGTCAGTATAATTCCCATCAGCACCCTTAACTTTTAACGTGCCAGTCCATTTCGGCTTGCGTGACAATCCGGAAAGATCCCAAACGTACCCATCGGCATCAGCATCCCTTGGTATTAATTTTATTCCCTTGAAATTACCACCTTGTCCACCTCCGTTATTTATTGTTGTATGTGGTTGTGCTACATTTCCACCCCACGTCTTGTCGTCCTTTCTGAACTTTTCAGCATAGTCCAGTGCTGCTTTACGTGCCAACGTTTCACCACCTCCGGTTTGTGACATCCAGAAGTTGCGCCATTTTTGGTTGTAATCAAATAAACTTGTAGCCGTTGGGATAGGATTAAGTTTTTCAGTATTGTACCGTTCCATTCCTTCCTTCAGTACACCTCTGTCTGTTTTGGCTCCTTTAAGCGCCGCATCAAGGTCTCCACTCATGGATTTCCAGTCGTAAGGTTTGGAACCGACGTAATTATTATACACTGACCGGGCAATAGGAATATCATTGATGCTTTGTGCGCCTTTTGTTTTTGTGTCAAGGTCTTTTACGAACTGCTTGTATTCTTCCTCAGTAATCGTTCCGGCACGTAAGTCCTGTGTCGCCGCCTGCAACGTCTCATTATAATCCTTCGAAAGTCCTTTGAGCGCCGTTACCTGGCCGATAAGTTTCTTGTATGCCTGATTCTGCTGTAATGTCTGATCGGCGTTAAGGTTCAGGCGGTTTAGTCCAGTTTGATTCTTGTAAAGTCCTTTTGCGTACTGGATATAATCGTTAATGGCTTTGTTGGCAAGGTTCTGGTGAGTGGCGTCAATATCATCCGTTTTCAGGTCGGCCATAGTCTTGGCCACCTGTTCGGCCTGTAACCGCTGAAGGGTTCCTTTTGGATCTTGGAACGCGGCAATGGTATTGATAAAATTCTCAGTACCCTGTGGATCGGATACCGGCTCCGGTGCTGTGAACGGATCGTACTGCCGTTGGAAGGTTATGTTTCGGTTCATGTGTTATTCATCAACATTATAATGCCGGTTGTCCGGTGTACTGAAATTAGAGCTACCCATCCCGTAATCTTGTCGTTGTGAATTAAAGTCGATTGGTGCTTGTCCCTTCCCACTCAGCAGCGCGATGATCTTCGCCCAATTCCCATCCAGGAATTTCCCGGCCGTACCGGTGAGTGAGGTCATAAAGTCGTTCTGTAATGAGTTTTTATTCATCTCATTCTGTCCTTGCAGTAGTCCAATGTCCGTTTTATTCCCAAGGACATTCGCCTCCATTGCCGCCATCGGCCCACCCAGATACCTTGCATACGCGTCCATGTTGGCATTTCTGGCCTGTTCGTTTGCCATGTCAAGGTTGCGAAGTTGGCTGTTCTGTGCGGCACTCTGTTTGGTAAGGAAGTCAACTACGCCGCCACCGCTTAACCAGTCCTGTGCCTCACCTAATGTCGTTGGAAGTTGATTGTTTATGTCGGCCTTCATCGTCTCGTAACCAGCAAGTCCGCGGGAGGCTTGTTCGGCATATATGTTTTTGGCCTGTTGTGCCGCTGCACTTACTTTCTGCTGCTGCTTGATTGCCTCAAGGTTGGCATTGTTCTCGTCGTGGGACTTGTTGGAATTTAACAACCCCAGAACCGTGTTCGCTATGCCTAAAATTTCGCCTACCATGATTAATATTGTTTGCCCGTTAAAATATGTGTGTAGTATTCCTGAAATATCTCGTCAGCATCGAACTGATACCCGTGAAATACGTTCAAAGCCTTGATGTAGTCCCGGTCGAAAATGGCCTTATCGGTAACCGTGAATGCCTTGTCGCGCTTTACCCACTCATTCTCAGCATAGGCTTGCACGACGGCCCTTGCCATTCTCGGAATATAGGTAACACCGTCCATGCTGACTCCGGTAGGAGTGTAGTTCAGTGTCACTTCGGCGACACTTATCGGAGCGTCGATGATCACGCGCCTGTTCTCGGTATCCAGTGAGTAATATGCTTTGAACGTGGACTGCGTTACCGGATACACCACCGTATCGCGGGTTGATACACCGCAGTCGTCCGTGGACAATACCGGCATATCTGACCTTGGAGTGAACGCAAAGAACCGGCCATCGTGAACGATACCGATACTGACGAACTTTAAGAAATCGTTGGGCAGTACAACCACGCGCATCTCAGTCTGAATAGGCAATATAACCGGTTTAGTCGCCGGTAGGCTTTGCAGCCTGAGTCCTTCGTAGCCTTTAATGGCGAAATTGAGCAGTCGCATGAATTGGCCAGGGTCAGATGAATCTCCCCAAGCCAACATTATGTCGTCAACAATTTGTTTGAATGAAACCCATCCCGATACGTTCATAATGCCACTCCCGTTACTTCAACACTTAATAATTTATGCTCCGTCGTTTCTTCACCTTGCAGCTTCACTGAAAGACTCTGGCCTTGCAGGTCGTCACCGTCAACCAGGTCACTGATCGCCGGAGTGAGGCTTCTCGTAGTCATGTTCTTTCCGAACTCGGCCACGAACTTCCCGTTTACTGAGGTAAATGCACCGGCTTTCAGAAGCGACATCATCCCGATAGGGTTGTTGTCTGTTGCAGGTATCGAAATATCCCCGGCCACCGGTGCGGAGAACTTTTTACTGCTACCAACAAATATAGTCAACCACCGTTTGAATATCAACAGGAGCTTATTCAGCACAACGGTCACCCAGTAAGGGTATTGTACGCCGTAGAAATTAGACCTTGGCGCGGTATTTGAGTTGTGAACCCAAAGCTCATTACCACTGAAGGACGTAATGACTTTCTTGCTGAAACCGTATTCGTCCGGCATGAAGTCAAAAAATGCCACGAACCCGTCCTGTTTACTGCCACCGGTATCACGGAAGGCCAGTGTAAAGGAGTTGGATGCCGTTGTCTTATCGGTGAATGTCCAGATCACTAAACTGTTCTCCTGATCAAAGGATGCGATCACGTCCACGTTGTCCGCACTGCCAAAGGCTGTACATGCTTCGTGCATGAACGAGTTGATGTTATAATCCACGCACAAGTTCTGGATACCGTTACCATCATCCCGGCAGATAGCGTGAGAATTAAAGTCGAAGAAATATGCCCGTGTCTCGTTCTTAACCACCGATCCCGGATGAACCGTACCAAAGTCTGAGTCGTGGACAATAAGCGTTCCAAGGACGTCCTTCGTTGAGGACAGTATCTCTTTGGACTCCGAACTGGGCTGTGTCACACCGGCCCTGCCGATATATAACGACGACTGTTTTGAGGTTTGTAAAATCTTTAACGTGAACCCAACCTCCTCGATATGGTTGATCGGGCCGTACTTCTCGGCTAACGTAACGGAGTCAGAGCTGTCAACGTGAGAGAGGTTGTTAATTCTGGTGTCCTGTATGAACAGGCCGGAGTAAAGGAGTTTGGATACATATTTCGTTCTGCGAGCATCCCGAAACTCAATATTGTATAAGCCAATATTAATGGCGTCACTATTATAAAAATCAGAATACGAGTTTCTTTCTACCGGGAAACAGTTGTGCATCTGACGATACCCAACATAAGCATCCCCGTATGTAAATGTGCCTCTTGCTGAAACTTGTTGCGTTTGATCTCTGTTCCATGAGTTTGTTACGGGTGCATTTGTTTCACTTGTAGCAGGGGTGCATTGAAAAGAATGGAACCTGTTATCCGTATGAGGATTGAGTATGGGTAGTGGGGGGCCAAAATCATAGTACACTAACCGTTCTGTGTTGTTATTAGGGCGGTAAATCTCTACAATAGTATTGTCTTTTGATATCCCCAGTCCTGAAAAATTGATCTTGCCTATAATAAATGTGGCTGTGTTAATGGATCGAATTTTGTTTCCGTTTCCATCTCTTATAAAATTATCGGTTTCCAAACTCGTGTCTTGTTGGTATCCAGTAGCTCCGTCTGGCCAAAAAACTCCAAGAATTTCAGTGTCTATTGAAAATGGGAACGTTTTATAGTCGCTCCCGTCACGATTAAGAATAAAACGTATCCTGTCACCTGGAACAAAATCATAAGGTGATAGGTTAAATTTTGTCAACTCGTGTTTAGTCTGGACAATATATTCATTTATGTTTATGCTTGTATAGTGTAATGCAGAAACATTTGGAGTATATGCTGTATTGCTTATATTAACAATGGACGCGTATATATAATAACTTATAGATGAATTTCTTGCATACACCCACTGATAATGGGTAGCCCAAATTGGAGGTAAGTGGTTAATCTCCCACTTGATTGTATTCTGTAATATTCGGTGTTCTGTCTGTGATTCAACCTGTGATGGGACATATGCTATTGATTCTGTTGATGTGTTTACCGTGGACTTTCGGTTAGCCCTGTCCTTATATACGATACCAAATGGATGGTGCGATCCAGACTTGAATGTATGCAGTACACTGTTGTTTGATAGTTTTAGAATCTCCACGTCTACCTTGGAACAATTAACACATGTTCCCCATGGATTCCCATTAGAATTTGTGACTTCAATTATAAAACCAATAGAATTTACGTCTACCGGCGGAGTACCAGGACTCCCATGTACAGCGTCATACAATCCACTCACTCCGCCAAATCCTTTAAACGTCCACGCATCAAGTGTAATTAATCTTCCATATGTTGTACGAACTCGAAGTTGCGCGCAGGCTTCTTCAATAAAATCTTTTAAGGACATCTGGCTACTTGCTACCACCGTGGCGTATCCATGAATCGGCTCATCCCAAAAACTACCAAATACTTGAGCTGCTATTTCGTCAGCAGGAGGGTATGTTATCGGATGCCATGTAGCTGGTTCTGGATTGTTATATCTCCCTGGCAGACAGGAAATTTGTATTACATAAGTAAAACCTGGCTCCCAAAAGTCAACTCCCGAAGTAGGTGTGAGTAAATTGATAGACCCTCCGTAAAACTGGTCTCCTTGGCTACATCCAAATTGCTGAGACACTACAGCCGTGTTGTCTATTGATTTTATTATTTTACCTACTGTAACCTGTTGTGACGCAACGGATAATGCAACGTCTATATTGGTGTTATCGTACCCCTCAATGTAATTACCGTCCACTATTCTATTCTTCTCAATAATCTCATTATGTGCCGATATCTGCGGAACGGCATCATATGGCCGGTTACACTCAGTTTGGGTGAGACCCTCCGCAATATCGTCATCGTAAAACAGGTAAACAACATTGATGTCATCAAGCATACCAGTTTCACGTTCCCCGGCAGAATCGTACTTGTAAATTCTTTTTATCAACTGCCAGTTGCCCGTATTCAGTACACGTACTGATATTTCTATTGTTTTAACCTCGGAAACTCCAGTATTAACCCAAACATTAATCACATTGTCAATTCGAATATCTTCATTGTAAGCGCCATTAAGAAGTTCAGGACGTGATGGTAATGGAACAATACTTGGGGGACTCCAAACTGATTTCTCGTTGTCATCGTACACATAGCGGTACGAAAACTGAAACAGTTTATTGTGCAATTTGTTCACAACCCTGTTCGCATCATCATCATAACTCGGCCCCGGTGCATAGGCCGGTGGCCACTTGATTCGGTCCAGTATATGCCATGTAAGTGCTGAATACACTCCGACGTTGGCAGTCTCCCAATGGATATCAACCGTCGTTCCGGTTAATGGATAGGCCGACGTGACACTCAGGCAACGGTAAGACTTGCCTAAATACGAAACCACCATACCGGGTTGATATGTATTGGAACCATTGAACGGATTTGTCATACCCGCAGCCTTGACCATGTTCACCTTGCGCGGCGGGTTGTAATCCACGAACGGCGTCCCCTCGTATCCATCAGTGAAGTACAACAGATCGTCGATTGTGGAGGCTGAGACGCGGTAATTATACTGGAAATTGAGGAGGTACTGACTATAAAGGATCCACTCCAGTTTTTTATTGGACGTGAACATTCTTAAAATGCAATGTTTCCGGTCGGCTTTGGCACGATCAGTCGTTACGTCCGCCAGGAAATAGATTATCGTCCCGGCATTAATGTCTTTGGTAGTTCCGACGCATTTAAAATCGCCAACCGGCATTGTAAAGCCGGTATTGATCGTCATGGCCATCACCGAATCAAAGCCACGCATGTTCACAAGGCGCCCGGATGAGTTCTCCTCGATCATGTTCCGTACCATGCCCACCTCGTTAGGCGCAAGCATTTCAGGTGAACTGTCCAAGTTCATCCTTACATCCTTGAAACCACGAACGTCAGAAAACTTTTGCATCAAGCCTTTTTGTAAATGTTACTGGAAGAAGGATCTCCTTTTATCGCGGCAACCGCCCCGTCAATGATTGTCTGAGCGACACCGGCCGGAAGTGATATCTCCTCCTCGTCCTCATACGCGTCGAAACTTACCACCACATCAGCCAGAACCTGAGTCACGTCTTTAGGCAGTGAACGGTTGAACCGCACTGTCGTTCCGGTGACCACATAGAACACGAACCCGTTGATATGGTTGGCGTCGGATGACGAATTTAGGCTGTAGGATGGCGATGGGTAAAACTCGGTGTCGTCCGGGTCACAGGCCGCATCAGAACTCACCGGCAGAATACGGACAATGCCTTTGGCGTTAGAACGCGTCTGGATGATCGGAATGGTTATCTCTGCGACACGGTTCGTAACCGGCAGAGTCACGCGCTTGGTGTAGTAGTTGTACTGGTTGTTGTCGGCATTAAACAACTGCCCGACCACCTGGGAAAACACATTGCTCAGATGCAGTGCAACGCTGCGGTCCGAAAACTCCAAACCGCAAATATCTTTAACCTGCTGAACTAATACGTCTTTTTTCATTTCGACATCTCCATTGCGTACTGGGCGATTTCTTTTTCTGAGAGATTTATTCCAATCTTACTCAGGATAAAATACACAAACCGATATAAGTATTGAGACTCCCACTCAAGTTCGACGGTTAACGACCAATATAAAGTACCTGTCATCTCCGGCTTTATCACATTTTCCTTTAATAGTAGACTACCAAATGCACCAACTCTTTGATATAGATTGTACACTACTGTTGTGGCGGAATCTATGGAAGGTGGATCGGTAGGGTCTGGACCCGGAGTGATCTTAGGATATGGTTTGTCGCTAACATATGTTCCCGTTGGCATGTAAATGATAATGCTTGGACTGAGTGCATCCTGGCAGTAATCATAATATGGCGTAGTCGGATTGCTGAAATAGTCCAGTCTTACAGTAAGGACATCGTATGGTACGACGTGCAGGCCGTCAGAACTTACTCTCCCGAATGGAGTCACCTTGGGCCGGGTAAACACATCGCGCTGCTTCTTGACGAACAGTTCATCACTGACGATATCCACCTTGCGGATGGCCGGAACCTGAGACAGCGGATCGGAAATATTGTCCGATGTGGTAAAGGCAACGATGTAACGGCGATAGTCCGACGGCACCACGCCAAGTCCGTCCGCATCTATGTCGATATCCTCCGTTTTCTTGAATGGGATCAGTGGCGTGGTGGACAGAACCTTATTTAACAAGGCCGGGTCCGCCGAAGCCGCAATGATCTCGTTCATAAGCGCCTGATACCACTCATCCTGAACCATCGGAAGCAGTAAATTAAGACGAGAGGGCGGTATCGCTCCGCCACTCTCGTATCGTCCTGCGATGTAACTCGCCAGGTTATATATCTGGAATAGTGTCACCTGACTACGGTACTACAACTAACGTTAAATTGCCTGATGCGGTAACACGAAGCCTGTATTTGGTTCCGGCAGCACTGTAAAGAACAAGCCCCTGCAATGTATCGCTGATAACTACACGCTTTGCGCTGAGACTGTCTGCTGCAACCTTTCCGGTAGATGCGGTAAGTGGTATAGTCCCGACGAGAACCCTTGTAGTACCTGCGACGGTAGCCGATGCGATGGTGTCAGTGGCCCTCACGCTATGCGCGAAGGATACGCTGTTTGCATTGCCGGTAGTCTTGGTAACGGTATTTGTGGTTCCAGGGAGAGTCAAAGTGGTTGCTACTGATGCGGCCGTACCGTAAAATTTTGGTGCGGTAAGCGAGTCAGTGACCACCAGTGAATGATTAATTGTGGTACTGTTGGCATTGGTAGCTGTCTTGGCCAGAGTGTTGCCGCCCGGTAGTGTAATGGTAGCACCGCTTACTGCCAGTGTTCCGGCAATAGCCGTGTTCCCTGTAGCTGCGGCGACGGTAAACTTGTTGTAAGATGTACCGAGTCCCACTGCCCCCGCGGCTCGTAACGCCCCAAGGAATGTTCCGGTACCGGTAACGTCGAGTGTTGTGCTGAATGTTCCGGACGAAGCGGTAACCACACCGGCAACAACCGCCATATTAGCGACGTTGTAGCGGGTTGTAGAGGCTAAAAGGTACGTGCCATTGGCATTAGGCCCAACAGCAACCTTTGAACAATATAAAGTGCTGTCAGCTATAACGTAAAAAAAGTCATTGATCTTGACGAACTCGCCGAACGTAGTTGCCCTTGTCGGCAGGACGAATATCTGATGCTTTTTCGTCTGCTGTGCAAAAGCAGAGCAGGTAAGTAAAATGGCAATAGCCATCAAGATGATTTTTTTCATTTTTGGTTTTGTTTTTGGATTAAGTCTGTTTGATTTACGGAAATTCCTAAAGATTGAAGTATGAACTGTTCGATAAACACCACGTCCGATTCGTTCCATAGAACTGGTGACGATACATCGGCGTTGAACTCGGCATAACCGTTGGTGCTGATCACGGCATATGTTACCGGCTCCGGCTTGGCGAAATAACTCAGTGTGACGTACTTGACATCAAGCGGCCTGAACCGGATATAATTCGCCTGCATGTTACCGACTGGAAACAGCTTTGACGGGAACTCAATCTTATGCGCACACATCACGTCAAATGCTTTATCGTCCAGCATGTTGATGCGGACGGTTATCGAACCGTTCTTATAGTACGCGTCTTCTATCGCGTATAAGTCGGATGGTATTATTGCCACTCCATCAGTCACGATAAGCGGCTGAGTCGTATCGCCTTTGACTTTCTTGAACTTTCTCAGCGCAAAATAGTCCTTCTCCGCGTACCTCTGCAAGAACAGCTTTAACGTCGCACCGTCGTATAACGTGGCGAACAGTTCAGGTTGCAACGGTTCAGAGGTGAACTGCGAAATATGCTGGGCTATGGTTTCAAGTGTCATGCGGCCAAATTTAAGATACCGCTATCGTTTAGTCAAGGTGTAGGCCGGAGCTTGACTTTCGCTGCATCGGTGGTAGCAAGTAGCGTCCTTCGCTTTTTAATCCTCGGCCTTTTTTTCTTCTCCTTCATATAAAAATAATGTCTTGTAACCAGTTATCTTCTCGATTTCACTTGCGCGGTACTCCTGGAGTTTTGATACACGTCCTTTTTCTGCCTTAACCTCAATAAAGAACGGCTCATGTCCCATGCAGCGTAATGGCAAGCTGGGCAGTAGCAGTAGGTCTGAGATGCCGTTTCGATTCGTCTGTATGAGCTTCACCACGTACCACCCTTGATTTGTGTACTGCTTGATTAGCCTGCTTTGGAACTTTGACTCCGACATGGAAATCTTTTTTATAGTGAAATGATGTGTAGTCTTTTTTGCTTTTTAGAACTTTATAAATCTTTTCCTCAATTCCGTCCTCCGCGAACACCCAGTAAAGACGCGCCTTTTCAGTGCGTTCTTTGCTGACAATCCGGTTCCGGCCCTGTTCATACGAGAGAAACGAATAAGGTATGTTAATAAAAATGATAGCAAAAGCCGTGTCCAGTCGGACCCCCTCGCGTGAGGAAACGAACTGCCCCAAGAATGTTTTTTCGTTGTCGGCCTGAAATTCCTCCGGTATCGCTGTCCAGTTCGGGAACACGGCCTTTAGCATCTCAAACTCAGCCACGAAATGATAAAAAACCGCTATTTTCTTCCCGGCAAACATTTCTTTAATCTTCTCAGCCTTGGCAGACGTAAGGACATGTCCTATCCCGGCCTCGTCCTTCACAGTGCCGCTGCATATCTGGTGGATCTTGCTCATTTTCTTAACAGCGGTATCGGCCAGGATGGTTGCGCCAGTTCTTCCAGTGAACACTCCGTCCTTGTTTATCCTGTTGATTAATATTTTCTGTCCTTCCGACATCGGGACGTAAATAACACTTTCTTCAATCCGGTTCTCAAATCCGCTGTCAACCTGAGTCTGTGAGAAAAACAGATGTTTGACGAACGGCTCAATGTCCTTGATCCTGGCGCCGGAGTAATCGTTAACGGTTCTCCCGTACAAATACTGCACCTTCACGTCCACGAACACCTTTGCCCAGTGGTAAAAGTTCTTATACTGCGCGAACGGGCTGAACGAACTGATGTAGAACTGGTGGTACAACTGGCTGAAGCTCTCTGGCGAAGGAGTTGCTGACAGATAGATTATTGGTAGTCCTAACGTAAGGCGCTTGATATCTTTGACGCGCTTACTTTGCTTGGGAAAAGCCGAAAGTGAATGCGATTCATCACAGACCACCAAATCGAATGACCCCTGAACCTTATGCAGCGAGTCGTAATTGATCACGGTACACTCAAAGTCATTCACATACGACTGGTAATCCGAAACGATGGACGGTATCGCCTTTAGTTTAGTGACGAACAGAACATTTTTCGCACCGTATTTTTTGATGGTTTCCATGGCGATGATCGTCTTGCCAGTTCTTGTCTCACAGCACAGATAGGCTATTTTATGATCGCGCAAAGATTGACTTGCTTTGTCCGATATATCAATTTGGTAGTCGCGGAGTTGTATCATAATTTTGCCTTTATCTCCTTGATGTCGTTCATCAGCCGCGTCCACTCAGGATTGGTGGCCGACACATTCTCTTGTTCGTATTCGCGGATCTTCAGAAGCGACTCAAGCCATCCTATCACCATACACGCTCCGAAGAAAACCACAAAGATCACAGGGAATGAAACATACCAATGATCGAAAATCCATGTCTTCAACGGACTGTTGTGCAATAACTTCAGGACGATGTATGCCGTTCCCATGAACTGAACATAACTGACGTAGGTTCTTGCCCGGTCAAAATATATTTTCCACTTGGCTATTTTGCGTATCGTGATCCTCATAATGAGCAGTTTTTACAGTCACTGCACCTTGCGGTCATCGTTAATGCGTCCTTGCGGAACCGCCTCATATTTGAACCGTTCCAGATGCGGCCAAACTTTTCCGTGAATCCATTCCCCACCTCATTGTACGAGTAGCATGGAACAAGTGAGCCGTCGGTGTTTATTGTGATGAATGAGAACGGGGCGCGGCAAGTGGTTTTTGTGTTGAAGTCTTTTGGCCGGGTACTGGGCGCGTTGCCCTCGCAGTACACAGTGAAGCCATCCTCCATTCCGTCGATATGCCCTCCCGTCTGGTTGAACAGTTCTATCGGGATGATATTCTCAGCCTGTACGTCCAACCAGTGCTGTGGATTATCATATACCGACACGCGAACCAGCTTTAGGTTCTCGAACTGTTCCAGGAGCCACTGCTTATCGGTAGTCAAATAATCACCGTTGGTCGTCACGGAGAATGGTATCCCGTACATGTCAACGGTATCACAGAACAGCATAAAATGAGGGTGCATCATTGGCTCACCCTTACCGGTAATGGCGATGTGCTTCACCTTGTGCTTTATGTTGTGAAGGAACAAATGGAACTTCTCCACGTCCATGTCTTTGGGCTGTGACTTCACCCACCGGTTATGCTCAGTATCGGCTAACGTTGGAGAGTGGTACGGGCAGAACGAACATGTCCGGTTGCACCGGTTGGTGATATTTACCGCCAGATACAGTGGGAGCGGGCTGAAGCCCTGCGCGGCCTTATAAATCAAATTTTTTACCATCGTTTGAGGATTATGGAAATCATGTCCCGGACAAACCGATACAGGAGATATAAAACCGTGGAAACCTTGCAGCCATACCGCCAGATGAAATCAAACCGGATTTTATGGTTGCCGATAACGTACTTAAGACGCTTTATCCTGTCGCGGGTATGCGTCACGGACTCATCCATGATACAAAACACTGAGCCGTAGAACTCAGGCATCCGGGCGAGTTTGTAATGCCTGACCAGTGTTAGAACAATCGGCAAGTCCCATACGTGAAAGCCCTTGCGGATAAACTCATCCATGTCCACATGTGCCTTGAAGTCACACCGGCGGATCATGTAGGACTGGGCATAGATACAGGCCGAACCTTTAAGTAAAGTGTCGAAGGTGATCGGCGCGGTGCTGCGGACACTGGTGATGTTATTGCCACGCTCCACCAACACATCATGGACACTTAACGCCACATCATCGTGCGCATCCATAAACTCGACTTGTTTTTGAAGTTTGTTATGACTGTAAAACCAGTCGTCCGCGTCACAGAGACTTATGTACTCACCCTTGCACCGGCTCAGTCCTACCGCGTAGTTCTTCATCATGCCCAGGTGCTGCGGAAACTCAATACATGACAACAAGTTGTTGTCATAATATTCTTGGATTATCCCCCGACTCCCGTCCGTTGAACCGTCATCACAGACGATGATCTGGACTGGGAACGTTGTAACCTGCGCCAGGACGCTGTCGATGGCGCGGCGGACAGTGGATACGTGGTTGTAGCAGGTGATGAGGACTGAGACTTTGTATGTCATAAGAGTGTGAGTTGTTTGTTTTCAGGAGTTGCTGCACTAATTCTCGCCGTGGCTATCTGGATATATTCTTCCTGTAACTCAGAACCAATAAAATTGAATCCTTCCTGTTTACAGGAGATTAACGTAGATCCACTTCCTGAGAACGGATCATAGACTAAACCATTTGGCTGAGTGACAAGCCTTACCAAATAGCGCATTAAGGCCAGTGGTTTTACCGTTGGGTGGTTGTTCTTTTGTGGAGTTGTAAATCCGTGCATTCTGTCAACAAACGGATCTCCGGTTCTGTTTCGGTACTCGTCGTCTTTATGCTTTGGTTCTATGCCACCGCAACCCATATTCCTTTCGGAAGGACTTACCTTGGCGCAGTAAAAGAATCGGGCAGCGGAACCCTTATCGCCATAAAATGATTCACCGTCGTCACCTTTCTGTGAGAAGTCGCCATAAATACCATTCGACTTACCATCCATGCCACGCTTTACCGGAGCAGCAGCACCGCCATTTATCGGAAACATCGCCACCACTTCATCCTTTCCTGAATTTGGTAAAATATTAAACATTGCCTTAATATCATTAGGCATTTTATCGTACAACGGCTGTTCTATTTTTACCATTTCTTCTGCCTTTAAAATTTGGAACGTATTTTCTGTTATGTTCTTCGCAATGGCATTTACAACATAGCGTTATCCCATTTTCAATATCCCACAACTCATTGCAAACCCTTGCATCATTTCTGCTTTTAATGTTAAAAATCTCGATAATCTTTGACAATTCAATTTTATGGTGGCTTTCTAATTCATCAATACTGCCACATCTTACACACTTACCATCGCGTATCTTCACGGCATCCATCCAATTTCTATTTTCAGTCATTGTCCTAATAGAAATATTTAATCTGGAAATTCCGCCTTTCCATTGATAATGATTTTCACCACGGCATTTTTTTCCACGATCAATTATCTTATTTCGATTTTCGGCACACCATTTTTTATGTGATTCTGAACGCTTTATGTTTGATTCTTTGCTTTTAGGTATTCCAGATAAATGATTTGTACCCTTTAATCTGCCAAGTTGCAATGATTCTTTTTGACAATCGGTAATAGGAAATATTTTTTTACATTGTTCTCGGTGTTTATAACACGCAACATATCTAACTTTAACCAACTCATGTGGTCGTCGATACATTGGTTTATCACAAATAAAACATTTACAATTAGGTGTTCTCATTCAGCCATTTATAAAGTTTATCTTTTTGTTCCTTGCTTAAATTATCTTTACAAAGACACTCATTTTCTGGATAAGAAACAATAAGGTTGGCGGGGAACCTACCTGAACTTGGTACTCCAGTTAATTTATTATTCTCGTTTTTAAATCCACTCCCATCTTTCCATAACGGGGCCTCACGTTCTTTACGTTCAACGGTACGTAGCATATCGTCAACTTCGGGGTTTGTTTCAACCCTACACCCGTCAATATTTATCCCACCCGTTCCCCACTTCAGGACGTTTTCGGCTACCGTTTTCTCCGATAGCGGCTTGCGAGCAATCGTGATCAGTTCCATTGCGGGTTTTAGTGCGGTTCCCCAACCATCCCATTGCTTTGCGGCATCGGTGGCGGGGGCGGTGATGTCAAATTCTTTTTCTCCTGCAAAATTCGATATTGTTCCCCCCGTTAATCCAGCACAACCAGTACCTATTACTTCTCGTTCTGCTTGTTGTATATTTTCAAATGGTAATTCCAAAAAGTTCTTAATTGTATTATACTGTTCCGTGGTAATTCCTTGAGTTTTTTGTTTATTCCATAACCATCCTGTTGGATTCCCATTTTTACTTGGGAATAACATTGTAAGTTCTTTTCTACTTATCCCTTTTTCATCTGCAATATTTAAGATATAATCAATAAACCAACCAAGTGAAGTTCCATTCTGCTTATCCAACGCCTTACTGATGGATAGACTTTTCGGGAAGCCTGAATTGCCCGTAATAAAAATTTTGCCATTTCTTCTGGCTACAAATGCTCCAGTTGGGACTTCAACACACCAAACATTCCCCTTGTACTCTATGGGGGTTATCGTTGCTCTTGTGATTCGTGTAGTTTGTGTGCTTGATTGGTTTGAAACAACATTAGATTCTCTATCCTGTTGTCCTGCGGGTTGTGATTTAAGTGATGAACAACCTCTGTTCTTAAAAGCGTTCTGTTTATTGATTTTGCCATTATCAATCGGTGTTCCATTACATATCCGTCTTTTCGAGCCATGCCCATAAATTCTATCGGACACCTCACGTATTTTATAGGTAAATAATTCCCATGTTTTTTGAAATAAGTCACACCGCCCTTCCATGCAGGATTTAATTCCCCCCGTAATCCAGTTCCGGGAAATTTCAAACCTGTTCTGTCGAATTTGTTTGCTGTCAAATTTATGCCCCTCAGTTTCCCGTTGCACCGATTTGAGCAAGTTGGATTTTTTATTTTCTTTAACCACGCATTCGGTTTCCACACTTGTTTGTGGCACACAGGGCAGGTTATTAATGTCTTTTGTTGTTGTTCTATTGGGATAATTGGCAAAATTCTGTTTCTCAGAAGTAATTTGCTTCTGCACGGTATGGAGCAGGTCTTGTTTCGTAATGCTTGTTCCTTGTTCCGGGTAGTAAATGGTTTCTGGCAAATCTGACAAACTTTCCAAAAAGGGTATATTCTCTTGCTGTTCAAGTGTTTCTGCGTAGGCAAATTCTTTTCTTCCGCTTCGTTCAACAATGACACGATGATTTCTACTGACAATTTGATCTGTATTATCTGATTGTATTCGGTAAGCGGTATGTTTGTTTTCATAATGATAGCTCTTTGTAGGAACGTGAAATTCAAATTTATTTTCATTACAAAGATAACATAATACGGGATTAAATGCAATGTTTTTATTGTATCGTTCCCACCCGTTTATTGTTAATATTTCGGTATCTTCAGATAAGCATCCGTACACCCACGCAATTATATCACGTAACTCAAATCCTGCATCTTCGATATTCACAGCCATCCGATGTTGGGTGCGGGTTCCACAGAAACACAGTAGGTATCCTCCGGGCTTCAATACTCGCAGACATTCGGTGAAGGTTGCCACGTCCGGGATAGAGTAATCCCACTTCTTTCCCATGAAGGAAATTCCGTATGGAGGATCTGTGACAATGGAATCCAGAAAATTATCTGGCATCCGCTTCATGGTTTCCAGATTTGATTCGTTGTATATCCTGTTCACTTCCATATTTTTGGCCTCCCTTGGTACTGCGCCAGTACGCTGTCGATGGCGCGGCGGACGGTGGATACGTGGTTGAAGCAGGTGATGAGGACTGAGACTTTATACATCATAAGAATAATCCTATTTGGTCTGTAATTCTTTTTTCTGCGATTTTGATATAGGCTGGATTGAGTTCAAATCCGATGTAGTTTCTATTTAGTTTTCTGGCCACTAAAGCTGTCGTTCCAGCACCCATGAATGGATCAAGAACTACCCCCCCCTCTGGACATCCGGCCAGTATGCAGGGCTGAATTAACTTTTCAGGAAACGTGGCGAAATGAGCATCTGTAAACGGTTTGGTTGTTACAGTCCAGACTGACTTTTTATTAGCCATGCCATTTCCAATTACACTTCCATCTTCATCATAATTACCTGAATGGTGGGCAAGTTTTTTATCTCCAGTGCCACGGTGGTCATAACCTTTTCTTAACTCACCAACCACCTTCATGTTCCCATTTGTTTTACAGGGTACGCGTTCACTACCTGTTTGATTTTCTATGTCCTGAAGCAATCGCTGAATCGACGCATCTTTTATCGGTGTTTTTATAGACTCGGCGTCGTAGTAGTATTTCTGCGACTTGCTCAATAGGAAAATATACTCATGCGCCTTTGTGCAACGGTCTGTGACAGATTCTGGCATGGGGTTCGGTTTGTTCCAGATTATATCCTGCCTTAAATACCACCCATCGGCACGCAAGGCAAAGGCGACCATCCAAGGAATTCCTATTAGGTCTTTGGGCTTAATAATAGAATGTTTCCTATCAGTAGGTCGTGTTTCCCCCTTGCCTGATATTTGATGTTGGCTACCTTCAATAGTATTACGATCCAAATGTTCCGTACTCCATGCCTGACCTGATTGACCTTTGCCACCCCAATACGAATCCCCAAGATTTAACCATAACGTGCCGTCATTTTGAAGAACACGCTTCACTTCTCTGAACGCCTGAACCAATTTTGCAACGTAGGCTTCTGGTGTTTCCTCTAAACCTATCTGATCAACCGTTCCGTAATCCCTCAATCCATAATAAGGCGGCGATGTAACACAACAATCCACTGATTTATCAGCAATATCAGCCATGCCAGTAATACAGTTCGTGTTATATATCCTGTTCACTTCCATATTTTTGGCCTCCCCTGGTACTGCGGCAATGACGCCAAGTCGCTCTCTGGTTCGGGTTCTATAACTTTAGGCTTAACTGGCTCTTTCTTACCCGCCTCCACCGGCTGTATCTCATATCCAACCGGGCAGTTATCGTACCCGAAGGAAATAAACTCAACGGACAAGCCGAGGCCTTCTAAAGTTTCTTTGATTAAGTCGCGATATGCCCTGAGATCATTCTGCCCGAACCGGTGCGAGACGGAAATTGCCTTGCCGTGAGTGGACTTGAGGGTGATTTGGAGTGTCGTAAGGTGTAGGGATGTCATGGCTCAAGTGTGATTATGTAATAATTCTCCTGAATACCAATAGCATCTCCATTTGAGTTAAAACATTTTGCTAAATATTTAGGATTACAATGAGTTATCCTGTGGCCACTACCAATACTGTGAATATGCCTTTTACCACAATAAGGACACGGAGAACAAACACCTCCTTCATTTCTTTTTTGATATATAACAGGACATTGATATTTTGCTGGATTTAACTTTGATGTACGTATTTCAATCACATCAACATTTGTTGCAGTTTCTATAAAATCAACAAAATCCTCCTCAATCTGAAACATTTTAGCTTTTTTACCATTCTTTATTCCATAATAACCTATCTGTGAATATTTTTCAGCCATCCTGTTTATAAACTCCATTGACATTCTGTCTTCTATCGAATGACAAATTGTTTTCCATCCATGTCCTCCTTCGGGACGTTCACTGCCTGTTAAGTGAACCATGTGAAAATGCTGTTGCTTTTCATTGAACTCCAACCTGAACATCATTTTTTCCATCTTTGTAATATCTAATAAATTAATCCCCCTTCCGCAAAAGGCTAATCGAGTACAAGCCAATAGGCGAGAATCGCAGTTGCAGTCGGGGGATTGAATGTTTTTATGAGTTGTCATTGTACCAGATTAGCGACCGCAATATACACCCGAATATTAGAATAACCAAACAAAACTTACTAACAATTTGGAGTTTCGAATAATTTGCTATTATCTTTGCCGGTGAAGACTGACAACTTCATCACATGTTTGGGATTACCTTAAAAGAAATTTTAACTCATAATCTGTCGGTGGTAGTAATAACCGTTCGGACCCAAACCCGTTATGGCTATTGGTATGTCAAAACCCCACCGGCAGATTTTTTATCCTATTGCGTATGACTCAAGTGACGATGTTTAAAAATGCCAAGGACCCAGGCGACCCGAAGTTGGTAAATGTTGATAGGATTGTGGAAGGAATACAGCATGGGCAGTGGCAGTCGATGATTGACAAATTAAACAGTATCGAGCCGGACTCACCCGAACAAAAGAAGTTCAAGAACACGTCACTACCGGCTATCTGCTGGCAGGGAGAGTTTACCTACCGCAACGACAAGGGATGCGCCCAGCACTCCGGACTTGTATGCCTGGACTTTGATCATATACCGGTAGAGGAAATGGAACACCAAAAAGAATTAATAATAAACTCTGAGCATACCCATATCCTTTTTAAATCCCCGAGGGGCAGCGGCTATAAAGCGATAGTGAAGATCCCGGCCGATATCGAGAACCATAAGGCGTATGTCATGGCGTTAGGTACTAAAGTTAAAAATCTCTACTATGACCACTTTGATGATATCTCACGGCTGTGCTTCGTGTCCTACGACCCGGAGATTTATTACAATAAAGACTCGAAGATATGGGATGGGAAAGGGATTATAAAGAAAGTAACCGCTAAAACCCTCGACACCGCCTATATCCCGTCCGATATCCGACAAACATTTGAGAACCTTATCACCTGGGCGGAGAAGACATCCCGGTACGAGGATGACAATAAGCATAAACATTTAGTTAAGGTGCTGGGAGCATGCAACCGTTATGGCATTCCAAAAGAGGACGCGATCAAGCTCACGTATGAACGTTACAAGGACACAAAGAATGTTGAACCAGTCAAATATGAAGATTACGAGAACCGGGCCGACAGCACTTACCGTCTATATCAACACCAGCACGGGACGGAGACCTTTGACACCCCGGCGGCGGAATTTGAGATCGGTGACCCGGACGCCACGATCAATCAGTTTCCGATTGAGGTATTCCCCGTCCACCTACAGCACTATATCCTGGACCTGAACCAGTCCTTAAATTACAGCAAAGACTTTCTATCCACGACGATACTCTCCGCCATGGCGACCCTAAACGGTAATAAGTACAAGCTCAGAGTGAAAGATAATTGGATATCCCCCACGATATTTTGGTTTGCGATAGTTGGAGATCCGGGTACCATGAAGTCCCACCCGGTATCCACGATACTGCAACCGATCAAGGAGATTGACAAGCTGTCCAAGCTATCACACGATATTGAGTACGATAAGTGGGAGCAGAAGCAGATAGAGCTGAAGTCTAAGAAGCAGCAACCCGAGGAGTCCTCTAAACGCCCCATCTTCAAGCAGATCATGATATCTGACATAACCCTGGAAGCGCTGCACGAGGTCTCGTCCTTTAACCAGAGAGGTTTAATGTACTACCGGGATGAGCTGAAAGCCTTCATCAATAATATGAACGTCTACCGAAAAGGATCAGATGGCGAGTTTTGGCTTGAGTCGTTCAATAACGGCTCATATATCGTGAATAGAGTCTCGTCCCGTCCCCGCCTGATAGATAATACGAACATAAACATCATCGGCACGATACAGCCGGACACATTATCATCCATGGCCAAGGACATGTCGGATAATGGACTGATTGATAGATTTCTTTTCACCGGCGCCGAACGCAACATCTATGGATTCACGACACAGAAGCCCGACGGCCGGTTCGCCGACTACTGGCGCAACTGCCTTAACATGGCGAACGGCCACTTCAGATATGAACAGCGTTCAGATACCGTGATCATAGACTTAACGGATACCGCCCTGGAGCGTTTTGTTGAAATAGATCACATTATCTGCGAATGGCAGCGCAGTGAGGATATATCGAATGAGATGAAGGGGTACCTGTCGAAGGCTAAGACGTATATCCCACGGTTCGCTCTCCTGATGGCGCTATTTGACATGATCTTCGACGGGATAGAGTTACATTCGGTGGGGGTAGAGCATATTAACAAAGCCTTTCAGATCATGCGGTATTTCTTGAAATCCGGAAATGACATCTTTAACGAATCGAAAACAACCTCAGAAATGAGAGATATCACACAGGCGAATAAAGGACTTGGCAAAAGAGACAAGATTAAAAAATTAATAGCCGAAGGGTTCAGCCAAACCAAAATTGCCAAGGAACTAAAAGTGTCAAGGCAGTATATTTCTAAAATTTTATCCCAAAAATAGCTTGTCAACCAATGGTTGACAGTTAGTTGACACGTAAAATACTGATACACAATGAAATCAACCATTTGTCAACCAGTTGACAGATTTTTCTTTAACGCCTTTACCTATACCTATATAAATTTCTATAAGAAAAAATATATATATTATATTTTATATGGCTTGTCAACCATGTTGACAAAGTGCCTGTATCGCTACAGCACCAACGGTTTGTAGTGTCAACCACATGGTTGACAAGGTTGACAGTTGGTTGACAAAAATTGTTAGGGTATGGAATAGTTTAATGTACATATAATCAGTATCTAACATCAAAATCAGTAATGGAAAATGGAATCAACAAATCAAAAACTAACAACAACCATTTTTTAATTGTGAAAAATGTTCACGTGATCAAAAATAACAGATAGTGATTTTTTACTGTTATGGTATACAAACAACTAATGAACTATACATCAATGCGTAACGTCAAAATCAGTAATGCTAAATTCAATGAAAATACCTGTAACTATACTGAATAACAAAGAAATAACCCACTTTTCCGACCGGTTCTTTACCGTCAACAACAGAAACTATGAGATCATTCAAACTGAAAAACGCGGCCGGACTTTTTACCATACCGTCAAAAATGACATGAAAGAATACAAGGAATTTTCACATGACAAGTTAGTTCAGTTTATAACCGGTACTTGACTTTATGTTTTGGACTTTATATCTTGCACTCCACAAAACAAAACAAGCGTGTCTGAGCAGGTCAATTTAATCGTTCATATCCGGGTGGGTCGTCGCCAACACCAAACCGATTTTATAAACCCACCGGGTACCAAATTTTCAAATTTCAAATACAGTTTATTACTTTCCAGGCTGCAAGGCGTTTCTGATAACATGCCTTCCTTGCTGTTCGGAATTACAACCGCACCTTATACGGCACCTAATCACATTACACCGATTATAACTAACTAACAAATAGTATATTACAACAAAAGAATACAATCATACGTTGATTCTCACCTATGTTTCAGCCGTTAAAATACGAAAAAGTCCCAACATTTCAGGAGCTTGAAAGGTTTAGTAATGAGATAGAAGCGGACAAAACCAGGACTGAGGATAATAAGATAAAGTGTAGAGAATATATAAAATACTGGGCAGGTAGACTGCAAACATGTTTGTATGTACAAACAAATTAAATTTTCTTACGTGGGCAATACTTTTACAACAAAGTCGCATCTTGATTTTATGAAGTTGGTTAACAATTTCAACCAACTTATTTACTGTAGAACTCACGTACAAGGTCCACATATTACACAATCTCAATCAATGGTTTTATTGTTTATTTGGTCCCTTGGTTTGGATGTTTTTCAACCTTGCCAGATTTACAAATTACTGGCAATTACTCAACAGAACGCCACAAATTACATTAATATCCTCATAAGATACGGCTATTTAATAAAGGTAGGTTTTGGTCAATACCAACTTACCGAACAGTCCCACACCTTTATAAATACCTTCTTTGCCGATCTTAAAACCAGGCAAAAAGCCCCTTTTCGGTTCCGTTAATATAGTAAATTCCTTATCTTTCCTTTGTATTATCTAATACACCTAACATCACTAACTTGGTGTTGGTAATCAATGTTTTACTGTATTGATTGCTATGTTATTCACGTCTAATTATATCAGAATACAATAATAATTATTCGAATTTCCTTGCTATCGTAGTATGGTTTGGACTATCTTTGTTTCATCAAACAGCAACAATATAAACAACAATAAAAAAACAGCACTATGAAAACGGGACTACATACAAGGAAGACAACCTGGAAAAGAAGGTTAGAGATTGAATCCGCATTAAAGGGGCAAATAAAGTACATTTTTTATTCAGCCGAAAAGAGCCACAAATCATACCAGCTTATATTAGATGATATAAGTGATTTAGTGTACAATCATAAAGACCTTGTTTTTTTACCGGCTTATGTTCGCTCAGGTATACAAGGTTATTTGTTTGCTTATTACGATATGTTCTGGACTAAGGTGGAGTGGGTTCACTGGTATAACGGGAAATTTGTGGGGAAAAATTTACCCTATGGAAAAGACTTCAAACAAGAGTTAGCTGAATCAGCTCATGTTTATAAAGGGACTGAGGATATTTACACGGAAAGAAAGCCCGCCTAATTTTTTACCCTTATACACTTTTAAACTTTACCCAGTTCAATAAAGCACTACAAACCAATAAAAAACGATACAATTATGAAGACCTTAACCATTTACGACATAAAGAGATTTAGCGAAGATGCAAGCCCGTATTTTTTTGATCGCAAGACCTTAAAATTTTTCGGCCAAACGATGAAGGATTTCAAAGTATACAAACAGACCGACGGTAGATATTTAATAACCGCGCCGATGTTTGACCGCTTCACAGGCAAACAGGTAGGAACAACTACAAGATATTTCAATCCAATTAACAATAAATTAGAACAAAACTAAAGGAGGATCATATTATGAAAATCAAAGCAGAGAACGCCCAGAGATTTATTAACCATTGCACCATATTAGCTAAACTGGCAGGACAAGAAGACTGGTATGATGGCATGAAAATATACGGATTTTTAAACCGCCTGGAAAGGAAGGAAAACCGGAGAATGATCAGCGAATGTAACACCGTGGAAGACAACGAAGCCAGGACAAAGAAAGTAAAGCAGATCATATCAAAGATACTGCCAAACTTAGAAGGTTTTAAGTTCAACGGAGACCCCAGGGGCTACACGTTAAAGATAAGCGAAGAAGAAGCCAAAAAGTTAGGGATTTATACCGACTGGGGAGGATATGGGATACTTGCTCTTGAGTTTTAATTAAACAGAATTTTACACCCTCTCCCGCAAAAGTAATAGTTTGTGATCGCATCCGGCGGGAGGGACAAATATAAACCAATTAAAAAACAAGATTATGATACTCAACAACAACACATTTAAAAAAGTTACCAGTCTGTTAGGCGGAAAGTACGAAAACGCAACATATAACGGCTGTGCAATGTTTACCGGAAACGTCTGCTTTTTGTTATTCAATGAAAAGGACAACCAGATTACATGCGGGGTTCAGGTTGAGTTAACCCAGGATTTTGTAATTAAAAAAGTTAGCAGAATGGGAGCGATTCAAAGTACAAACATGAGAAACAAACCAACGGAAAGAATACAGTACCCGATTTATAAAAGTAATTAACCAATAGGAGGCAGCAACATGAGAACAGAAACAGTAAACGGAAAGAATTACCAGGTAACTGAGGCCGGAGTATTTTACAATGAGAAAACATATCAGCATGTAATAAATGCAATGGAAAAAGCCAGATACCGGGGGGCCAGGGTAAAATTTGCCTGGGGTGATCCAAATACCGGTAAAAGCTGGGACGAAGAAAATGATATAATCGGAACCATTGGACTAAGCACAGGAAAAGTAAAAATGTCGCTATTGATAGCAACAAAAAGGAGTTTTGGCGGCGGGGCTATCTCTGATGATTGTATTGTGAAAATGACAGATACCAAGACGGGAGAAATTTTATACCAGCATCCGAAATATGAAGCCCCGGTAATTGACATTATTCCCTCAGATATGGCCGAATACAAATTTAATACCATTGTTAACGGCAAATTATACGGAAGGCATAAAAGCCTAAGAAGTGCAAAAATATTAAAATCCAAACTAATCTAAGGAGGAACCAAACTATGAAAAGGACAATCTTTTACCGAAAGGCAAAATACGAAATTGAGATTGATAATAACGCAACCTTTTGCACGATCACAAAAACAACAAAGGAAAGCAAGTTAACGGCCCATACATCAGACATCGGATATTATTTTTTTACCGATTGCATTACTGAATTGCAGCATAAAAGCATGTTCATAGATGCAAGGCAAGGACTGGCAAAATTATTTAATCCACAAAATTAAAGGAGGACAAAAAATGGGATATGATACGTATTACATGTTATTTGTCGATAAAGACGAAGACATACATAGTGAGCAGATAAGCGAAAAGTATAACGAAGGATGCGGCATGTTTGACGGGCTTAATCGCTGGCACAGTATAGAGGAAGACATGCGCGAATATTCAAAACTTTACCCGGATACACTTTTCCAGATTCACGGAGACGGAGACGAAAACGGCGACTTATGGGACCGCTATTTCAAAAATGGAAAAATGCAAGTTTGTTATGCGGAAATTCCACCATACGACGAAACGAAACTAACATAAGGAGGCCCAATCATGACCCTATCAACAGTAAAATCCGGAGTTCTGGCGGCCCAGGCAACGGATAAAGTACGGATCACGTATGATCGTCAATTCAATCTCATCAGTATTGAGGAGTCCGGGAAAGTGATACATTCAGCGATAACGCCGGAAAAGTTCACACTGAACCAGTTCTATGATTATTTAGTGAAGGTGCAGAGGAT